>Ga0308171_1001047_pt1 | contig 42903 bp, 62 predicted proteins | sample PhyGR1_FD_202135 | JGI IMG/M metagenome (GOLD analysis project Ga0308171, IMG submission 202135) | Phyllosphere microbial communities from UC Gill Tract Community Farm, Albany, California, United States - DLSLSG.R1 | ecosystem: Host-associated > Plants > Phyllosphere > Unclassified | place: USA... | reverse complement strand
ACGTCGACTTGCCACATCCATTGGCGCCGATCAGGCCGTAGCGGTTGCCGTTGCCGAATTTCACGGAAACGTTCTCGAACAGCGGCTTGGCGCCAAACTGCATGGTGATGTTAGCTGTGGAGATCAAAGAGCTTACCTATCAATAACTTGGGGAGCGATGGTTTCAGTTGATACCGATTTGATACCATTTTGGAGCTTTTCCATCTCGCTCCAATCTGAGCTTGAGTTGATCCATCGCGCATACGTTGACAGCAGCATCTGCACGCTGTGGCCGAGCTGCTGAGCAATAAAGGCGGGGTTCAAACCGGACATTAAGCATATTGTCGCATAGGTGTGGCGGCAGTTGTATGGCGGCCGGTAGCGAATTCCCAGCGCCAGCAGGGCTGGACGCCATTGCTTGTGGATGTCCGATGTTTGTTTCACGTACTCTCCGTTCTTCGAGGGGGGGAAAACGTAGGGAGTCTCAAGCACCTTACCCACTCCACTTTTCCGACGTTCTGCATAATCTCGCGCGAACTCCAAGGCGTGAAGCGCGCGATCGTTCAGCAATACGAACCGATCGCCGCCGGTTTTCGTGCGCTCTTCGATCTCTCCCAGGGCGACTGTCCGACAGACGTGAGCGATTTTTTTGTTGAAATCAATCGCGTCCCAGCGCAACGCAAGTGCTTCAGAGAGCCGAAGTCCCGTGAAAAAGACGAACTCGTAAAAGGCTGCGTAGATTGTTCCAGGCCAGTGCTTGTGGGCGTAGAGCTTGGCAATGATCCGGTTCGCCTCGTCTAACGTGAATGGGTCTATCTCTTTGCGGTTGCGCTTTGGCAGTTCGATTGAGTCGGCGGGATTCTTCGCAAGCAGCCCGTCGGAGACGGCCGACTTCAGCACTGTGGAAAGCTTGGTAAGGGCGTTGCGCTTCACCCCAGGCGAAGCCCAGGCCGTAGAAGTGATGATCGTACGGATCAGGGTAGGGGTTATCAGATCGATCCGGACCAGTGCCAAGCGCGGGACCCAGTATAGGTTCAGTGCCCCTTTATAATTGTTCCTAGTGCCCGCAGTGATCTCCCGGCTATCCAACCAGAGCTGGGCATATTGTCCGAAGCTGAGCGCGCTTCCAGAGACGGTTGCCGAGCCGGGGAACAGCTCGGCGTATCTGTCGTCATCAAGCAGCCCATGTTTGATGAGGCTGACTACCTGATCGCGAAGCTTGGATGCAGCTGCGATGCCTTTTTGTGTCTGGGGATAGGGGAGCGTTTCACAGCGCCGGACCCCGTTGTAGGTAAAGCGGACACGGAGAGCGTTCCGGAAGACTTCCACCCCTCGGGGCATACCCACTGACTTTCCAGCCATTCTTCGTATCTCCTGATGCTGTAGATGATTCGGCTGCCTTGCTTGATCCACACTCCCATGGGGATCTGGCGGCGTGCACGCCTGGCCCGCAACGCATATACGGTGGTGCCCAGCAGGTCCGCCATTTTCTCTTCCGATACCTTGTCCATTTCGTGGACAACGGCCACCTCGCGCTCTGCGCTCATGTTTTGGTACCTCTCTAATTGAATTTCGGCCCGCACTCGGGCAGTCGGCGCCCTTAGTTGAAAGCATGCCGCGCTTGGCGGTAGCAGGGGTTAATCGATCTGGTAATAGACGTAGCAGTTGACGCCCTGAGCTTGCAGCGATTTGTGCATGGCCTGGACGCCGGCATAGCGACGATTCCCCTGGCCCCTAAATGGCGCATCAAGGTGAAGCGCTCGTCCGTGCCAGCGGCTGGCCGCAGAGAGATAGCCAGGCAAGCCGTGTTTTGCGATTGTGGATTCACGCACCCGGCGCATCGGGATCACAACGCGATCAAGATTTGCGCTACCGCCATCGTCTGGCTGAGCGTTAGCGGCCTCGACGCCTGCGGCCACGGCTATCCGGATCTTTTCTGGCAGCCCTTCGAGTTCATCTTTTGTCATGGCATAGCTCCGCCCGCCGATCACCGGCAGACTGCATAGATGGGAGGGAAGGGGTTACTTGGCGATGACGTCGGCGCTTGCGATGAAACGGCCGAGGATCATGCCCAGAGGAAGTTGTAGGCAGAGCCACACGATGATGCATTGAGCGGCTAGTAGGCTCATGGTTTCCTCGCTCGTGCATACCGCTGCTGGCGCTTCTTTGAGCAGGAGCGGTGGTTTCCGTGGGCGCGGTATTGACCGCATTCGTCGCATACCCCGTTCAGTTCGAGGCAGGGCATAGGCATGGCGCGGGGCGTAGTGGTGCGGCGCAGGACGGTCAGGGACCAACACCCACCAACAAAACAATTTCAGTTGGAATTTTTAGATCTACCCTGTATTTTCTCGATAGATTGTTATGGGGGCTGAGATGGACTTTTCTGATGTGTATCGGTTGTGCAAAAGAACCCAGTCACTGAAGCGGGGACTAAAAGCCGTGAAGGCCCAGCTTGATGATTCTAGTGTCGATTACATATCAGTAGAAGGTGCGACAGTTGATTATTTTGCATCAATTCCAGGATATAGGTTTACTACCTTCGAAGGAGTGGCATTTTTTCCAAGTGACCTGACAAAGGTATTGCCTAAATCTGGCTTGTCTTGGGTCAAAGACGGTCTGATTCAAGCAGATGTTGTTGTTCCTCCCTATTACTCTATGGGTTTCTTGTCCGAATATGCCAATAGGATTAGAATGGCTCAGACAGAGGCTGAAAAAATCCTGATAGGCAACGAACTTCTCAGAGCTATGTATCCATCGGACGGACTAGCTGAGATAATCTGCGGGGTATGGGCCCTGCGAAAAACCTATCATAGCTTTCAGCTGACATTAATAGAATCAGCTAAGGCCTATTCTCTAGGGCTGCACGCTGTAGCGATCACTGGTTTGTTACCTTGCATCGAAGGAATTGTAAGATCGCTTGGATCGCATGTAGGTCTTCATGTGCAGTCGTCGGTGAATATTCGTCAGTTACTCAAGGTTTTTGATCGCCTCAAGCGCAAAGAACTCAATATGATGTTTGATGGATATGACTGGCTGCCAGCAGAATTGAACGCTGACTTCCTATCAAGGTTTCACGAAAGGGTTCAAATGTATAACGGTATCTCTGATTACTTTACATCAAAGCTTTACCAACATACAGATGATGTGCCAGATTCAACGTCGCTGAATAGACACGGAATTGCTCATGGGCTTTTTCATGGATACGCAAATGCTGAAAATTATCTGCGGCTTTTCAATCTTCTTAGCGCGCTATCGCTGGTCGCGGCTATTGCGGAAGGCAAGGGTAGTATGTTGCATCCCGGATCAAGCGATGACTCTAAGCTCCTCGCTAGTAAACTAGAAGTCTGTCGGTTGGCTGGCACATTTATCTGCTTATAACTCACTCGACAATAATATGATGGCTATCCCGTGCGCGTAGATCTAGGCCAATCTGACCTGCTTTTTCGACGCAAGCCTGGTTTAGCCAGATGCATTCCGTTCGGTTGGCGGTACCGCGCCCCGCCGATATGCGAGCCGAAGTAGTGTAGTGTGTCCAGCCTGAGAGCGTGTCCATATAGAGATCGCTGGGGTAGCCCGACAGCGCGACCATTCCTTCTAGCTCGAGCAAATTGCTCAGCAGATCTCGATGCTCGGCGTCATCCATCTCATGCCGGTAGTAGCGCCCGCTCAACGCACCCTTGTATCGCGTGTCATGCACATAGGGCGGATCTACGTAGTGGAGCGTGCTGGGCGCGTCGTGAGCTCTGATGACCTCAGTGCTGGTCGGTTTTCGATGAGCACCCCCGACAAGCGCTGGCCAACCTCGGCGATCGATTCGGGATACTCTGCCCACAGGGACTGGGCTGTTCCATATTGCCGCTTGGTATCGATTCGAAACCCGGTAACGCCCTTGGTCGCTCCGGCTGAGCCAAAGCCCATTTGAGCACGAATAACCGTGCGCCTGGCGCGCTCGACCGGATCTCCAGTCGTTTCCCACGAAAGTTCGAATTCTTCTCGTGAGTACGGAGTTAGCACCAGGCGCTCAACCAGTCCCGATCGACTTTCAGGGTTTTGCAGTACGCGAAAAAGATTCACGATATCGCCGTCCAGGTCGTTGTAGACCTCGGCGTAGGACCTGGGCTTCTGCATGAGCACGCCGGCAGCACCACCGAATGACTCGACGTAGCAAGTGTGCGGCGGAAAGTGCTGCAGGACCCATGGGGCTAGCCTGAACTTGGAGCCGTGGTACCGGATGACCGGTGTGGCGATCGTCATGGCAATCTCCATTGCAGGCGCCGCCCTCCGATATCTCGGTGAGTGGCAAATAGGGGTGGATTTGGGGTATAGATGATGGCCGGCATGGGGCCGGAATAAGGACTAGTTATGCAGCAGCAGGTTAGCTACTTGGCCATTGGGTCAGATGAAGGGACCATGGTTTACGATGCGAAGACGGCACAGAAGCCTTTGTTTCTGACCAGAACTGGCCCGTCTACGTATTCAGCCACCTTGGTTGAGGGCAATTTTTCACATGTTGATATAAGTCGCATCAAGGGCTCCTTTGAAGTGGTTACCGCCAGCGAGATATTACGTGGCTATGTTGCTCTCCAGATGCCTGACATAACGAAAGCTGGTGAGCCAGAGTCGTTTACCGTCATACTCGAGGCGAATGCCCCGGATTAAATATTTCACCATCCGGATCCTGCCGAATCATCAGCATGCTCTACCGGGCGTATGCTGCGCGGAATGCTTGGGATCTTCGTGATCAAGTTGAGCTTGACCAGGGCGCCCAGGCGCTCGGCGATGCAGTTCTGGCGCACACTGGCGAGTTCGGCAAGATCGGCCAGGGTAGGTGAGTAGCCGTGCTTTGCAATGTACTGGCGGATGTGCTTGAGCGTTTCGAGCTGGGGCTTGGTGGGTTTTTTAAGTGCGGGCATTGGTACCTCGTTGTTCAGCTAGTCCAGCGGGTGCGGTACTTCACAATGTCCCGAGCAGTGGAGACACCGCAGCCATACTTGGCCGCCAGATATTCGTAGCCGCCAATGCCCGCTTCATACTCGGCGCGCATGGCGGATACTTGTTCAGTTGTGAGCTTTGCCCGCTGGTGGCTGGCACCGCAGCGGTGATTCGTGTGGTTTCGAGTGATCTTCTGCATACAGTCCGCTCGCAGGGATATCCAGCCAGGCCAGACGCCGGCGCTGACTTACTCTTTTGGTGAAGCGCTTCAAGATTCGAACCCTGAGCCTTCGATCAGCGCCCTGGCGTCAGCGCGCGATTCCATCTCCTGAGCGAAGTTGCTCGCTTCCTTCCAAGTGTCCCGCTCGCCAACTACCTGGCCGGTCGAGCGCTCCGTGACTTGGAAGGCGCCTGGGCCCTTGCCCACGATCTGATAGCGAATCTGCTGCACTGGTGAGCGTCTTCCGATGCGGGTGAAGAGGTCGACGGTGGCGGTGTTCATTCGAGCGCGCACGGCCTCAAGGACGGTTACGCGCTGATGCATCAAAGGGTGCATGTCTTTCTCCTTGTCTGAAGGCATTGGTCAGGACCCTGGGGCAGGGTGCTGGCTCATATCGACGGCCAAAGAAAAGCCCGGAAATGCCGGGCTTTGTGCTCAAGTGGTACCACCCTACGAGAGCGGTTCGTGCTGCCCTGGGCGGGCGCTGGTTTATCGCTTCATGGGCTCAACCCTCCATCAGTACGCCGCTGGTATGGCAGCGGCACCCGTCAAGCGCAGTATTCGAAGGCCTCAGCCTTGCGCATCACACGCACCTCGGCGGTACGACGTTCCGGCGCGCGGCGGTCGCGGCGCATTGAATGGTCATCAGCCACCGCGTGCATGGTGATGAGCGCGGCGAGCAGGATGCACACCGGTGAAATGATCTGACGCTTCATGGCCTCGGCCACCAGCGCGGCCCGGCGGTGCACACCTAACTTGAACATGGCCACGTCCAGCCGCTTCTTTACGGTGCCCGGCGAGATGCCGAACACCTTGGCGATTTCCTTGGCCGTCATGCCCGCCGCGACGGACATGCAGTACTGCAGTTCTTTGGGCGCCAGGCCTCGTCCGAGGTGGCCTTTCCATTCGCCGCTGATGATGGTTCCCATGATGATTCCTCAGACTTGGTAACTCGTTCGATTTCCCGTCTGGCCCTGTCGCCAAGGCCAGCCAGTGAAATCCGTCTCTCTTAAAGAACTTGGTTCCAGTCGATCCCTCGCGGGGCTGGGAGGCCAATTCGCTGGCCCCGTGCTAACTGGCGGCTTCACCAGTCGTGTCCCGAATCGCCGTGGCGTCTCGATGGACATAATTTAGAAAACTTAACAAAGTGAGTCAACAGCTATTTTAGTAAACTTAACAGTGGCGTAAGTCGATACATCTCGAGCTATCCGGTCAAGGCTTACGCCTTTAGGAAACTTCCGATATCATCATCACTATTACTGGTTGGATATACAGCTACAGGAGGAAGCATGGCCAGGCAGAAGAAATCGGCGACCAAGGAGCGCGAGGGGATGTCAGGGATTGAGCGCTTGAGCCTGCGCGTGTCGTCGATGATCAATCACCCGATCGCCCAAGAGCAGCGCTGGGTAACGATTCATCGGCTGGCTACAGACGGCGAGAAGGAGTGGGAGGAGGTGATGGGCATTTTGTCCGAGACAGACGGGATCGAAATGATCTTTAGTGATGAGGAGGAATCGGTGACGCTTAGATGGGAGGCTGCCTCTGACGGCGATGCCCAAGTTGAGGTTCTAGAAGAATTCTTAATCGTAGAGGAAGGAGCTCTGTTCTGAGGCGCGTGGGAAATTTTGCCTGATGCCCGGATCTGACCGATAGCTTCTCAAGCGTTAGAGGTGTCCCAGTCAACCCATTGCGCCGTTGTTCTTTGCAACCAATTGAGGTTGCTGACATATTTGGCAGCCTCCTCTTTAGGGTAGATAGAGCGAATAACATCGTCTCGAGCTAAAAGCTCCAACGCGGCTAATGTAGGGGGTTCATCTGCCTCTATCTTCCGAATTCTGGCTGTATATTCTCGGATTTTTGAAGCAAGGACGTCTGGCTCATCTCCAAGCATTTCAGCTTCGATATCAAGGTAACGCTTGCGTAGGTCATTATGAAGCCATGCCCTTTGACCCGTACCGACTACGAGGTCGACCGCAGATGCCAAGGTCACAAGCAAAGCAGCTGAACCTGTGAGATATGAATTCGATCCTGCCATTAGCGATGTGACGGTGGCAGAACCGAAAATCACCCCGACAAATGCCGTGACCCTACCCCAACGCAAGAAGAAAGACCCTCGACGCATGTGATAGCGAACATTGCGTTGGACATAAAAGCCAAGCTCATGCAGTTGCTTTTCAAGCTTGGCGGCGTCGGTCATCTTAGGATTCTCGAGGTCTAGGTGGAGGGGCTGGACGGCTTTCGGATATCGTGTTTGGACCACCGCGGTCGCTTTTGTTTCCTCCCTCTTCGCGGTTTGGCCTAGGCGAAGGTCTCGGTGGACTCGGCGGGTTGGGTCGAGAAGGGGGCGTAGGCCTTTCAGTCATCTTAGCATGCTCCGTTGTTGGCACATTTTTGAAAAATCGTCATCCTAGACAGAGCCGTGCCGGCGCCGTTAAGAAGCGAGTCACGCTTTGCGCGCATTCCATATCAACAATACCTTAGCGTGGATAGTCACATCTTCAATCCGAGCTGTCTGATTCTCATAGTGCTGATTGTCTGAAATCAGCCTGTAATTCTCTTCGTCCAGCCGCATGATCCGCTTGATGTACAGCTCCTGGTGCCACGTCACCACATAGACGCCTTCGCCGATGAACTCAGTGATGCCGCGGTCGACGATGACCAAGTCCTTGTCGTTGATCGTTCCCTCCATGCTCTGACCCCACCCAGTGATCATCGCTAGGGCAGTAGTGGAGGTGTAGGTGACGCCTTTCTCTCTCAGCATCTCCTCGCGCACAACCAGATTGCGCACTGCCTCGTTGTAGTCGGGCGGGACCTGCCCGTGGCCCATGGCGGCGCGGACGTCGTACTGAGGTATCAAGATCTCCTCGTTCGTAGGGCGAAGAGCTGAAAATTTTGCCGGAAGGTATGTCGCTGATTCCGCGTCCGGGCTGTCGGCCTCGAATGCGGCGGCGAGCATCATATCCCGCGCCTTATCAGAGAGATGCTTTCCGGCCTTCGACGAAAGCATCTGCGCAACCAGGTCAGCTGTAGACGAGCCACCGGCAGCAGGCAAGCCTGGTGATCTTGGCGGATTCGAACCGTCAGAAAGCCAGTCAGGCGAGCACCTCAAAGCTTTAGCTAAAGCGAGAAGATTCTTGCCTTTTGCGCCGTTAGTGCCGTTCACCCAAAAGCTGATCGTGGCTTTTGACACGCCCGTTTCTTTACTGATGTCCGTTGCGCTGAGGTTCAGCTCCCTCATGCGCGCGGTAACGCGATCTTTGAATTCCATATTTAGGATTCTAAACATTTCATAGTTTAGATAACTTGCCTTGCGTTGTTAAGAACTCTAAACTCCACAAACACACTGGAGACCCGACACATGACCTTCGACGAAGCATTGGCCTATTTCAAAACCGGACGCGCGATAGGGGAAGCGCTGCACGTGAGCAGTAGTCGCGTTTCTCAGTGCCGTGCCGCAGGCGGTTTTTCTTATCCGATGCAGTGCGTCTTGGAGAAAGAATCGAACGGAGCCGTTACTGCCAATCGCAGCGACGATCCCTCCGTTGTTCAAGCCGACTCGGCGGCTTAGCGGCAGGGCCGTGACTGGTAAGCGAATTATCCCAGTGTCGCCAGTCAGGCAGTAGTTACCTTGAAGGGCTGTTGATTTAACCAGTAACAAAACTACAGACGAAAAAAAACCGCCTGGCAGGGCGGCTTTTCCAACAAACATCTGAGGTAGGCCGATTATGCATAACCAGATCGATCCTCGCAATCCCCCAAATGATTCGCCATCTATGACGCAGCACCAAGCCCTGACACGTCTTTTCGTGTCGTCGCGCGAGATTGCCGAACTGAATATTGGAGCCTCGCTGTGAGCGTTCAAGCAATGTCCTGGGCACTGTCCCGCCGCGACCTTGGGAAAGACTCGAGCGCGCGCCATGTGCTGCTGTGCCTGGCCAATTATGCGGCCGCCGACGGCCGTGGTGCTTTCCCATCGGCCAAGACCCTGACCGAAGACACTGGCCTGTCCGAGCGCACCGTGCGTTCGAAGCTCGATCTGCTTGAGGTCCAAGGCCTCATCGTTCGTGGCAACCAGGCCTTGGCCGCCGTGTACATCGACCGCCATGACCGCCGCCCGGTGGTCTATGACTTGATGCTCAAGCGGGGTGCAGCAGATGCACCCCGTGAAGAGGGAACGGGGTGCAGCCAGCAACAGAACGGGGTGCAACCTACGACAGAACGGGGTGCAGCCATTGCACCCAATACATCACTTAACCATCAATTAACCGAACAGCAGCAGCCGCACGAGATTTCTGACGTGGTGGCTGAGCAAGACCTGGCCGCCGCAGCAGCGTTCGATGTCTCCGCCGAAGGTCGCCTGCGCTTCTCGATGCACGCTGACTGGGCCGTCAACCACGCCGCCCTGGTTGCCCAGCTCAAGATCATGGGGATCACCACTGCCCTCACCGACGAGAACTTCGGGTCGTTCATGGGCTTCCACATCGCCAAACCTGATATCCGCGACACCGACGGCGGTTGGCATCACCGCCTGGCCAAGTGGATCAAGCGTCAGGCCACCGAAAGCGCCACCACGGGCGAAGAATCGACCAACTGGGCAGCCAAGGGGGTTCGCCTGTGAACAAGCCAGCTAGCGTCCGCGAACTCATCGCGACTCGCCGTACCGAACCAGCGTACCAAGCACCTGCCGAGCCCGGGGCCGTCGCAGTGGACCCAGCCACCCAGCGAGTGATCGACGACCTGTTCCTGCGCCTGCGCGGCGCTTGTGGCGCCTGGCGCCAGTCGTGGCCGACTGAGGCTGTTATGAACGCTTCCAAACTGGAATGGCTGGCTGAGTTCATGCGCGCGGGCATCAACCGCATGGAGCAGATCGACCACGGAATGCGCGTCGTGAGCGCAAGCAAGCGGGCGTTCGTGCCCACCCCCGGCGAGTTCGTGAGCTGGTGTTTTGCGCCTGAAGGTCTGGGTCTGCCCAGTGTCGAGAAGGCCTATGCCCAAGGCCTGCGCAACTGCCATCCAGCCGTGCGCGCCGATGCCAAGTGGATGCACCCGGCCGTCTACCACGCCACGGCCGCCGCCGGCTTCCACAGCCTGCCGCTGCTCACGCGCGAACTGGGCATGGCCTCGTTCGAAAAGCACTACCTGGAGCAGTGCCGGAAGATCTGGAAAGGCGAGCAACTGGGTGCTGTCCCGGTGGCGGAGCTCGCCGCGCCGGCCGCGCCGCGCAACCCAGAGGTGGCCCGTGCTGCCCTGGCAAACCTTCGTTCGCAAGTATCGGGAGCACGCCCATGAGCATCCGCCAGACCAAATTGACCAAGGCCGCCCGCGGCCGTGACTGCCAGGTGCGTGTGCCCGGCGTGTGCAACGGCAACCCTGAAACCACCGTGCTGGCGCACTACCGCCTGGCAGGTACCAGCGGCATGGGCTGCAAGCCGAACGACTTCCAAGGCGCCTGGGCGTGCTCGGCCTGTCACAACTACGTCGACGGACGCGGCTCAAGTCGTCGCCGTGACGATCGGGAAGAATCCCGCCTGCTACACGCTGAGGGAGTCATGCGCACCCAGGACATTCTGATCCGTGAAGGGAAGGTGGCTTCGTGAAGACTGCAGAGCTGAAGCTGTTCAAGCCCAAAGCGGTGCGCGCCAAGCCTGGCGACCGCGAGGGCCAGGAGCAGGCCGCCCTGATGCGCGAGATCGAGCTGCGTCATCCCGATGCGTTCGCGCTGATCTACCACGTTCCTAACGGCGGCCACCGGCACAAGGCTGTCGCCGCCAAGCTGAAAGGGCAGGGCGTGAAGGCTGGGGTGCCGGACCTGGTCCTGCCCATGGCGCGCGGTGGTTTCTTCGGTCTGTACATCGAGTTCAAGGCCACCGTCGATCCCGCGCCCGTCTCGGCAAGTCAGCACGCCTACATTGGTCGCCTCAACCTGCAGGGTTATCTCGCCATCGTCTGCCGCGGGCACTCCGATGCCATGGAGCAGCTGCGGGCTTACCTGATGCTCCCACCGACGAGGCCTGCAGCATGAGCAAGACCCGCGCGGTGAAACTTTCCGATGCCGAGATCCGCCGCCAGGCCTCCGACCTCTCGGTGCGGGACCTGCGCGACCCTCGGCACCCTGGCCTGTACCTGCGCTTCGGTCAGGATCGGCAGCGCGGGTCGTGGTACCTGGTCAAGGGCAAGGCGTGGAACCAGATAGCGCGCTATCCCGACCTCGGCGCTGCTGCGGTGCTGGCCGAGCTGCCAGCCCTGCGCCAGCGCCTGCTCCGCGACCCTGCCGCGGTCGTTGCCCTGGGCGGCCTGGCCACGGTTGGTCAGCTGCTCGACTGGTACGGCGACCGCATGGGTCGCGATCGCTCGCTTTCGGACAAGCGTAAGGCCGGTGCCAAGTCGGCCATTGCCTGCCACCTCAAGCCGCGCCTGGAGGACGTGCCCGTGCGTGAGCTGACAGCGCCGGTGCTGGACAAGCGCCTCATGTGGCCCGCTCAGGAAGACCTGTCGCTGTCCTATGTCCATCAGCTGTTCACCCTGCTGGTCCTTGCGTTCCGCCAGGCGCACAAGCTGGGCATGATCGAATCGAACCCGGTGGCAGGCCTCAAATTCGTCGACTTCACCAAGGCGCGCATCATGCCCAAGGCAGCCCGGCTGCGCGGTGTGCACTTGGCAACCGTGGTGCCCATGCTGGCAGAGCTGTTCGATACCGAACCGGCCGAGGCCATGCTGGCGCTGATGATGCTGTGCCACGGTACCCGCGTGGGCGAGACACGGCTGGCACGCTGGCCCGATATCAGCCTAGCCGACGGCGAATGGTTCATCCCTGCGCAGAACACGAAGACCCGCACCGAGCATCGCCTGCCGCTGACCGCACAGGCGCAGGCGCTGCTGGCGCGCTACCGCGCGATCCAGATCGCCCAAGACTACGACGGGACCTACCTGTTCCCATCGCGCCGTGGGCGGGCCCTCAGCGAAGGCCAGGCCAGTGCCATATTCACCCGGATGGGGAAGGGCGAGTGGACCAGCCACGACCTGCGAAAGGTGGCGCGCACCGCGTGGACCGACCTTGGCATCGACGGGCATATCGGCGAGATGCTGCTCAACCATTCCCTGGGCAAGATCGCCTCCACCTACATCAACACGCAGGCCCGGGCGCAACGCCTGCTGGCCTTGGAAAAGTGGCATGGCTGGTTAGATGACCGCGGCTTTCAGGCGATCCACAACCTGACAGGCGCCCAATACGAAGAATCGGATAAACCGCTGCAAGCCACGAACGACGTGGGCTGTGAGGCACTTTCGGAAATTGTGAATGGCGAGGTTTCGAAAGCATGAAAAAGAGCCATGGGCCAGCTTTCCGCCGCCAGTTGAAGTTCATCATCGAGTGCAACACCTGCGTTGGTAAGGGTGTGCGCCAGGGCATCTTTCACGAAATCGAGTGTGGGCACTGCCTGGGGTCTGGTTGGCTCTGCGGTCATACGCTCCAGGCCTTGCCGCTGAGCGATATCGTGCCCGTGCTCAATGCACGGCTGAAGGATGCACTCAGGGAAATAGCGGCCGCCGGGCAGATCATTGGTGGAGCGCACGACCAGTACGAACAGAACAACCGCCGCGGCGCCGGCGGGACGAACTACACAGGGGATTGAGCAATGGGCATCTATAAAGACGTGATGGGCACCCTGGTGCGCGTGCTGGCCGCCGACAACATCGACAACAGCACCAAGCAGTCTTGGCAGAAGTTGATCGATGCCGATCTACGCCAGGGCGGTACCGGAAGCACTATCTCGGTTCGGGACAAGTTCGACTATGACTGCTGCCTGTACGCGCTGCTGCACCGAGAACTGGCCGCGGCCCACTGGGATGTGTTGGTCGCTAAGTACTCGACGCACAAGGCCAACAAGGTCGCCGCCATTGGCCGCTTGGTGAGCCGCATGAGCAGCCCCGCGCCACAGTTGTTCGTCTACAAGGCGCTCACTGCCTGGGCTATCCCGAAGCTCAAGGGCGAGCAGTCCGGTAAGCGCTCCACCGACATGATCATCCTGCCGGCCGAGTTCTATGACATGAACACCTGGGATCCTGAGGCATCGCCAGAACGGACTCGGCGCAACTGGCGCGCAGGAATTCACAAGCGCCTTGAGCAGTTGGAGGAAGCCGCCGTGATCCACGCCACTGAGATATTCGACGCCGAGCAAATCTTTCTAGACGCCGCTTGACCAGGATGGCCGATTGGCCGTAAATTATCCCCATCATGTCGATCCTGCGTGCGCTGATACGCAACGACAATAAAACATCCGAAACCCGGCCATTGCGCCGGGTTTCTTGCATTAGGCTACGGATTTTTACGAACGGCCATCCAGACAAAAAACCATCCCAAGAGTGAGCCCCATCCGCCCATTGCCCCAATTGTGTAGACAATGGCTTGGAGTATTTCAAACCGGCTCGGGGGTGTTGCTTCTGTAGCGAATCGCCATAAATTCCCCGCACACGTAATTGTGAGGGCTGCTACCGCAATCATCCCAATTTTGGCCCAGCCTTCTGCGCGCTTCTCAGGAGGTATGACGACGTAGGTAAATACCGCAGCACCTATTGCGATAATCAATCCAACCGTGGCTAAAAGATCACCATAAGTCATCAGGCGGCCTCAACCGTAACGGCCAAGCGCTTACCCAGAGCGGCCAGCGCCGACTCAACCTGTTCCATCTTTGATGTGTGCAGGAAGTCGACCAGGCGATCGCCTTGGACTTGGTGCACACCCAGCAGTCGGCGCAGGTCTGCTTTGCGCATATCCTTTTCCATCATGGTGTTCCACAGCACGATCTTGGCTACCGTCACGGCAGGTAGGTGGATGACGCGCTCGCCCTTCTGAGGGGCCGATGCCTGTGGGATAGCGCGCCGCTGGTCGACATAGATCGACAGGGTCGTCTCAATCGCATCGACAGCCTCACTGACCGCATGCGGCTCATCATCACCGTAGCTGTTCAGCTCGGGCAGGTCCCGGCAAAAAACGGCGAGGCCTGGCGCGGTGTCTGTTTCGAATCGAATTGCATAGTCGTACATGGTGTCATTCTCCTGGTGATGGTCCAGCGCTCAGAAAGGCGAAGGGGGCTATCAAAGCCCCAGTTGTTTAATGATCGCCTTGCGGGTCGGTTCGGGTATTTCTTTGCTCCCGTGATCCGCGAAGGTTGTTCGGTTGCCGTTCGGGGCGGTGACTTTGAAGTGGCTACCTCTTTTGCCTGCTTCGAAGGTCACCCCTTGGGCCTTCAACCATCGTCTGAACTCGCTGAACTTCATCACCTCGCCTCGTTGTGTTGGTGAGATCATGATACAACTCTTGTGTTTTATGTACAACACTTCTGTTAGGTGTTTCTCCATAGCCGTGGTGGCAGTCGGGCGACGCCCGGAGACGGTATCGCCGGTCGTCACGTCATGCGAAAGAGCACCGGCATTCGAGCATTCGTGGCCTGTGCAACTCACTGGATGGAGGAAGGTATCAAGAATCACTGCGTGACGGATGATATTGCACTGGCAGTGGATCGCGCCGCGGCCAGGCCGGCGTGGCTTGGATCGACTGTGCGTTGGAAGAGATCCGTTGTGCTGCGTAAAAAGTTCTTTCCGGCCCGAGAAACAACCGTTTTTATGGCAAGGTGTTCAGCTTTTCAAGCGCGTTACCACAAAGGAAGCCCGGCCATTGCGTCGGGCTTTTTTGTGAACCTTTGGAGTTTTGACGATTTTCTGTCGTCAGTATATTGACTGTGGTTTTGCAATCGGTAATGGTTCAATTTCGAATCTTTTTTGGAACTGGTGCATGAAAAAGCTATTGGCAATTGCGACTCTGGTCTTTTCGGTAGGTGCTGTCGCTGATGAAAATATCCAAGTGAGCAACGTTCGCTCGTTTAAAATCGATGGCGGCAGTCGTGTCGAGGGCATTGCACACAACGGCAGCAATGCAACCTTGCGGATTGTTACGGTAAATTTCAAACTTTACGACAGGGAAGGCAATGTTATTGGTAACGCAGCAGCGGCTGCGCAGGACATTGCACCTGGCGAAAACTTCAAATTCGCTGCTTTCACTACGTTAGATTTCGCGCAAGCCAAGCTAAGTAGCGTAGACACCATGTGACTGGCGCGCCAAGAACACCCGGCGCTATCAGGCCCTGCTGTCGAGCAGGGCCGATTGTTGTCAGTCTAGTTCTCCGTGGCAGATTGCCAGTTGCCACCAGTCACTAGTCACTTTTGGATTTTAGTGTAATGGGATAGAGCGTCAAAGACGGGCTCGTTGAACTCAACTTGCACCAGGTCATCTCCTCGTCGCTTCAAGCGGTAGAAAGTCAGTCCGCCCTGAAAGCGAATTTTCGTATTCCTTGGCAAAGCTGATAAGGCATCAATCAGATCGCCCGCTGTGGTGCTGCTGCCATCGTCTTTCATATCAGTCTCCTTAAAATGGTCGTGCATTTTGCCACGCCTGCTTCACCGGTGTTTCATACATGTGCGTGACTGTCACGGTTCAAGTCGTTGTGCCCGTCCACAGCCAGGGTGGCCTTCGGGGAGCCTGGACGCGGTATAGCCGGTTGTCACGTGCTACGAAAGAACACCGGCATTCGAGCATTCTTGGCCTGCTCTACTCACTGGAAGGGCTCGATGGGCAGCGTGGGAAGACACGCACGTTATACAGATGAATGCGCAGGCTGATGCGCAGAGCCGTGCACGGGCTATAAACCTGCACAACCCGCACAACCCGCCCGATCAGCACCGGGCGTCTGCACCTATTTCGAGCCCTGGCAATCGCCGGGGCTTTTCGTATCTAGCTCCCCAGCGTGGGGAGGCATTCGGATTTCAAACATGCCAGAGAAAAACCCCGACCTCTGGGCCCAGGTATGGCTGCACCTGCGCCTGTATCTGAGCAACCCTCTCTGGCAAGGAGCGATCATGGCAACGGTTATTTCTGGGCTTCGTGTGTTGTACGAGGCCAAAGAGACTAGCAAGCGCCGCATCCTGCTGGAGTCGCTGATCTGTGGTGGGCTAAGCCTGTCCGCGAGCAGCGTCATCGAGTGGATGGAGTGGCCGTCGAGCTTGTCCGTTGCCGCCGGCGGTGCGATCGGCTTTGTCGGTGTGACCGTCATCCGCGAAATGATCGTGAAGTTTCTTGGTCGCAAGGCGGACAGCCTATGAACCTGCTCAAAAGCATTGCCGCTGCACTGATCATCGCTTTGGTGGCCGCATTGCTCATTGCCATCCAGCAGTACCGCGTGATCGCGCTGGAAGGGCAGGTGACGGTGCAGACACGGGCGGCGAAGGATGCAACCGAAGCCAACACCGAAAGCCTGAAGACCATCACTACGCTCCAGGCCGAGGCCAAGCGTAACGCCAACTACCTGGCCGATCTGCAGCAGCGCCTCAAGGCCAGCGAAGACAAGGCCCGCCAAGCGAGGAAGGACTTTGAAGACCTCAAGCGTAAGAGCCCGGCTGTTCGCAAGTGGGCTGATCAGCCTTTGCCTGACGGCCTGCGCGGCAAGCCCGCAGCCAGCGCCGGGAAAGACATCGGCGGTAAGGCTGGAAGCGCCGGAAATGGTGCCGTGCGAACGGGTCAGCGATAGCGATGACAACCTGGCGCTGAACGGCGACCTTTGGGCGCTGAAGGATCGGGCCATCAACCTGCTTGATACCTGCGCTGATCAAGTTGATGCGCAGATCAAGCGCAGCCAGAGCAAATAGCCCATGCCCACCGAACAGGAAGCCTTCATAGCGCGGCTGCTCGGCGAGGTGTGGAACGCCTACTTGGCGCTGCCTGTTGAGCACCCAATGGAGCAGGCCGAGTTCTGCGCTGCTATCCATCGGTGCCAGGATATTGTGCTGGCCCGGAGCGGTCGACGCGCACTGGGAGACAGCGAGGCGGCACATGGCACGATTGAAGACCCTTGCTAATCGAGTAGCTACTCAAGGTGACCGATTGGGCATCGCCCCTCCGGCCACATGGCGCGCGGGGAAGACCACGGCCAACCAGCGAGGCTACAACTACGCCTGGCAGAAGGCGCGACTGGTGCATCTGGCAGCTCATCCGCTGTGCGTGTACTGCGACCGAGCTGGGTTGGTAGTCGCTGCATCGGTGGTCGACCACATCGTCGCCCACAACGGTGATCAGACCCTGTTCTGGGACCGCGCCAACTGGCAATCCCTCTGCAAGCCCTGTCATGACGGCGTGAAGCAGCGCGAGGAGGCCGCGGGTCGGGCGATTTGACCGGTTCGCGTCGAATTTGCACGGTTTTGGTGCGAAAAGTGGCTGATAGGAGGGGGGGGGTCAAAAATATGGGTTTTCCCGTTTGCTAGACCGCCCTCGACCGCACGTACAGATTTTTTCCCGCTCAGGATTTTTTGTTAATGGCTTTAACACCCAAAAAACGCGCGTTCATCGCTGCGGTGAGGGAAGGTGCGTCCAACAAAGATGCAGCCATTGCCGCTGGATGCCCCGAAAAGACTGCCTCTGCGGCAGGTTCACGGCTCGCCAAAGACCCGGATGTGATCGCTGAGCTGCACAAGCTGAATGCACTGCATCCTGTTAAAGCGCCTGTTAAAACTGTTAAAGGCTCAGAGGCCACCGCCGCTCCTGACCAGGTGCCGGCTGATGAGCCTGACCCAAGCTTCGATCTGTCGAAGGCGCTGCGGTTTTCCGATCCGAAGGACTTCCTGCTGGCGACGATGAATGACTTCGAGGCCGAGGCCAAACTGCGCGTGGACGCAGCAAAGGCGCTGATGCCATTCATTCACCCGCGCAAGGGTGAGAGCGGCAAGAAAGAGGTCGCCAAGGACAAGGCGGCCGGCGCCGCTCAGGGCAAGTTCGGCGTGCGTAAAGGCCCGCTGTCGGTGGTGAAATGATGGAGTGGTCAACCGCCTGCACAGACTGGGAGCAGCGCATCGTTGCCCGCCAGAGCCTGATCCCGTTTGACCCGCTGTTCCCAGATCAAGCGGCCGAGGCGCTGGAAGTATTCGGCGACCTGCGCATGGTGGATGCCACCGGCAGTCCGCTGATGAGCGAGACCGTTCGGTCCTGGGTGAACGAGTTTGTCGCTGCCATCTTCGGCGCCTATGACCCATACAGCGGTCGCCGGATGATCAGTGAGTTCATGCTCCTGATCAGCAAGAAGAACGGCAAGTCGACCATTGCCGCCGGCATCATGCTGACGGCGCTGGTGCTGAACTGGCGGACTTCGGGCGAGTTCATCATTCTGGCCCCGACCAAGGAGATCGCTGACAACTCCTACATCCCGATCAGGGACATGGTCAAAGCCGACGACGAGCTCAAGGACCTGTTCAAGGTGCAGGATCACCTGCGCACGGTTACTCATCACCAGACAGGGGCCACCTTGAAGGTGGTGGCGGCCGACAGCGAGACTGTCTCGGGCAAGAAAGCAATCGGCGTGTTCATCGACGAACTCTGGGTCTTCGGCAAGCGGGCCAACGCCGAAGCCATGTTGCGCGAGGCTACCGGTGGGCTGGCATCGAGGCCTGAGGGTTTCATCATCTGGGCAACGACCCAGTCCGATGAGCCACCTGCAGGCGTCTTCCGGCAGAAGCTGCTCTATGCCCGCCAGGTGCGAGACGGCGGCATCGTCGACAAGTCGTTCCTGCCAGTGCTCTACGAATTCCCGAAGCACATGATCGACGTCGGCGCTCACCGCGATGTGAAGAACGCGTACATCACCAACCCCAACCTGGGGCTGTCGGTGGACGAGCCATTCATTGAGCGCGGGTTTGCGCAGGCGCAGATCGACGGCGAAGAGTCGTTTCGTGGCTTCCTCGCCAAGCACTTGAACGTCGAGATCGGGCTGGCGCTGCGCTCCGATCGCTGGGCGGGCGCCGAATTCTGGGAGGTCCAGGCAAAGGCGCCCGGCCTGACGCTGGATGACCTGATCGAGCGCTGCGAAGTGATCGATATCGGCATCGATGGCGGCGGTCTGGACGACCTGCTGGGCTTCGCGGCGATTGGCCGCGACAAGGCCACACGCCAGTGGCTGCTATGGACCCACGCCTGGGCCCACCCCTCGGTGCTGGAACGCCGCAAGGCCGAAGCGCCCCGGCTCCATGACTTCGCCAAGGAAAACCACCTGACCATGGTCGAGCTGATCGGCGATGACCTGGAAGAGGTCGCCGATCTGGCCGCGCGCGTTGAGAAGGCTGGCCTGCTGGACCAGGTCGGTGTCGACCCGGCCGGCATCGGCGGCGTGCTCGACGCCCTGGTCGCGGCAGGTGTGCCCCAAGACAAGATCATCGGCATCTCGCAGGGCTGGAAGCTGGGCGGCGCGATCAAGACGACCGAGCGCAAGCTGGCCGAGGGCGGCCTGATCCATGGCGGGCAACCGATGATGGCCTGGTGCTGCGGCAACGCCCGCGTCGAGCCGCGCGGCAACTCGATCCTGATCACCAAGCAGGCCTCCGGCTCGGCAAAGATCGACCCGCTCATGGCGACCTTCAACGCGGTATCTCTCATGTCACTCAACCCCGAAAGCAAAGGCGGGATGGATGACTACTTGAAAAACGGTTTCTTCGACCTTGTAGGCTGACTATGGCATCTCATTGGTACAACCCGCTGTCCTGGCGGATGTTCGGCTATGAGGATCCGAAAACCGGCGACTACGTCGAAGTCGACATGACTGTCGGCGGCAAGGCGACCAAAGCCGGTGTGCGCATCACGCCGACGAAGGCGATGAACATCAGCATCGTCTGGGCCTGCGTGAAGATCCTCAGTGAAACCGTGTCCGGACTGCCGCTCAAACTCTACGACGACAAGGACGGCAAGCGTCAGATAGTGAAGGCGAATGACCGAGCCAGTCGTATCTTGCGCAAGCCGAACCCGTACATGACGCGGCTGAACTTCCTCAAGGCCGTGGTGGTGAATATGGCGCTGCGCGGCAATGCGTACGCGATCATCGAACGCAACGGGTCCGGCGATCCGATCGGATTCACCCTCGTATCTCCCGACAACGTCACCGTCGACACGCTCGAATCTCGGTTGATCTATTACGTCAACCTCGATGGCAAGCGTGTTCCGGTTTCCCCGGAGAACATGCTGCACTTCAAGCTGTTCAGCACCGACGGCATCAACGGCATGTCGCCGGTGGAGCACCAGGCGGAGACCATCGGCCTGGCCAAAGCGGCGCACGACTGGTCGGCGCGGTTCATGCGCAAGGGTGGGTTCACCGGCGGCTACGTAATCTATGACAACTTCCTCACCGCTGAGCAGCAGGCTCAGGTGATGGCCAAGTTTCCCGACGTGCGCAAGGCCGACACCGAAGACCTCGGCAAGATGGCCATCCTTCAGGGCGGGCCAACGATCGTGCCCGCCGGCCTGACCCAGAAAGACAGCCAGTTCATTGAATCACAGCAGTTCCAGGAAGAGGCTTTGGCCGGCGTCTGGGGCGTTCCGCTGTACCTGGCCAACCGGGCCAGCAAGACCTCGATCATGGGTTCCAACCTGGAGCAGCAAACCAGCGGGTTTGTGACGTTCGGCGTGAAGCCCTACCTCGATGCCATCGAAGACGAGCTCAACGACAAGCTCTATGCGAGCACCGATCGGTTCGTCGAGTTCGTCGTCGAGGGTCTGCTACGTGCCGACAGCGCTGCTCGTGCGACCTATTTCGGAGGCGCGCTTGGCGGCTCTGGTGGCTCTGGCTGGATGACCATCAATGAGGTCCGCGAAAAGGAAAACCTGCCGCCGCTGGTAGGCGACGAATACAACCGGGTCACCCGGTGGGAGACGCAAGGCAATGCTGACAAAAATTGAGTTTCCCTTCGAGGTCAAGGCGGTCGACGACGCTGGCAACTTCGAGGGCTATGCCGCGGTGTTCAACAACGTTGACCTGGGTGACGACGTCATTCTGCCGGGCGCTTTCACGAAGGTGAAAACCACCCGCGCGGGCCGTCTGAAGCTGGCGCTGTTTCATGACCTGACCCGGCTGATCGGCTCTGCGGACTTCACCCAGGACGCCCACGGCCTCTACATCAAGGGCAAGGTCAACCTGGCTGTGAGCTATGCGCGCGATGCGTATGAGCTGATGAAGGAAGGCACGCTGGACAGCATGTCCATCGGCTTCAACACGCTGCTGGCCGCGTACGAAGAGCGCGAGGGCCGCAGCATCAGGATCATCAAGCAGGCTGAGTTGTGGGAAGCCTCGCTGGTGCCTTTCGGCATGAACCCGGAGGCCACCGTCACCGACGTCAAATCGGACATCAGACTTTTTGAGAGGGCGCTGCGCGACCGCATGGGCCTTTCGCAAAAGGAAGCGGCAGCTGTCGCTTCGCTCGGCTACTCCGTTGTGCACCGTGATGGTGGCGCAGCGGCCACGGTGATCGTGGATGAGCTGAAAGACATTTCAACCCTGTTCACCCAACATTTCGGAGCATCACAATGAGCGAAGTGAAAGAGCTGCGCGAATCCCTGGACAAGCAACTGAAAGAGGGCTTCCAGGGCCTGCAGCAAAAGTACGACCACGTCACCGAAGAGCTGCAGAAAGGCAACTCCGTGACGCTGGAAATGAAGTCCAACATCGAGAAGCATAAAGGCGAGATCGAGCGCGTCATCGAGCAAGTGCAGAAGCTCGAAGAAAAAGGCATCCAGCTGCGCAACCAGGTCGGCGAGAAGAAAAGCTTCATCGATCTGGTCAAGGGCAACGACGCCTACAAGGCATTGCAGCAGAAGAACCAGAACCAGGCCGAGATCGAAATCACCAAGTCCGACATGGCTTCCATGTCCGAAACCAAGTTGACAAGCGCCGGTCTGGTGCCCACGCAGTGGGATCCTGTCATCCAGGATCGACCGCGCCAGGATCTGGTGATCCGCGACCTGATCCCCACCACGCCAGTGGATGGCCAGAGCTACAGCTACTTCCTCGAGAAGCTGCATACCCGTGGTGCTGGCATGGTTGCCGAAGGCGCGGCCAAGCCGTCTAGCGACGTCACGTTCGAGCAGAAAACCGACAACGTGCGCAAGATCGCCGTGTGGATGCCGGTCACCGACGAAGCGCTCGACGACATCCCTCAGCTGTACAGCTACATCCAGGAACTGCTGCGCTACGACCTGAAGCTCAAGGAAGAAGGGCAGATCCTCAAAGGCGACGGTCAGGGCAACAACCTGAACGGCATCATGACCCAGGCCAGCGCTTTCAACGCTGCCCTGGGCCAGGCTGGTGATACGGCGATTGATACCGTGCGTCGTGCGATCTACCAGGTCCGCAAGCAGTCCAAGCGCGGCGCTGACGCGATCGTCATGACCGACCTGGACTGGATGAACATCGAGCTGCTCAAGGATGCAGACAGCCGCTACCTGTTCGCCAACCTGCAGGGCATGGTCACTCCTGTGCTGTGGGGTCGCCCGGTCGTGGTGTCCGACAGCATGGACGAAGGCGTGCCTGCTGCTGGCGGTGTCGCGGCAACCGGCGGTGAATTCGTGGTTGGCTCGTTTGCCCAGGACGCCCGCCTGTACGACCGCATGGCCTTCACTGTGAAGGTGGGTTGGATCAATGACGACTTCGTGAAGAACCAGCGCGTGCTGCTGGTGGAAGAGCGCCTGGGCCTGGCGGTTCGCCGTCCATACGCTTTCGTCAAAGGCCGCTTCGCAGCTGCCAAGTAATCCTTCCTGTCACTGGGGCCTGCGGGCCCCTTTTTGTTGAGGTGAGCATGAAAATTCGAACCCTGTGGGGCTTTGAAGGTGACCCGACCAAGTTGGGCGTGGCGTTCGCGCGGATCCGCGCCGGCGAAGTCCTCGAGGATGTTGAGGACGAGTACGCCCATGGTTTGATCGGCAAGGGCCTGGCCGTTCAGGTTACCGACGGTGCTGCACCGAAGGAAACCAAGCCGGCCACGGCAGCCGAAAAGAAAGCGGCAGCAGAAAAGGCGGCAGCTGAAAAAGCTGAGCAGGAGCGGCTGAAGGAGCAGGCTGAGAAGGATGAAGCCGATCGCCTTGAGGCCGAGGAAAAGGCCAAGAAAGAGGCGTCGTAATGATCGCGCTCGCCCTGGTCAAGACGCACCTGCGCGTCGACGGGGTCGAAGAGGATCAGCTGATCGAAGGCTATATGGCGGCCGCGCTGGCTCACGTCGAACAGCACTGCGACCGTGTGCTGGTCGAGGGCGTCCCTGTACTTCCGGACCAGATGGCGCTGACCAAGGATGTGCAGCAGGCGGTCCTGCTGTTGGTAGGCCACTGGTACGCCAACCGTGAAGCGGTGGTTATCGGTGGCGCGCCTGCCGAGGTGCCGCTGGCGGTTGATCGATTGCTCTGGTACAGGAAGAAATTCTGATGAGAGCCGGCCCTCTGCGACACCGTCCCACCCTTTACAAACCTGTGCGGGTCAAGAATCGAACCGGTGGCTTTGATGACACCTGGGTCGATTCTGGCCAGCTGTGGGCCGAGTTCACTTTGCCCACCGGCCGCATCGAAGCGGTGGCTGAACAGCTATCTGCGATCGTGACCGCAGAAGTGCGAGTCAGGCCCCGCGCTGATCTGGTCGCCGGCTGCCGCCTGGAGAACAGGGGTGTCACTTATCTGATCGTGGCAGCGCTGCCGGACAACGAGCTTTCGATGCTCCGTCTGCTCTGCACCAACGTTCCCAACCCTTGAGGATATTCCCATGAAAGTTCGAGCACTGGCCGATCTGTCCGGTACCGTAGGCGATCGCGCCGCCGGCGACGAGTTTGTCACCGACGCCACCACCGCCCAGTCGCTGATCGACCGCGGCCTGGTGGCAAAAGTCGATGACGACGCGAGCACCCCGACCAAGCCCACCAAGGCCAAGGAGTAAGCCGTGGCGCGCCGGTCCCGCATGTCCGGCGACTTCAAGCTGCGCCGGACGCTACGCAATATCCATCAGACGATGGACAACGAACTGCGCCCGGCCATGCAGGAGGCCGCCAACAAGATCCTGGCCACCATGCAGGCGACCGTGCCGCGCGACACGGGTGAGGCGGCCGGCGCCCTGCAGGCGTTCGTGTCCAAGAGCGGGCTGGATGCGCAGATCGGCATCCGGGGCAAAAAGGACAACCGCCGATTTTTCTATCTGCGGTTTCTGGAGTATGGAACCAAGGGTTACGACCGCAAGAAGCGCGCTGGCAACCGCAACCGCTCGGTCAAGAACAAATCTGACGGTAGCCATTTTTTCGGCAAGTACCCAGACATTCCCGCGCTACCGGCACACCCATGGCTGCGGCCTGCGCTGGACGTGAACCGTGAGGTGGTGCTGGCGGACATTCGCGCTGCTGTGAACCGAACGCTGAAGAAGGCCAGCCAGGGGGTGAGCGATGGCTGATCCATCCGTTGCTCTTCAGGTTGCGCTGGTTGCGCGGCTGGAGGCCGAAGTGTCATGCCCCATTTACGATGGCGCGCCACTCGACACGCCGATGCCGTACCTCTCCATCGACCGCGAAATCTCGACCAACATCAGCCCTATCGCCGGCCGCAAGCGGCAGATGCGCTTGATCTATCTCACCGTCTGGTCAGATGCCCATGGACAGGCCGAGGTGAAGCGCATCAACGCCGAAGTAACAGCCGCATTGGATGAGCGCCGCCTGCCGCTGGAAGAGGGCCGGGCGGTGTCTGTCCGGGTCGAGCGCGCGGATGCGCAGCGCGATGCCGACGGCGTCACCTACATGGGCGCTATCACGGTCCGCGTCATCACCACTCACTGATTCAACATCGGCCGCCTCGCGGCTTTATCCAATGTGCCTTTTGGAGGAATTTCCATGGCCGACAATCTGAACACCGCCGCCGGGTGCCGCCTCGGCATCGGCACCAAGACCGGTGCCAACACCGAAGCCGATTACAAAAAGGACGTCTACGTCGACGTGGGCGAAATTGAGGATCTGGGCGAGTTCGGCGACACCTTCAGCAGCGTGAATTTCACGTCGCTCAAGGATGGCCGCGTGCGCAAGTACAAGGGCACCGCCGATGCGGGCGACCTGACGTTGACGGTGGGCCTCGATAACGGCGACCTCGGCCAGAAGGCCGTGAAGGTCGCGCACAAGGACCGTACCAAGGGTGACTACAACATCAAGGTCACTCTGAACGATGGCGACCCGACGGCCAACCCGGTAGTGGTGCCGACCACCTTCTATTTCCGGGTGAAGGTGATGAACAACACCGTGGCACCGGGCGCTGCCGACAACGTCGTCCGCCGCAATATCACCATGGGCATCAACTCCGACATCATCGAAGTGATCGCCGGCCCTGCCGCCTGATTGCCGGGGCTTCGGCCCCGCCTCCCAAGGAATTGATCCATGAGCAAAACCCTACACGGCGCGACCTCGGTGCAGGTCGGTGACGAATCGTTCGACCTGACCATTACCCTGGCGGCGGTGCGCAAGATAGAGGCGCACTTTGGTGGCCTGCGCGGCGCCGCTGAATCGCTGCGTGTGCTGAGCGTTGACGGTGTGGCGCTGATCATCGCCGCCGGCGCCGGGCTCAGCGCCGATGCCTCCCGCGAAATGCCCGAAAAGGTCTGGCTGGCCGGCGTGTCCGGCATTGCCGCGCAGCTAACCGGTTACCTCGGTGCGCTGTACAACCCCCGCGGCGACACGCCGGGAAACGTCGAAGCGGGGAAGGCGTAAGCGCCGTCGAAGACGGCAGCTATGTGGACCGCCTATTTGCGGTGGCCACCGGCTGGTTAGGCTGGGCACCAGACGTTGCCTGGCGAACGCCTCTCCCCGAACTCTTCATTGCCATGGACGCCAAGATCGAATGGGCTCGTATCACCAACCCATTTGGCAGTGGCCGATCGGCCGAAAAACCCAAACCCACCACCGTGGCTGAAAAACTGCGCCAGGCACTGACCGGGCGCAAGGCTGCGCTGTAGATCCGTGAACCATCATTAGGGGCCCCGCATGGCTGATTCCGACGTCCAGGGGATGCTCGTACGCATCGAGGCCACCACCGCTCAGTTGCGCCAAGAGCTGGCGCGGGGCGAAACGGCCGTGGCCAAAACGTCCGGCCAAATCGATAACAGCCTGGGTGTGGTCGATAAAGCCTTCGACCGCACCGGTGCCAATGCCAGCGTGCTACAGCGCTCGATCAGCGCGGCATTCACGGGCATGGGCCTGGCCGCAACGGCTGCGATCGCGGGGCTGGTGGCGATCACCACCAAGACGACCGAGTATGCGCAGGAAGTGCGCAACCTCTCCACGTTGTCGAACACCTCCACCACCGAGTTCCAGCGCATGGCCGCCGGCGCCCGAACCGTGGGTGTCGAGCAGGAAAAGCTGGCCGATATCTACAAGGACACCACCGACCGCGCCGGGGAGTTCATCTCGCGCGGCGGTGGCGAGATGGCGGACTTCTTCAAGGAGATCGCGCCTCGGGTGGGCGTCACCGCTCAGATGTTCGCCAACCTGTCCGGTCCACAGGCCCTGCAGCTCTACTACAACTCGCTGGAAAAGGCGGGGCTCAACCAGCAGCAGATGACCACCTACATGGAGGCCATGGCGGATGAGGCTACAGCGCTGATTCCACTGCTCAGGAACAACGGCGCAGGTTTCAAGCAGCTTGGCGATCAAGCGGAGTCGGCCGGCAACATTCTTTCGAGCATCCAGGTGGCTCGGCTGGTTGAGGTCAACCAGTCCATAAAGACGCTGGAGGCATCGTTTGCGGGTGCTTCGCACCAGTTGGTGGCTGGAATGCTGCCTGGTATCGAAAGCGTTACACAGCGCCTCAACGCGATGTCCAAGGATGGCGTCACCGAAGGTTTGGGCGCTGGCATCGGCTTCCTCGCCGACAACCTGAATATTCTGGTGGCGATCCTCGGCGGCAAGGTGGCAGCGGCGTTTGTCGGCTATCTGTCGAACCTGGCAGCGAGTACTGCGGCCAGCGTGCAGTCGCGTTCCGCGAACATTGCCCAGGCAGCCAGCGCCGTCCAGGTGGCCACCGCCAATCAGATCGCAGCACAGTCGGCTGTCGTGCGGGCTGAGAAAGAAGCGATCGCGGCACGCGGTACTGCGGTTCAGACGCAAATGTCGATCCAGCTAGCCGAGGCCCGCATGGCAGAGCGCTCGGCAACGGCGCAAGTCGCTGCGGCGCAGGCCACCTTGAAGAGCGCTTCCACCGGAGTTCTCTCGTTGCTGGGCGGCCCCGCCGGGATTGCGGCCCTAGCGGTCGGCGCGGGTATCGCGTTTCTGACCATGCGCGACAACACCAATGAGGTTGCCAGTAGCCTGGACGCCCTGAAACGTCCTTTGAAGGAAGTCCGCGAAGAGTTCCGAAAGCTGACTCAGGATCAGCAGGGCGCTGAGTTGGTAAAGGTCGCGCGCGATCAGGAGCGGGCGGTGTCCGCCGCCGATGAAGCCTACGGCGATTTCCTGAAGACGGTACGGCAGAACCTCGGCTCCACGGTCGGGACGCGAGTAGGCGCCGAGTTCGACGCTGCGCGGGCGTCCGGCAAGCAGCTTTCAACGGTAGTCGACGACCTGACGAAGCGTTTCAACATCCCCGAGGAAAACCTAAGGTCGATCCGAGAGAGCGCAGGCGCCTTCAGCACCGCCGACAAGGCTGCAACCAAGCTCACGAAGACGCAGCAAGCGCTGACGAAGGAGATGGCGTCTGGACCTACGAAGCCTGTAGTTGACAATACTGCCGGGGAAAATGCCGCCAACACCTACCTTCAGCAATTGGAGAAGCAGCAACACACGCTGCAGGACAAGACTGCTCTGGAGCAGGCCGATCGGTTCATCATCGAGAACAAGATCAAGTCCGAAAGTGACCTGGCTGCCAAGATTCGCGAGCGAGCGAAGGCGATTGATGCGCTCAAGGCTTCCGACAAGGCTGCGACCAAAGGGGAGTCTGAGGCGGAAAGGGCTCGAAAGGCCGCCAACAGCGCGCTGGAACAGCAGGTCAAGACTGCCCAGACATCGTTCGATGCCTTGAAAAAGACCTTCGACCCGGTAGGCGCCGCGGCTGATGAGCTCAAGAAGAAGACCGAAGAGCTCGACCTGCTGTTCCAAAGCAACAAGATTTCGGTTGATGAATACGCCAAGGGCTTGGGCTGGCTGAAGGATCAGTACGACACCACAGTCGCCTCGGCGACCGGCCTGTCACAGGCCATGCAGTATCAGGCGGACCTGGAAAAGCAGCTGAACAACGCGCGTGCCTCCTACGACGCCATGGCATCGGCCGTGGGCATGGGCGACAAGGACTCGGAGCGTGCTCAAGCGCGCCTCGACCTGGAGCGTCAGACCAACGATAAGATCCTTGCGCTACGCACCGACCTGGCCACGGCTACCACCGAAAAGCAGCGGCAGGACCTGCAGAAACAAATCGATCTGACCGAGGAATACGGCACCCGGCAAGTGCAGGTCATGCAGGAAGGCTGGAAGAAGATCGACCAGGCCCAAAGCGACTGGAGTAATGGCGCGAGCCGCGCGTGGGAAAACTATCGCGACAGCGCTGCAGATGTTGCTGGCCAGACGGAATCCATGTTCTCCAATGCGCTCAGCAGCACCGAAGACGCCATCGTGCAGTTCGTCAAAACCGGCAAGCTGTCGTTCAAAAGTCTGGCCGACTCCGTGGTGGAGGACTTGATCCGTATCCAGGCCAAGCAGGCCCTGGTCGGGCTGGCCAGTTCCGCCTTCAGCTTTCTGTCCGGTGGTAGCGCGGCTTTGGGTCAGGGAACCATGACTGGATTCGGCGGGGGATCTTTCGTCGCGAACGCCAAGGGCGGGGTTTACGACTCGCCCAGTCTTTCGACCTTCTCAAACGGCGTCTACAACACGCCCCAGACATTTGCCTTCGCCAAGGGTGCAGGGATTTTCGCCGAAGCCGGTCCGGAAGCGATCATGCCACTGACGCGTGGTGCGGACGGCTCGTTGGGCGTACGTGCTTTGGGCGGCGGCGATACCGACTCAAGCTCGAAGGCCGCCAGTACCCTGGCGGGCGTGACTCAGCATTTTCACTTCAGTGGCGGCGGTGATGCGGTATCAAGGGCGGAGCTCAAGCAGGCGGCGCAGGAAGGCGCACAGGCCGGCTACCAGATGGTGCTTGGCGACCTCAAAAGAAACGGGGCAGCCCGACAACTGATCAATCGCCGGTGACCGGCTTTAGGAGTACCCATGGCGCTTGAGTGGCCTGAATCGCTGGAGCCGACCGAAACTTCGTGGGGCATGACCTACAACAACCAGGCGTTCACCTCGACGCTTTCTAACGCGCAGCAGATCGTTGGCTACCCTGGCGCCTACTGGATGTGCACGCTGACCTTCGGCGTGCTGTTTGAAGAGGATGAGCGGCAGCTGACGGCGTTGATCGGTCGACTGCACGGGATGTTCGGCACGGTAAAGATTCCCGCGCTCACACGCACCCGTGACGATGACGTGGGTGCGGCGGTGGTGGTCTCTGGAGTGGCCCAGGCCACTACCATGATCATCGGCGGCGTCACTCCAAACGCCAAGGTTTTTTCCCTGGGCGACTACCTGACGATCGAAGGCGAGATGTTCGAGGTTGTGCAAGATGCCTCCGCGAATGCCCAAGGCAGGGTCACGGTGATGCTGAACAAGCGTATCCGGCGTGCGCTCAAGGCAGGTACCGCGGTGGAGTACCGCAACCCGTACTCGGAGATGCGCCGCGTCGTGGATACCCACGAGGTAGCCATTCAGCCGGTGGTATCCAACTGCACCCTGCAATTCCGGGAGGCCTTCTGATGGCTACTTCGTTTCCCTTCAGCCAAGGCGTGATCGACATCCTGTCCACCGGTCGCTTCATGGTGGTCTATGCCTGCCAGTTGGATTTCATCGACGGCATGGTGTACGCACACACGGGCACCGGACAGATCGTCATCGATGGCATCACCTATGAGGGCGTCGGTCAGTTCGGGGAGATTGGGCAGTCGCAGGAAAGCGATAACTCTGGGTCGCCCATGTCTGTTGATCTGAAGTTGTCAGGCCTGGACGCCTACATCCTTCGCGAGACGAACATCCGGGGCTGTCGCGGCAGGCCTGGCAAGCTCATGTTTGTCGCATTCGACGAGGCCGGCAACTACGCGGCCGACATTCTGTTCTCCGGCCGCATGGACGCCGCCGAGTTTCAGTTCGGCGGAAACGGCAACGACGGCAACAGCATCACTGTCCCGGTGATCGACCGAATGGCGGAGTGGAACCGCACGGGCACCGAGCGCTGGACGGATGAAAACCACCAAGCCCGCCACGACGGCGATCGCTTCTTCTACGCCGTCGCACAGATGGCCGAATGGCCCCTGTATTGGGGCGCTGGCAAGGATGCTCCGGCGTTCACCTACGAAAAGTGACCCTATGCGAAATCGAGATTGGACCACGCGTCTGCACAACGTCATCAAGGCCGCCCTAGAGCGGCCTTTTTCATGGGGCGAATTTGACTGCTGCCTGTTCGCTGCTGACTGCACAGTGGCTGTGTGCGGGGTCGATCCTGCTGCGCTGTACCGCGGCAAGTACAGCACCGAGGCGGGCGCCAAGCGCGCGCTGAAGAAAAACCACGGCAGCCTAGAGGCGGCGTGGGACGCCTGTTTCGCGCGGGTGCCTCCGGCATTCGTCCAGCGCGGAGACGTCGCCATGTACGAAGGTCCGCAGGGTAAGGCCATCGCAGTGTTCTGGGCTGGAGAATTCTGGGCGGCGACCGATGACGGCGCCGCCCGGGTGGTGTGTGAGCCGTTAGCAGTGTGGAGAGTTGAATGAGCGGTGGAGTTAAGAAAATTGCTCAGGTGGCCGTGGGCGCTGTCGTCGGCTTTGTTCAAGGCGGCCCGGTCGGCGCGGTGGTCGGCGCCGGTCTGGCGTTCTATGCTGCTTCCCAGCAGGAGGCGCTAACCAACAGTTCGTCAACGCGCGCCAGTGAGCCGTCCGCTCAGACGGTTCGGTCGTCAAAGGCGCCGATCCGTTTCATCTTGGGTCGCGTCAGCACCGGTGGCGTGCTTGTCTGGGCTCAGGAGCAGAGCGGCGGCCAAGGGGCAGGGGAGTGGGTGCACCTGGTTTATGTCCTGAGCGAAGGCCCCGTCAGCAGGCTGGAAGACATTTTCCTGGGGCAAGAATCGATCAGCAAGTTTGGCGACGATGCCACGTACGAGCTGGTGGTCAACCCGACCACGGTCAACGCCTTTCTCAAGGCGAACTGCCCTGACTGGAAAGACACGCAGATCGGCCGGGGCCTGTCCTATGTGCGCCTCTCGCTGCGTTACAACGCCGAGAAATTCCCCTCAGGTATTCCCGACGTGCGGTTTGTGGTGCGAGGGCGCGACGACGTTTACGATCCGCGCACCGGTGCCTCCGGCTACACCCAGAACACGGCGCTGCACATCCTCTGGTATCTGCGCACCCGGTGCGGCGTGCCTGACGACGAGATCGTGTTTTCCACCTTCGCCAGCGCGGCCAACGTGTGCGAGGAGCTGGTGACGAACGCAGACGGCACCAGCAGCCAACGTTACACCACGGCTTGCGTGATCGCCGCCGATGAGCAGCGCACGCAGGTCATCCAGAAGCTGGAGGCCTCCTGCGCAGGCAAGCTTATCCGGGTGGGTGGCCGCTGGATGCTGCAGGCCGGTGCCTACTATGGCCCGTATGACTTCGAAATCACCGAAGACATGGTCATCGGCACCATCAAGGGCGGTACCGAATCGACCAACGATGCGGCGATTAACACGGTGCGCGGTACCTTCATCGATACCAGCCAGGCATGGGCCGAAACGGACTATCCCGAGGTGGTGGTCAGCCAGTGGCTGGCCGAGGACGGTGGCGAAGCAGCGGAGACGTTGAGCTATCCCTATGTGACGGACGCCTATCAGCCGCAACGTCTGGCCAACATCGAGTTGCGCCGGCGGCGCGCGGGCGGCGCGATCAGCATCCCGATGAACTTTGCCGGGTATAACTGCCGCCCCGGCCGCGTGGTACGCGTGAACCTGCCATCGTTGAACATCCTGGGCGAGTTCATCGTCACCAACTGGGCCATGGGCGCCAAGGAAGGCTGTACGGTTTCTCTGGCTCAGTATGAGCAGGCAATCTTCGACGACGCCGTGGGCCAGCCCTACAACCCGCTGGGCTTCATCAGTCTGCCGTCGGGCGGCCTGGGTGCTCCAACCGGCCTCGTCTGGGCGCCAGATGCCACCTCCGAAGTGGTCCAAGGGGTTCTTTCATGGAATCAGCCGGCCGGCATCGTCTCGGCGTTCGTGGTCACCGTGCGCCAGGGCGGCGCCGTTGTGCAGGCGCACACAATCCCGGCGACCAGCAGCCAATGCAACATCAGCGGGTTGGGATCGGGCAGCTACACCATGAGTATTGCCGCGGTCGGGCCCATGGCGCGCTCGGGCGAGGCTTCCATCACGGTATCGATCGACGGTCCGCCCATGCCGGAAGCCTGCGTCGTGCAGGCCTCGATCGATTCGATCACCCTGATCCCGAGCAACACCCTGCGCGGGCTCAATGGCGGCTTCTATGAGTACTTCTTCAGCACCAACCCCAAGGCGCCGGCGTCGGACGCCAAGTACCTGGGACAGGGCTTGACCTTCACCCACACCGGCCTGGGTTTCTACACGAACTACTACTACTTCGTGCGCTCGGTGAATGCCTATGGGAAGAGCGCGTTCCTGTATGTGGCGGCGGCGACTTCCAACGATGTGGGCGCCTACCTCGAGGCTTTGACGGGCCGGGTTACGGAAGCACAGATCGGAAAGCACCTGCTGGACCGGATCGACCTTGTCGACGGTGATGGGCCCGCTTCGGTGAACAAGCGTCTGAAGGAAGCCAAGGACCTGCTGGGAGGGCAGATTGCGGCCGTCGACACCGAGCTGGCCAGCGTGAAGGGCGAGCTGCAGGAGCAGATCGATACCATCGCTGATCTTGCCGACTCGATGCCCTACAAGCCAGATCAGACCTACGCTGTGGGTCAGGGGGTGCTGGGCGCCGATGGCATCATCTACCAAGCGGTCAAGGCTGTGCCGGTGAACATGCCACCGCCGAACACCACGTACTGGCTGAACGTTGGTCAGGCGGTGGTCACCGCGAACGGCCTCGCCGCGCGCGTGCAGACGGTTGAGACGAAGGTAACCTCGGTCGAGGACGTGAATACTTCGCAGGCCCAGCAGATCACTGGCCTGCGCACGGACGTGGACGGCAAGGCATCGGCCAGCAGCGTGCAGACCTTGGGCAACCGAGTGACCAGCGCTGAAAACTCGCTCACAAGCCAGGGCTCGGCCATCACCGGTCTGGACAACAGCCTGAAGACGACGAACACAAATGTCGGCAATGCCCAGACGGCGGCAAACAACGCTGCCACTCTGGCCGGCAGCAAAGGCAAGGTGCTGGTGCAGACGGCAACGCCCGCAGCAGCGGACCAGCTGGCGCAGAACCTCTGGATTGATATCACCGGCGGGGCCAATACGCCCAAGCGCTGGAATGGCTCGGCCTGGGCGGCTGTCACCGACAAGGTGGCGACAGATGCGGCGACGGCCGCGGCCAACGCGCTGACCCAGGTGCAAACCAAGGCCGACGCCAGTGCAGTGTCGGCGCTGACCAACCGGGTTACTGCAAACGAGACCGCCATCAGTTCCCAGAGCAGCAGCATCGTCAGTCTCAACAACAACCTGTCGTATGCCGGGGGTGAAAACTTAGTCTACAACCCCGACTTCGTTAAACCTGGCGCAGATGGCACGGTGGCCGAAGGGTACGTTGCGGATGCACCTGGTTCTCCGGGTGCGTCTACAGGTGTTTTTTCGTTGGTGCCTTCCTGGATGAACAGCGCTGAGAAGGCCCAGCGAATCACCGTGACAGGCCTGAATGCTAGCGCCCTCTATCGCTCCATTCGGAACAATGGCAACCGCTTACCCAAGGCTGCCGAGGGGCAACCCATCTGTTCATCCATTCACCTGCGAGGGACTGCGGGGCTGGGTTTTCGGATGTTTATCCAGCAGGTCAACGCATCGGGAGGTGTACTCACCACCACCAATACGGTCATGTATTCATTGACCGGCTCTACCCAGCGCATCGCCTTGGCTGTGCCTTCACCGGTGGCTGGCACTGCCGCCCTGGTGATGTTTTACAGGGTATACGGTAGCGAGACTGTCTCGGACGGATACATTGAGATGGCCCGCCCCCAAGTTGAATACGGCAACGTGGCTACAGGCTGGAGCAATAACGGCCAGGTGAACACGGCCGATCTGATAACAACGTCCAGTGCTGTTTCCTCATTGGGCAGTCGTGTGGATCAGCAGGGCGCAGCCCTGACCTCAACCAGTAACAGCCTGGTCAGCTTGTCCAATACGGTCGCGGGTGTTCAGAGCAGTCTGGGGGCGTCGGGACTTGATCCTGCAAGTGGAGCGCTCTGGAACTTCGATACCGGGGCTGACGGATGGATTCCGGCCAACTCCACGCTGTCCATGGCCTCGCCTGGAGTGCTTCGTCAAACTGCAACGTCAGGAGACCCCAGCATCAGGGTCGATGGGCTCAGCATCAACGGAGCGCTGTACACCAAGGTCAGAGCGTCGATTACCCGACGAGCAGGGGCGCCAGCTACCGACTGGGACGGCCTGATGTTTTATGCCACCAGTGCTCATGGGTTCACGGCCAGCTATTACAAATCGATCCCCAATCCCAACCTGGCAGTGGGTGAAAGCAAGGTCATTGAGTTCGACATGGCATCGCTTACCGCGGGGGGAAACGACTGGGCGACGAACACCATCACGTCTCTGCGTTTGGACTTAGGTCTTTCCGGGTCTGGCGTGTTTGACTTTGAATGGATTGTCGTGGGGCGCGTGAGTCCGGCGGCCTCGAGTCGCGCACTTGATTCGTTGACCTCTACGGTCAACCAGCAAGGGGGCAACCTGACCAGCGTGTCGGCTCGAACCACCAGCCTCGAAAACACGGTGAAGAGCGCGGTCGACGGTGTCACTGCAAACGCCACCGGCCTCAGTAGCCTGAAGAGTACTGTTGAGAAACAGGGCTCGGACTTTACGGCCACCGCTCAGAAGGTCGACGGCATTACCGCGCAGATCACACCGGATCTGACTGGAGACGATGGCTGGAACGTCGGCGAGGACACCGTTTCTGCCGGCACCGTTACCCTGCAGTCGGTAGCCGTCGATGCCACTTTGGCGGTTGCTCAGCGCGTAGACAGTGTCACGGCGGCGGTCGGCCAGACCAACGCGGCGCTGTCATCGGAGCAGACTGCCAGGGCCACGGCGGATGGCGCTTTGTCCAGTCGCGTGGATACGGCACAGGCCACCGCCAACGGCGCCACGGCAGCAGTTCAGCAGACCAGCAGTGCGTTGGCCAACACGAACGGGAAGCTGGCGGCCATCTGGTCGGTGCGCATGGAGCTCGCTTCGAACGGTCAGCCCTACGCAGCAGGTTTCGGACTTGGCCTTGAGGCGGGTTCGGGCGGAGCCACGTCGCAGTTCATCGTGCGCGCCGACACGTTCCTGGTAATGAACACCAACACGCAGACCCCGCAGTCGTTCTTTGCCATCACTGGCGGGCAGACGTTCATTCAGGCGGCCTATATCCAGGATGGAACCATCACCAATGCCAAGATCGGCAGCTACATCAGCTCGACGAACTACGTCGCGGGGCAGTCAGGATGGATCCTGAACAAGAACGGCACGCTTGAAATAAACGGGATGGTCGCCGGCGGCGGGCGTCTGGTGATCACCAATCGATCCGTGCGGGTTTACGACAACAACAACGTCAAGCGCGTGCAACTGGGAGACCTCACCGAATGAGTTTTGGACTGGCGACATGGGGGCCGGACGGGGCGCTGCAGATCGATCCGACCTCATTCACGATGCGTGTGGTGCTCTCAACTCCGGTCACCTTCCCGACGAGCCCGAGCAGCGCGAAGGCTTCGCAGGACTTCTCGGTGCCAGGCATCACGCCGAACAATGGAACAGCCACAGTAATTCCGATTGGCGCATATGGGGATGCCACTCAGTTCGAGACCGAGGTGCTCACCGATGTGGTGCGCGTCTACAACTGGAACCGAGGTTTTCCCGCAGGGACATGGACGTCTACAGCGGGGACCATGAGGCTACTTGTCATAAGGTTTGCATAATGGCGTACGGCCTGGAATTCACCAACAACAGCAACGTGGTCACGCTCGACTCTGAATACGCTCGCCTCAGCGTGCTGTGTAGCGGCAGATATGCGCCGACGCAGGAATCCGGTCTGGGCTCCACCACAAACTTTCCATTCACCATAACCAGCACGGAGCCGCCCCTGATCTTCGTGAGGCCGGACACCACCAGCAACATCTCCGGTCTCTGCTTTGCGCGCGTCATCGGATCGCCTGGCGCTTGGACGGGCTTCTACGTCCGAGCCTATGACGTAAACACCGCACAACCAAACGGTCGATACTTCGCAGCAGCGTTCATGGCTACACGTGTTGCTACATGGGGGATGGACTTATGGGACAGCGCGGGTAAGTTGCTCTTCGACAGCGGAACCCCGTCTGCGCTCTTCACTCGTGCCTATCAGAACTGGACGTTCGTGAAGACTGCGCCAACCGGCGGCGCAGGGTTTCTCAACTATTACACCGTTCCATTCAACTTTCCCGCCAATGAATACATGATGCTGAACAACTTCTCAATGAGCATGGTGGCGGGCAACGCGCCAGGCAGGCTGTTGTATTGCTGGTAGGATTTCCCATCCGGAACACTTTGGGCAATCACTTCCGGCACGAGTAACCCTACCGCTTTCTACCTGCCTGCGCTCTTCGCGAAGATGAATAACTAGGGGCATATAAAATGGCAAGACAGATAGTTGATATCAGCACCGTTCAGGCGAACGGGAAGAGAGGCGAGCCAGCACCGTCTGCCTTCGCAAAGCTCAACGCCAACGACGGAGAGCTTTACGCGCTGGTCGGCGTCGGCGGCATCGTTGACTCCGGCTCCAATGCTAACGGAAGCTATGTGAAGTACGCTGATGGGACAATGGAGTGCTGGGGAATAAGTACGAACGCCGTTGCTGTCAATACTGCAGGCGGGAGCGTTTTCCATTCATCAGTGGCTGTGGGTTTTAACTTTGCGGTCGCGTTCTCTAACGTCCCATCCATATCTCCCAGCGCTATTACTTCAAATGGGTACTATTGCTGGGCTGCGGTGGATGGATCTGCAAGCTCCGCTGCATTCGCCTGTAGGGCTGTTTCGCCTGCAAACGGTGTTTCGTCCTATCTTTGCTACATCGCAAGAGGTCGCTGGAAATGATGAAGATCAATCTTTCACCTCAGCGCCGAGACGATACGCTTCAAGTCAGCCGCGCGGGCGCAACACTAATCGTCAACGGAGAGGCATTCGACTTCTCCCGGATGAATGACGGCGACACGCTTCCAGCCTCAGCCATCAAGTGCGAGTGGTTCGTCAACCAGGTGGACAAGGTAGGCGGGGAGCTGGAGTTGACCCTGCTGCTGCCATTGCCGCAGAACTACAGCCCGGCCCAGGCGTTCCCCGTGCCGTTGCTGGACGTGCCGGATGGTGAAGTTTTGTTCCCCGAACCGCTACCTGAGGTCACTTCCGCAATTGAAGCTGTCGCTTCGCCCGCCCAGGAGCCTGAGGCATGAGCAATATCGACTGGAGCCAACTGATCACCAAGGCGATGAAGGAGCAGGCCGCAGCAGACAGGCTGCTGGCCGACGCCAAGGCGGAGCTCGCCCGCCGGCGCGCTGCTGCCGACTACGCCATCGCGCCGCTGCAGGATGCCGTCGACTTGGACGATGCCACCGGCGCCGAGGTGGCCGCGCTGAAAGCCTGGAAGAAGTACCGCGTTGCGCTGACCCGCGTGCCCGACCAGGCCGGGTACCCTGGCACCGTTGAATGGCCCGACGCACCGGCCTGACCTACCGCCTCATCCGATGCCCGCCCTGTGCGGGCTTTTTTTCATCTGGAGAAAAGAATGAAGACCTCACCGAAGGGCATCGCCCTGATCAAATCCGCGGAGGGCCTGCGGCTCAAAACCTACCCCGATCCCGGCACCGGCGGACTTCCCTGGACGATCGGTTACGGCAGCACGTCGGGCGTGACCCGGAACATGGTGATCACGGAAGCCCAGGCCGAGCAGATGCTGGCGGCCGACCTGGTGCGGTTCGAGCGCATCGTGGAGCGCGCGGTACGCGTGCCGGTCACTCAGGGCCAGTTCGATGCACTGGTGTCGTTCACCTACAACGTCGGGGAGGGCAATTTCACCAAGTCGACGCTGCTGCGCAAGCTGAACGCTGGCGATGCCGCTGGCGCCGCCGAGCAGTTCACGCGCTGGGTCAACGCTGGCGGCAAGGTGCTGCCGGGCCTGGTCAAGCGGCGCGTCGCCGAGCGCGCCTTGTTCCTGGAAATCGCGTGACCTGACCAACAATCAAGCGCTCCACCGCGCTGCTTTCCATAGGTGACCACCATGGCTGCATACACCGTTCAAAACATTTTCCCTTGGCGTCTCTCCAACTCACCGGTCGTGATAACCGCTGTGGTCAAGTCAGGCACGGTCGTCGTCGAGAAGCAGGCAGGTGATACGTGGGTTCCTGCCTTCACGTTCACCGAAACCGGCTGTCAGGCGTTGTGGCTGGGGCGCGGCCGCTTCCGGGTCACTCCAACCGGCAACGCTGTTTATGAGACCGACGAACTATGACTGTCACGGCGGGCAATGGAATCATCGCGGCGCCAGGCAACAAGGCATCAATTCAAGGCATCATCGCCAGCAGCGGAGATCGCCGAGGGCTGCAGCTGATTCAGAACTACAAGTTCGCCACCGATCTGGCCGGATGGGCGGCCGACCCTGCCTACGCTCGAAAGACGGAGACAGGGTTCAACGGCGGCGATCCCTTTGTCGAGTACAACGGCGTGTCAGGCAATTTTGACAACTTCACCACTTCGAACGACGCTGATTCGGGGATGCTGGTGGAGCCATCCACGACCTACATTGTCAGCGGCGCCAGGACAGCCAGCTTCACCGGAAACTACCCTCAGGTGCAGATCAACACAGGCGCGGATGACGGCGCTGGACACGCCTTCCCAGGCACGACCCTGGCGTCGATGCGATTCACGGCGGCTGCAGCCGAGACTCGTTGGTCGCTGCAGTTCACCACCGGTGCCGATACGAAGAGGGTCTGGATTCGGTTTCAGGGCCTGGGCGGCGTCGGCCGGTTGCGGCTGATGAAGCTCAACCTGACCAAGGATGCCACCGTTCAGCCGTTCCGCGACTACTTCTACAACGGCAACTGATACGGCGTAGGCGGCCAAGCCCAACTTACATATCAGCGAAAGCTAGGTCCCGAAGATGGTCAAGGCCATTATCGGTCGCTGTTCGCCAAGGGTAGATAACGACATTGGTGCTTACGTCCGGTCGGTGGGGGGCAGCCCAGCGGCGAATTCGACCCAGACCGAATGGCTGCAGTGCACTTTCGTGGGGGATATCATTGCTCAATAGAATGCCAGCTACAGCTACTTGGATGTGGTGGTGAGCGAGGGCGTACGGCGGACACTTCTATAGCGCCTACTTTCGCCGATTGGGGTACAGCTTAATAATCGATTTATGAGTTTTTTGGTTGACAGTAACGCTCCTGGCAAACGGGCGGAGTGCGTCAAATCCAGCTGGAGTGATCGGCTCATAGCCTCCTGCTTTTTTTGAAATATGTCCGTCTGCGATGAGCTTTGCAAGATCAGGATACTGGGGGGCATTGGCGAGCATATGGCGTATCTTTTCAATGTCTTCGGGAGATAAAGCCATGAGCGGTTTCCTAGGGAATAGATGGTTTCTAAATCACTTTGTTGCAGCCAAATTTTATTGGAAAAACATTAGTTTAAATCGGGCGTCGTCACACTGCCAGCTAGGTATCGGGTCGTGAAGCGCCAGACGACGAAACTGATTCAGGATTGCGTGAAGGTACTGCTTAGCACAACCCCATGATGCAGGCCACTATGGCTATCCATGCAAGTCCGGTCGCAGCCAGGGAGAGGGCGAACGGGAAAAGCGGACCGCTTGGGTCTTTTCCATTCATCAACGAGTCTGATCCACGTTGCCGACGATCCACAGCAGGTCCCGCCAGGGGAACACGCTCTGAACCCTGATCATCTTGCAGGATGGGCCGTGCACGAAAGGCTTTGCCGAATCCTGTAGCGACTGCCACCCATCACAGCTCTTGCAGCGGATGTGTGGAAAGGGATCATCGTGCACCGACCAGAATCTGGTCCAGATGTCTATATCACTGAGCTTGGGTTCCAGGTTCAGCCATTCCAGCGTGTCCATGTGCGCCTCCGTTGTCCTGGTCCAAGCATAGTTGGCTCTGCTGCTCTTCGCTGGGGCAATGCGCGGGCACGGCTGTCTGCGGATCTGGAGCCGCCAATGTTTCGCGGAAAGGGTAGGGGCCCTCGGCTGACTGCCGCGCTACCATCTGCATCCCCCGCATCCGATTGCCGAGCGCTGATAGCTCGACGTGGGCGGCGGAGAGGTCGCGCTTGTACGACGCCAGCAGATGCAGCGCCTGGTCGCGCTCACGCGCAGTGACGGCGTGGATCTCGACCAGCTTCAGGATATTCGCCCGGGCCTGGCGCAGGTCGGCGGCCACCTGCTCATACTCTGCCTGGACCAAGTCGGCCTGTTGCTTCCATATCTGCGCTTCGGTGGGTATGCCAAGGCATCCGAACTCTTCGTCTTCGATTTCCATACTGCTGCTCATCGATACTGTATGCGTGTACAGTAGTCGAGGTGGGGCGGATGGCTCAAGAATGCGTCGATGGGTGGTCGAGGAATGATGGGCAGATTGGTTCTTCGGGCGAGGAATGAAACGATCTGAGCTTAAGACCGCCCCTCATTGCAAGGGGCGGCATGTAGGTCAGCGATTAGGCGTGCTACGGCAGTGCTGGCAAACGTATTCGAGGCGCCCTCGACGCATACGGGTGTATGCACATACGTGTACCGGGCGAACGATTGGACATGTAAAAGACATGGCGTCGATTCCTAGCAGACGATCGGCAGTTGGACTCGCCGTTATCCATCTGCTATCGTCTCGGTGCCAACGTCGACAGAAGCAATTGGATTTTTGCGAGGTAAGCACGTCGCAGATCTTCACGCGCCTACGTTTGACTCTTCACCAGCAGGGCACTTCCGATGCCCTGCTGGTGAAACCTTTTCTCAGCCTAGACTAGGCGCACTTTTTCTCCGCAGCCCAGCTACCACAACCTTCTTTGAAGAAAAGCTCGGTTTCCCTTTTTTCAAGATGGTTGATTTTCTCCAGCAAACTACGTACTTCGCTTTTCTGGCTCTGCGCCTCTAGGTATAGGTTGCGAAGAGCCATGTCTGCGATTTTGGGGATCGAGTTTTCACCTGACTCCCATTTCTTGATGGTTTCGTCTGAATAAGCAAGGATGCCCGCAAGCCTTTTCCGCGTAAGCTTCAGTTCACCACGAAGAAATCTAAGCTCGTCACCCGACAAGAGCGTGTCTTTTTCCACGAGTGAAAAAGCGATCGCCCTATGCAGGCCCTCGATGTTTTCGATCTGGAAGACCGGCTTGCCATCGCGAGAGACACCAATTGTATAGCCATTTTCAAGCCATACATTAGGTAGACCGCAAGCCACATAATGGAACTTGCCCATATTACTTTACCTCGATTGATGCTGACAAAACCTCGATCCATGACGTGTCTCGGACCAAGGCAAAAGAAAGCTGTACAAGCCCCTCATGGGAGTGATGGACAATAATTCCCCGGACTTCGTCATGATCGATCTCCAGTCCATACGGTTGAACATTGCCGGCCCGCAGGCACTCCCAAATTTCAGGCATCGTCAAAATTCTGCCACTGTGTAAATCATTTATGTCTGCTGTGAAAGCTACGCTGTCAAGATTTAATGCGATCTCATTGATGCGATTGGTCAAGCACCTGGGGTGGTCTTCGAACCTTGATATCTTCAGATTGCTGTTGAGCATAGGCTGCGACCATCGTCTCGTTTTCGACAGTGTAGGTATTTAATACCTGTAGCGCAAGGGGTGTCCTGCTGATCTTAGCGAGCCTTTGATAGGGTGCTTTGGAAAATGAGAGCGGTTGCCTCTAAGCGCAGTCCTAGTGTTGCCGGAATTTGGGGGAGAGGTGGGCAGAACGCCCAAGAGGGGTGCTGGAATGCAGCGTGACCAAAACGTGAGTCACGCCAGTTCACAGCGTGAACGAGGTGAGCATTTGTGAGACAGCGTGACCGATTGCGGGCGGCGTAAACGCTTGTTTTCAAAGGGCTCCCTCAAGGAGCACATGATTTAGGTTCCAGTGCGTCTTGAGCCGGAAGGATGCGCAAAACCCAGGCTGGAAGCCCCTTGTTTACGTTTGCAAAAACACAGAAGCTGCCACTTTTTGCCGGGTCGGGATAGACGGTTATCCATTTGATATCAGCAGGTTACGTGGCTTTGATCCGCTGCATGGGGTGCAAGCGATTTACTGCATGAATCGCCCGTTCTAGGAGAGTAGCGAACTTCGTTGTCCGGAGCAGCTTGAGAGGCAAAGCCCTTATGTGGGTCAGTTCTGGTATTTCCGATGGGTTGAGGATAGGGCAAAAGTCGGCAGAGATCCGGGGTCCGTATGCCGAATCGGCATACGGATGGCAGACGTCATCTGATACCAATTTTGATACCGGTGGCGGTTCTCCGTTGATTTGCGGTGAGCGCTCTTGCACGGCAAAGGCCCGGAAACATTGATCAACAGCTAACCTCAGCAACCACTCAAGACTGCATGGTGATGTTAGCTGTGGAGATCAAGGAGCTTACCTATCAATAACTGGGGGGAGCGATGGTTTCAGGCGATACCGATTCGAGGCCGACGCGATACCACGCTGGAGCCGGGCAATAAAGGCG
>Ga0308171_1001046_pt1 | contig 42917 bp, 47 predicted proteins | sample PhyGR1_FD_202135 | JGI IMG/M metagenome (GOLD analysis project Ga0308171, IMG submission 202135) | Phyllosphere microbial communities from UC Gill Tract Community Farm, Albany, California, United States - DLSLSG.R1 | ecosystem: Host-associated > Plants > Phyllosphere > Unclassified | place: USA... | reverse complement strand
ACGCGACCATTGCGCCTCGCTCAACTCGTACCGCTTGATCCCCATCATCCGCTCCGCGCCTCAACACGAATGCCTATGAATCAGTCTTCAACTCGTTTGGGAATCCCGAATGTCGATCCGGCCTAGCCAAATTGAAGCACCACCCCGGCGGAGTTCGGGGTCCAGTCGCGAAAGCTTCTTTGATGGAGCGTGCCAAACCATAACCGCCGCACCCCCAACTGGACCCCGGCCTCCGCCGGGGTGGCAGTTCAGTTCGGGTGGACCCAAAGTCTCATAGAGATCGAGCGCGCCTTCGGCTCGTGCGCGCTTCGCACCTGCACACTCTCCCCGCATCGAGGGAAGGTGAACAATCGCAAATGTCGTAGGATAGTCTGCAAGGCACACCCGCCCAGCGCATTAGACCGCCGGTCGTATTTCCCGTTGCTCAGCGCGGTCGTCCCAGGCCAGCGCCTCGACCAGCGAGTCGCGGATGCCGCGCAGCGTCGTGGCGGGATCGTCCTTGGCGCGGGCTTCGCTCTCGAACAGCTGCTGGACGCCGCGTACGGTATAGCCCTGCTGGTTGAGCAGTTGGTCGATGCGCCGGATGAGCGTCATGTCCTCCGGCCGGTAATAACGGCGGTTGCCCGCGCGCTGGACCGGCTTCAACTGGGGAAATCGGCTTTCCCAGTAGCGCAGGACGTGTTGCGCCACCCCCGTCTCGCGCGACACTTCCCCGATGGTGCGCAGTGCACCATCGGCCTTGCCGCCGTCGAGGGGGCGTTCCGGTCTATCCTGCCGCGACAATGCGATCGCGCATCATCTGGCTGGCGCGGAAGGTCAGGACACGGCGGGGTGCGATCGGCACCTCGATCCCGGTCTTGGGGTTGCGGCCGATCCGCTCCCCCTTGTCACGCAGCACAAAGGTTCCGAAGCCGGAAATCTTGACGTTCTCGCCCCGTCCCAGGGCTTCGCACATTTCGACGAGGATCTGTTCGACGACATCGGCAGAATCCGACCGCGAAAGTCCCACTTCCTGGTGCAGCGATTCAGCGAGATCAGCCCGCGTCAATGTTCCGGCCTTGGTCATTCCATCCCCCAATGGTGTGAAGGGGTCGCCTACCATAGCAGGGATTGGGACCGAAAGGGATTTATCTCGGTTAAAGTCAATCGATTGTTCAAAACCGGATCACCGCTGCGCCCCAAGTGAAGCCGCCGCCCATCGCTTCGAGCACGACGAGCTGGTTTTCCTGGATCCGTCCGTCGCGCACGGCGGTATCCAGCGCCAATGGCACCGACGCGGCCGAGGTGTTGGCGTGGCGGTCGACGGTGACGACGACCTTCTCGGGCGCCAGGTTCAGCTTGCGTGCGGTGGCGTCGAGGATGCGGGCATTGGCCTGGTGCGGTACGACCCAGTCGACATCGGCCGAGGTCAGGCCCGCCAGGCCCAGCGACTCTTCCATCACCTGCGCCAGGTTGACGACGGCGTGGCGAAACACCTCGCGCCCCTTCATGCGCAGCTTGCCGACAGTGCCGGTGGTCGAGACACCGCCATCGACATAGAGCAGGCCGTTGTGGCGGCCATCGGCATGGAGCTTGGTGGCCAGGATGCCGCGCCCGGTGGCGTCGTCGCTCTCACGCGCTTCCAGCACCATCGCGCCGGCACCGTCGCCGAACAGGACGCAGGTGGTGCGGTCCTCCCAGTCGAGGATGCGGCTGAAGGTCTCGGCACCGATCACCAGTGCGCGGCGCTGCACGCCCGAGCGCAGCATCGCATCGGCGACCTGCACGGCATAGAGAAAGCCCGAGCAGACGGCGGCCACATCGAACGCGACGCAATCGTTGATGCCCAGCATCGCCTGGACCTTGGTGGCGGTGGCGGGAAAGGTCTGGTCCGGGGTGGCGGTCGCCAGTACGATCAGGTCGATATCCTGCGCCGACAGCCCGGCAGCGGCGATCGCGGCCTTGGCGGCGTCGGCGGCCAGCGTTGCGGTCGTCTCTTCGGGCCCCGCGATATGGCGGAAGCGGATGCCGGTGCGCTCGACGATCCACTCGTCGGACGTGTCCACCTCTTGCGCCAGTTCCTCGTTCGACACCCGCCGGGTTGGAAGGGCCGAACCCGTACCCGTGACGATCGAGCGAATCATGCGGCGTCCTCGAAATTCAGAAGATCCTCGGCGATACGCCGGGTCAGGTCGGCACGCACCATCTTGGCCGCATTGCCGATCGCGGTGGCGACGCCCAGTTCGTTGGCGCTGCCATGGCTTTTGACCACCAGGCCGTTCAGCCCGAGGAAGACGGCGCCATTGTGATTATTGGGGTCGAGGTGATCGCGCAGCAGCTGCGTGGCAGGGCGCGAGATCAGGAAGCCGATCTTCGACCGGGTCGACGAGCGGAAGGCGCGCTTCAGCAGGTCGCCGACGAAACGGGCGGTGCCCTCGGCGGTCTTGAGCGCGATATTGCCCGCAAAACCGTCGCACACGATCACGTCGACCTCACCGCGGGCCAACTGGTTGCCCTCGATGAAGCCGGTGAAGTTCAGCGGCAGGTGATTTTGTCCGCGTAGCACGGCGGCGGCGTCGCGAATCTCGTCGGTGCCCTTCTGATCCTCGGATCCGATGTTCAGGAGCGCGACTCGCGGATTGTCGAGTTCGAGCAGCGTGCGGGCATAGGCCGCGCCCATCACCGCGAACTGCACGAGATTGCGCGCATCGCATTCGGTATTGGCGCCCAGGTCGAGCATGACGACGTCATTGTCGCCCAGCGTCGGCAGCGGAGCCGCCAGCGCAGGTCGGTCGATGCCGGGCAGGGTGCGAAGCGACAGCTTGGCCATCGCCATCAGCGCGCCGGTATTACCCGACGACACCATGGCGGCAGCGCGACGCTGCTTCACCAGGTCGATGGCGATGCCCATCGACGTGACGCGCGCACGCCGGATAGCCTGTCTCGGCTTGTCGCTCGAACTGACGATCTCGGGCGCGTGCACGATCTCGGACGCGGCAGACAGATTGGGATGGGTCTTCAACCCCTCCGCGATCTGCGCCTCGTCACCGACCAGGAAGAAGCGCATGCCCTCGAAGCGGCGACGCGCTTTGGCGACACCGGCCAGCATCACGGCCAGCCCGTCGTCGCCGCCCATCGCATCGACGGCGATCCAGGCGTTATCGGCCATGCGTTCCTCTAACGGTCGTTATCTAGTCAGGAAGAGGGGATCAGCCCTCGACCGACACGACCTCACGGCCGTTATAATGGCCGCAGGCGTTGCACAGGTTGTGCGGACGCTTCAGCTCGCCACAGTTCGGGCATTCCTGGAATGCCGCGACGGTCAGCGAGTCGTGGCCACGGCGCATGCCGCGCTTGGAGGGCGAAGTCTTTCTCTTGGGGACGGCCATTGCGGCACCTTATCAATCGAACAATGGGTGGAATACGCCACGATCAGCACCCATTGCGCGCCCGGGTCAAGGACCCGGCCGCGTGAGCACCCAGCCGGACGCATCGCGAAGCCCCGCGCCTATAGCGAGTTTTGCCGATGTTGCAAGCGCAGGCGCAGGATGGCACGCCGTGTCCAGGTTCAATTCATGAAAGAATATGGCGCTTATGATATTGCCCGTCACGCTCAGCATCGCGGCGGCCTCCGCGCTGGTCAATCTCTGGCTTGCCCTGCGAATCGTCGTCGGGCGGGTGCGCGGCAAGGTGATGATCGGCGACGGCGGCGATTCGCGACTCGGTGCGGGGATGCGCGCCCAGGCCAATTTCGTCGAATATGCGCCCTTCGTCCTGATCCTGATGGGTCTGATCGAACTGGCGGGCGGCTCGCCCTTCTGGCTGTGGGTGTTGGGGGGTGCGTTCATCCTGGCGCGAATCGGCCATGGCTGGGGCATGATGCGTCCGGCGCCCAATATCGGGCGTGCGGGCGGTGCGATCGGAACCTGGGCCATCCTGGCCTTGTTGGCGGGATGGGCGATCGCGATCGTCTATACCGCCAACGCCACCCCGGTGACCGGGGTCACCGTCTATAAGGTCGAGCCGCGATGATTCGTTTTCCCCTGATCGGCCTGGCCGCCGTCGCCCTGACCGCCGCCGCGCCCGACCCCATCTCGCCCCAGCGTCTGTCGGCGGATGTGAAGACCCTGGCCTCCGACGCGTTCGAGGGGCGCGCGCCCGGCACGCCCGGCGAGGCGAAGACGGTCGACTGGCTGGTCGCGCAATTCAAGGCGATGGGCCTGCAACCCGGCGGCCCGAACGGCCAGTGGACGCAAGGAGTGCCGCTGATCCGCACCCAGGTCGGGCAGGGGACGATGCGCGCGGGCACGATGCCGCTGGTGCAGGGGCAGGGCGTCTATGTCTCGACCGTGCGCCCCGTCGACCGGGTGGCGATCCAGAATGCGCCGATGGTCTTTGTTGGGTACGGCGTCCATGCGCCCGAGCGCGGCTGGGACGATTTCAAGGGCGTCGACCTGAAGGGCAAGATCGCGGTCTTCCTGGTCAACGACCCCGATTTCGAGGCGGTGGCGGGCGACGACGCCAAGGGCAAGTTCGGCGACCGGCGCATGACCTATTATGGCCGCTGGACCTATAAATATGAGGAAGCGGCGCGACAGGGCGCGATCGGCGCGCTGATCGTCCATGACACGGCGGGCGCGGGCTATGGCTGGGCGACGGTGACCGCCCCGGCGGGCGAAAATTACGATATCGTCCGCAGCGACCCGACCTCACGCATCCTGCTGCAAGGCTGGTTGTCGGGCGAGTCGGCTGGCCGGTTGTTCGCCGCCGCCGGGCTGGACCTGGCGCAGCAGCGCGCACGGGCGCGCCGCGCCGATTTCCGGCCGGTCGAACTCAAGGGTCAGACCTTCTCCGCCGATCTGCCCGTCACCACCGTTCGCGCCGAGAGCCGCAACGTGCTGGCCAGGCTGCCCGGCAAGACGCATCCGCAAGAGGTCGTGATGTTCGGCGCGCATTGGGATGCGTACGGCAAGGGCAAGGCGGATGCGCAAGGCCGCACGATCCGCCCCGGCGCCAATGACGACGCGCTGGGCGTGGCGGGCGTGCTGGAACTGGCGCGCGCCTACAAGGCCGCGCCCCCGACCGACCGGAGCCTGGTCTTCGCGCTGTGGACCGGCGAGGAGCGCGGGCTGCTGGGGTCGGAGACCTATGCGGTGAAGCCGGTCTATCCGCTTAGCCAGACGGTCGCGAACCTGACGCTCGACATCCTCCAGACGGCGGGTCCGTCGAAGGACGTGATGCTGGTCGGCGACGGACAGAACGATCTGGAGGACCGGTTGAAGGCCGCCGCCGCCGCGCAAGGTCGCACGGTGACGCCCGAGGCTCTCCCCGAGCGGGGGCTGTTCTACCGCGCGGATCACTTCTCGGTCGCGCGGCGCGGCGTGCCGACGTTGCTGCTGATGGCGATCAGCGGCGCACCCGATCTGGTCGCGGGTGGGCGTCCTGCGGGGCAGAAGTGGTTGGATGGCTATATGCGTTGTTATCACCAGACCTGCGATGCGTGGGACGCGGGCTGGGATCTGCGCGGGGCGGCGGCGGATGTCGGGTTGTTGTACCGGATCGGGCGCGATCTGGCTTCGTCACGCGATTGGCCGGAATGGCGGGCCGGGTCCGAGTTCAAGGCGATTCGGGCGGAGAGTGCTGCGGAACGGAAGTGATTCCCTTGGCCTTCGACTTCGCTCAGGCTGAACGGAGGTGGGGAGTGGGTATTCCTGCATTCCGTTCGGGCTGAGCGAAGTCGAAGCCCACGCCCCAACCTCACCGCCAAACCCTCACCCCAGACCCAATACCCGATCCGCGACAAACGCATTGCTCTGCCGCTCATGCCCGAAGGTGCTGGGCTGGCCATGCCCCGGAATGAACGCGGTTTCGTTGCCCAGCGGCCACAGCTTCTCGACGATCGAGCGAATCAGCGTGTCGTGATCGCCGCCGGGCAGGTCCGATCGCCCGACCGATCCCTGGAACAGCACGTCGCCGACCAGCGCGAAATGCGAGAGCGCGTGGTGGAAGATCACATGGCCGCGCGTATGGCCCGGCGTTTCGTACACGTCCAAGGTCAGGTCGCCGATCGTCACCGTGTCACCCTCGGACAGCCAGCGGGTCGGCTCCAGCACCTGGGCTGGAATGCCATAGGCGCGGCCATCCTCGTCCAGCCGCGCCAGCCAGAAGCGGTCTTCCTCGTGCGGTCCCTCGACCGGCACGGACAGTTCGTCGGACAGCGCCTTGGCCCCGCCCGCATGGTCGATATGACCATGAGTCAGCAGGATTTTCTCCACCGTCACGCCGGTCTTGGCGATCGCGTCGTGAATGCGGGGCAGGTCGCCGCCGGGGTCGACCACCGCCGCCTCCATCGTCGCGGTGCACCACACGATCGAGCAGTTCTGCTGGAGCGGGGTCACCGGCACGATCGCGGCGCGCAGGGGCGGGTTGGAGGGTGGAGAGGCGGGCGTCTGGGTCGCATCGGTCATGGCGGAGGAGATAGGGGCTGGTGCGGCCGGGGCCAATCCTTACTTGCCAGCGTCCCTGCGCGCCGTGCATGGATCGTGGTTCATGCAACGGCCCGTCCCTCCTTTCGTCCTGCTCGACGACGCCCGTGACGGGGGGGCGGCGGCGCGCCTGTACACGCGGCCGGTCGATATCATGGTCGCGCATCGCCCGGACGAGGTGCTTCCCGCCCTGGCGGCGCTGCGTCGGGCACAGGGGCAGGGGCTGCACGCGGTCGGCTATCTGAGCTATGAAGCGGGCACCGCGTTCGAGCCGGGGGTGGCCCCGCGTTCCGATGCGTCACATGCGATGCCGCTTTTCTGGTTCGGGCTGTTCGAGGACTATGCGACGATCGACGTCGCGGCGCTCCTCCCCGATCCCGCCGGGGCGATGATCGGCGACATGATGCCCGAGGTCGGCCCCGAGCGTCATGCCGAACAGTTCGCCGCCGTCCAGGCGCTGATCGCGGCGGGCGATCTCTATCAGGTCAACCAGACCTTTCGCGCCACCGTGCCGGTCGCGGGCGACCCGCTGGCGCTCTATGCGGGCTTGCGGGCCTGGTCGAAGGCGGGTTGGGGCGCGGTGGTCGCCACGGGGGAGGCGGTGATCCTGTCGCTATCGCCCGAGATGTTCTTCGCGCTCGAGAAGGGCCGCCTGACCGCGCGGCCGATGAAGGGCACCGCCCGGCGCGAGGCGGATCCCGCCGCCGACGCGCGCGCCGCCAAGGCCCTGTGCGAGGACCCCAAGCAGCGCGCCGAGAATCTGATGATCGTCGACCTGATGCGCAACGACCTGTCGCGGGTCGCGCGCGCCGGGTCCGTCGCGGTCCCGGCGCTGTTCGCGGTCGAGCCCTATCCGACGGTGCATCAGATGGTGTCGACCGTCACCGCCGAACTGGCCGAGGGGCGCGACGCGGTCGATGTGCTGACGGCGCTGTTCCCCTGCGGCTCGATCACCGGCGCGCCCAAGATCCGCGCGATGCAGGCGATCCGCGATATCGAGGATTCGCCGCGCGGCCTCTATACCGGCGCGATCGGGCGGCTGGATGCGAATGGCGATGCGATGTTCAATGTCGCGATCCGCACGCTGACCTGGCCGGTCGGGGCCGACCATGCGGTGCTTGGTCTGGGATCGGGCGTGGTGGCCGACTCGGTGGCCGAGGCCGAATGGGACGAGTGCCTGGCCAAGGGCGCGTTCCTGAACGGCGGGCGGCCGCATTTCGACCTGATCGAGACCATGGCCTTCGATCCCGTCGAGGGTATCCAGCATCTGGAGGCGCATCTGGCGCGGATGAAGGCCAGTGCGGCGGCGCTCGGCTTTCGGTTCGACCGGCATGATGCGCGCAACGAGTTGCAGGCGGCGACCTTCCGTCTGCGCGACGCTCGCCGCATCCGCCTGCTGCTGGCGCGGAGCGGCGCGGTGGTGGTCGAGGTCGGAGCCGTGCCTGTGCCGTTCGCCGATATCGTGCCGGTGCGGGTCGTGCCGCTGCCGGTGTCGCCCGACGATTTGCGCCTGCGCCACAAGACCAGCGCGCGCGGTTTCTACGATGCGGCGCGGACCCGGGCGGGCACTGCCGAGGTGGTGTTCGAGGCTCCCGGCGGCGCGCTGACCGAGGGCAGCTATACCTCGCTGTTCGTCGAGCGGGATGGCCGGTTGATCACGCCGCCGCTGACCGACGGGCTGCTGCCCGGCGTGCTGCGCGGCCACCTGATCGACAGCTGCCAGGCAGTCGAGGGACGGTTGACCCGCGCCGACCTTTGCGACGGATTCTTGCTTGGCAACGCGCTTCGCGGATTGTTTCGTGCACGAATGGTTGCGGATTGAGGCGCGGACCGGCTAAGGGCCTCGCGCATTCTCCTGACGCAAAGGTTCCGTTTCATGCAGCCCTCCGCCGCGCTCGGCCGTATCAGCCCGTCCCCCACGCTCGCCATCACCAGCCGCGTGATGGAGCTGAAGCGCGCCGGGGTCGACGTGATCGGGCTGGGCGCGGGCGAACCCGATTTCGACACGCCCGACTTCGTGAAAGAGGCCGCGATCCAGGCGATCCGCGACGGCAAGACCAAGTACACGAACGTCGACGGCACGCCTGAGCTGAAGGCGGCGATCGCGGGCAAGTTCGCGCGCGACAACGGCCTGACCTATACGGCCGATCAGATCAGCGTGAATGTCGGCGGCAAGCACACCCTGTTCAACGCGATGGTCGCGACGATCGACGCGGGCGACGAGGTGGTGATCCCGGCGCCCTATTGGGTCAGCTATCCGGACGTCGTCCAGTTCGCGGGCGGCGTGCCGGTGATCGTCAAGGCCGGGCCCGACCAGGGTTACAAGCTGACCCCCGAGGCGCTGGACGCGGCCATCACGCCGAAGACCAAGTGGGTCATCCTGAACTCGCCGTCCAACCCGACCGGGGCTGGCTATACCGCCGACGAACTGAAGGCGCTGGGTCAGGTGATCCTCCGCCACCCGCATGTCTGGGTCTTCGCCGACGATATGTACGAGCATATCGTCTATGACGGCTTCCGCTTCGCCACCATCGCGCAGGTCTGCCCCGAGCTGTACGCGCGCACGCTGACCGTGAACGGCTGCTCCAAGGCGTACGCCATGACCGGCTGGCGCATCGGCTATGCGGGCGGCGCGCCCTGGCTGATCAAGGCGATCGCCAAGCTGCAGTCCCAATCGACCTCCAACCCCTGTTCGGTGGCGCAGGCGGCGGCGACCGCCGCACTGACCGGCGACCAGAGCTTCCTGGCCGAGCGCAACACGGCCTTCCAGGCGCGGCGCGACATGGTGGTGTCGATGCTCAACGACATCGACGGCATGACCTGCCCGACGCCGGAGGGCGCCTTCTACGTCTATCCGTCGTTCGCGCCGCTGATCGGCAAGACCACGCCCTCGGGCCGGTTGATCGACAGCGACGAAGCCTTTGTCGGCTATCTGCTCGACGATGCGAAGGTGGCGGCGGTGCAGGGCGCGGCGTTCGGCCTCTCGCCCGCTATGCGAATCAGCTATGCGACCTCGGATTCGCTGCTCAAGGAAGCGTGCACCCGCATCCAGACGGCCTGCGCCGCGCTGAAATAAGATCGGCCATGCCCTGGCGGGAAAGCCAGTCGGTCCGGGCAAGGCACCGGATCGGCTGGCTTTTTCACGTGATCGTGTGCACCGCAGCAATATGGCTTAACTGTGGCATGAACGACACGTCCACGTGCCGTTAATGCAGCGTTTCTATAAACGTCATTGTCGGAACGGTGGCGATCGACCAGATGGCACCCGGATGATCGCTCGCCCGACCGGAGAGCGACCCGCTAAGACAGGTGAAGTGACGATGCGTGCCCTCTTCAAGTCCAGTTTCGTGTGGCAGTTCGCCGGCGGATTTGCGCTGGGAGCCGTGGGTCTCGTGGTCCTTCACCCCGCCGAAGCACCCAGCCGTTACGGTTCGGCGCCCATCGAGGCGGTTCGCTAAGGGATGATTCCCTTGGCCTTCGACTTTGGCGCGATGCGCCAAAGTTTATCCTGAGCGGCTGGCTTGCCAGCCAGCCGAAGGGCTTAGGCGGAACGGCGATTGGGACTAGCCCTACGACACAACGGCCGTTCAGGCTGAGCGAAGTCGAAGCCCGCGCCCACGCTCGACGCCAGCCCCTAGCCGAACCCCCAAACCCACCCCATATCCGGGCGATGCGCAACTCCCTCTGCCTCGCCCTGGCAGCGACCGCATTCGGCGCGATCGCCCTGTCTTCCCTCCCCGCCGCCGCCGAACGCGCGGTGCCCTTGCCCAAGGCCATGCTCGACGTACCGTCGGCCCAGCGTCCGCAGGTCGCGGTGCTGGCAGGTGGCTGTTTCTGGGGCATGGAGGCGGTGTTCGAGCGGGTGAAGGGCGTGCGCAGCGTCACTGCGGGCTATGCCGGTGGGCGGCGCGAGGACGCCAATTACGGCGCGGTCTCGACCGAGCGGACCGGCCATGCCGAGGCGATCCGTATCACCTACGACCCCGCGCAAGTATCCTATGCGACATTGCTGCGCGTCTATTTCGCGATCGCGCATGATCCGACCCAGGTCGGTGGGCAGGGCCCCGATCGCGGTCCCAGTTACCGTTCGGCCATCTTCGCGCAGACACCCCAGCAGGTCCAGGTCGCCCGCGCCTATATCGCGCAACTGACCCGCGGCCACGCCTTTGCCAAACCGATCACTACCCGGATCGAGCAGGGCAATTTCTTCCCGGCCGAGGCCGAGCACCAGAATTTCTACGACCGCAATCCGACGCATCCGTATATCGTGCATTGGGACAAGCCCAAGGTGGCGGGCTTCCGCGCGGGCTTCCCCGATCTGGCACGGGCGGGATAACGCCTATTTGCATTCCTCCCCTGTAAGGGGAGGAATAGCACGCAATCACGCCGCCACTGGAAAGCGCAGCATCCGGTCGCGCACCGGCACCAGCGCCTCCGCCGGACGGCCCACCGCCTGGCGCAGCGCGGGGTGATCGACGTCCAGGCCGCCGGTCAGCGCCCCGAAGGCGGGCAGGATCAGCTTGTTGGCGGTGCCGACGAAACAGCGTCGCGCGACCAGCTTGCCACGCACCCTGACTCGCAGCTTGGGATGGAAATGCCCTGACAGCTCGGGCCGCGTCTCGGCTGGATCGGCTTCGTGGCGCAGGACGAGCCCGTCGACCAGTGCCTCGTCGGTCACCGCGCCGCCGCACCGGTCGCGCATCACCGGATCGTGATTGCCAGTGATCCAGGTCCAGTCCGTCGCCCCCGTCAGCCGCAACAGCATCGCACGCGCCTCGGGCAACAGCCGGTCGCACCCTTCGGCATCGTGGAAACTGTCACCCAGGCACCAGACTTGCCGCGCGCCGGTGCGGGCGACGACATCGGTCAACTCGGTCAGCGTGGCGAGCGAGTCATAGGGCGGCAGCATCTGCCCCTTGCCCGCATACCAGCTGGCCTTTTCCAGATGCAGGTCAGCGACCAGCAACGCGGCACGAGCGGGCCAGAACAGCGCGCCATCGGGCAGGGCGGTAAAGTCGTGGCCACCGAACGAAAAGGGAACCATTTGCCGTCCATGCGCTTGACGCCCGGCAATATCAAGCGTTTGCATGGGCCGGTGGAAAGCCCTTGCGTCGGTCGCGCAGAAGCGTAAAGCGCGCCGTCCTTTTGGCACAGGGGGTTCCGGCGGGCATGACGGGCACGGCAACCGAGACGATGGGCCAGGAAACCCCATCCGGCGACAGTGATAATGCAGGGGATAAGACAGGTGGTCAGCGGCATCCGGCGCTGGTCGCACTGACGATCGGCGCCATCGGCGTCGTGTTCGGCGATATCGGCACCAGCCCGCTCTATGCTTTTCGCGAGGCCCTGTCGCAATCGGCGGGCGACGGCATCGACCCGACCGAGATCCTCGGTGTCCTCAGCCTGGCGCTCTGGTCGCTGATCCTGGTCGTGACCGTCAAATACGTGATCTTCCTGATGCGCGCCGACAACCAAGGCGAAGGCGGCGTGCTGGCGCTGGCGGCCCTGGCCCGGCGCGCGGCGGGGGTCCGGTCACGCGTCGCGCTAGTGCTGGGGGCAATCGGCGCCTCACTGTTCTACGGGGATGCGATCATCACGCCCGCTTTGTCGGTCTTGTCGGCGATGGAGGGGCTGCGCACGATTCCTGCCGCCGCCTCGGTCTTCACCGAGAGCGTGATCCGGATGTGCACGATCGTCATCCTGGTCGTGCTATTTTGTATCCAGTCGCGCGGCACGGCGCAGGTGTCGAAGCTGTTCGGCCCGATCTGTATTCTGTGGTTCTTGGTCATCGGCGGCCTGGGCATCTGGCATATCGCCGACGAACCCTCGATCGCGCGGGTCGTGTGGCCGGGCTACGGCGTCAGCTTCCTGATCAGCCACGGCGTCGTCGGCCTGTTCGTGCTGGGCGCGGTGTTCCTGACCGTGACGGGGGCGGAGGCGCTGACCGCGGATATGGGCCATTTCGGGCGACTGCCGATTCGTATCGGCTGGTTCTCGCTGGTCCTGCCCGCGCTGGCGCTCAACTATCTGGGGCAGGGTGCGTTCGCCCTGTCGTCGCTGGAGGCGGCGGCGGCGAGCGGCCAGCCCTTCACCAACCAGGACTGGTTCTTCCTGATGGCGCCCGAGCCGTTGCGCCCCGCGCTGATCGTGCTGGCGGGCCTAGCCACCGTCATCGCGGCGCAGGCGGTCATCACCGGCGCCTTCTCGCTGACCCAGCAGGCGATCCAGCTGGGCCTGATGCCGCGCCTGCGTGTCCGCCAGACCTCGGCCGATTTCCAGGGGCAGATCTATCTGCCCGCGATCAACTGGCTGCTGCTGTTCGGCGTGCTGGTGCTGGTCATCCAGTTCAAGACGTCCTCGGCGATGGCGGCGGCGTACGGCATCGCGGTCACGGGCACGATGGTCGTCACCACCTGCCTGGCCTATCTGGTGGTGCGCCACCGCTGGGGCTGGTCGCGGTGGCTTGCGGCGGCGGCGATCCTGCCCTTCCTGACGCTCGACCTCGTCTTCTTCGGGGCGAACATCCTGCGCGTGATTGAGGGCGGCTGGGTGCCGCTGCTGGTCGGGGCAGGCGTCGGCCTGACCATCCATACTTGGGTGCGCGGGCGCGGTATCGTGTCGGCCTTCGAGAAGCGGCAGGCGATCCCCTTGGCGGATCTCGCCGCCGCACTGACCAAGCGCCCGCCCGAGCGGGTGCCGGGCACGGCGGTGTTCCTGACCGCCAACCCCGCCTCGGCGCCGGGCGCGCTGCTCCACAATCTCAAGCACAACAAGATCCTGCACGAGCAGAACCTGATCGTCACGATCCGCACCGCCGATCGCCCGGTCGTGCTTCCCGAGCGGCGCGCGCATGTCGAGCGGCTGGACGACAATTTCGCGACCGTCGTGCTGACCTATGGCTTCATGGAAACGCCCGACGTGCCGCGCGACCTGCCGCGCAATTTCGGGCTGGAGCATCGGCCCAACGGGCTCGACCCGATGAAGACCAGCTTCTTCATCGGCCGCAATACCCTGAAGCCCGAAGCGGAGAAGGGCATGCCGCCCTGGCAGGACCGGCTGTTCATGTTCCTGCAGCGCAACGCCAGCGACCCGACCGACTTCCTGCGCATTCCGCCGGGCAAGGTGCTCGAACTCGGCGAGCAGGTCACGGTCTGACATGTTCCTCCCCAAGCCGTGCTTGGGGAGGAATGGGATTTACAGCGTGACCTTGGGCGGTTTGGCGGCCTCGACCGCGACCAGCACCATCTTTTCCCAGATGGCGGGATCACCCGCCTCGGCCATCGCCTGATCGGGCTCGCGCAGCGTCCGCAGCACCGCCAGGGCATCGGACATGTGATCGCGCCAATGGTCGTCGACCAGCTTGCCGGCGGACTCGGAGTCCCCCTTGGCATTGGCGCTCAGCCGCTGACCGCACAGGACGCGCGCGATGCGCTCGGCGGCGGGGGTGTGGGCAATATCCATGGCAACCTCTCCAGATGCTCGCGATCGTTACGCGATCAACGCGGGAGAGAGCGGAAGGGTGCCGCAGTCTTGGTAAAGCCCCTCTCCCGGCAGGGGGAGGGGTTGGGGAGGGGCAAGGGCCACAGGCGTTGGTCTCGGTGAGACTCCTTGCCCTCCCCAAACCCCTCCCGTTTACGGGAGGGGCTTAAGAAGTGATCAGCCCTGCGCGCCGCGACCGGCACCGCCGCCGGGACGGCCCTGGCCGCCACGACCGCGGCCACCGCCGCCCGGACCACCGGCGGCCCCACCGCCGCCGCTGCGACGGCGCGGCTGGCGACCCTGGGGCGCGCGGGCATCGGTCGCACGCGGCGAATGAGTCGCACGCGGACGTGCCGGATCGCGCGGACGGTCGACGCGCGGCGCGGGGTCGGCACCGATTGCCTTGACGCGCTGCGACTTGATCGTCTCCGCGCGCTTCACGAAGTCGGCGGGAAGCGGGACGACGGTGATCTTCTGCCGCGTCAGCTTCTCGATATCCTTCAGATAGGCACGCTCGTCCTCGGCGCAGAAAGCGATCGCCATGCCCGAGCGACCGGCACGCGCGGTGCGGCCGATGCGGTGGACATATTGCTCGGCGACATTGGGCAGCTCGAAGTTGAAGACATGGCTGACGCCCGGAATGTCGATGCCGCGCGCGGCGATGTCGGTCGCCACCAGCACGCGGGTCTGGCCCGAGCGGAACTCGCCCAGCGCGCGCTCGCGCTGGCCCTGGCTCTTGTTGCCGTGGATGGCGTTGGCGGCAATGCCGTTGCCCGCCAGCAGCTTCACGACGCGGTCCGCGCCATGCTTGGTGCGGGTGAAGACCAGCGCCAGCTCGATCGCGGGATCGGCGAGCAGGATGGTCAGCAGCGCCTGCTTTTCCTGTTGCGTCACGAAGGTCACCGATTGGTCGACGCGCTCGGCGGTGGTCGCCACCGGGGTGACGGTGACGGTCGCGGGATTGTCGAGGAACTTGTCGGCCAGGTCGCGGATCGCGGCGGGCATGGTGGCCGAGAAGAACAGCGTCTGGCGCTTGCGCGGGATCATCTTCACGATGCGGCGCAGCGCGTGGATGAAGCCCAGGTCGAGCATCTGGTCGGCTTCGTCCAGCACCAGGATCTCGATCATCGACAGGTTCAGGAAGCCCTGCTCGACCAGGTCGATCAGGCGGCCCGGCGTGGCGACCAGGATGTCGACGCCGCGCGACAGGTCCTGGCGGTTCTTGTTCAGGCTGGTGCCGCCGAAGACGGTCGCGACCGCCAGCTTGGAAAACTTGGCATAGCCCTTGGCATTCTCGGCGATCTGGCTGGCCAGCTCGCGCGTGGGGGCCAGGACCAGCATCCGGCAATGGGTCGGCAGGACGCGCTTATTGGCTTCGACCAGACGTTGGATCGACGGCAGGACGAACGCGGCGGTCTTGCCGGTGCCGGTCTGCGCAATGCCGAGCAGGTCGCGGCCTTCCAGCAGCGTCGGGATCGAATCGCGCTGGATCGGGGTGGGCTCGGAATAGCCCTTGGCTTCGAGCGCACGGACGAGCGGCTCGGCGAGACCGAGTTCGGAAAAGGACATGGGAATACTTTCAGACATGGCGCACAAGTCACAGCGACAAGCAACAAAGGGCCGCAAGACGCAGCGCCGGGGTTGATGACACCCCGCGTGACAAGGGAAGCCTGGAGACAGGGTCGGGGCGGAGCCGGGACCCTTTCGGATCCGTTCACGCTGCATGTGGACGCCTTCGACCGGCGGGCATGTGCGCTGCCCATTGCCAAAAGTCAAGTTTCGGGCAGGATCGGTGTCGCGAAGCGTGACAATCGCGGGCGGATGGTTACATCCGATACCAAATAGGCAAGAGGAGTCCTGCATGAAACTCGCCAGTCTGAAACAGGGTCGTGACGGCAAGCTGGTCGTCGTGTCGAACGACCTGGCCTGGTACGCGGATGCGGGCCATATCGCCCCCACGCTCCAGGCCGCGCTCGATGATTGGGAGACACACGCGCCCGCGCTCGCCAATCTGGCGACCGACCTGGACCATGAAGCGATCCCGCGTGCGCGCTTCCACGAACATGACGCCGCCTCGCCGCTGCCGCGCGCCTATCAGTGGGCGGACGGCTCGGCCTATGTGAATCACGTCGCGCTCGTCCGCCAGGCGCGTGGGGCCGAACTGCCCGACAGCTTCTGGCACGATCCGCTGATGTATCAGGGGGGATCGGACGGGTTTCTGGGGCCGCGCGATGCGATCCCGCTGGCCGATGAAAGCTGGGGCTGCGACCTGGAGGGCGAGGTGGTCGTCGTCACCGGCGACGTGCCGATGGGGGCGAGCCGCGAAGAGGCGCTGGCGGCGATCCGCCTGATCGGGCTGACCAACGACGTGTCGCTGCGTGGCCTGATTCCGGGCGAGCTGGCCAAGGGCTTCGGCTTTTTCCAGTCCAAGCCCGCCTCGGCCTTCTCGCCGGTCTTCGTCACCCCCGAATCGCTGGGCGACTGGTGGCAGGACGGCAAGCTGCACCGCGTGCTGAAGGTCGACCTGAACGGCCAGCCTTTCGGTCGTGCGGACGCGGGGCAGGACATGACCTTCGATTTCGGCACGCTGATCGCCCATGCGGCCAAGACCCGCGCGCTGGGGGCGGGGACGATCATCGGCTCGGGCACCGTGTCCAACCGCGATTCGGACGGCGGGCCGGGCAAGCCGGTCGCGGAAGGCGGCGTCGGTTATAGCTGCCTGGCCGAGGTGCGGATGATCGAGACGATCCGCGGCGGCGAGCCGGTCACGCCGTTCCTGAAGAAGGGCGACACGGTCCGCATCTGGATGGAGGACGACCGCCACCACCCGATCTTCGGCGCGATCGAACAGACGGTGGGCTGATTCCCTTCAATCCTCCCCAAGCATGGCTTGGGGAGGATTGGGCTCACCCCACCAGCGCGTCGATGGCCTCGGCCATGTCGATGTCGCGCGCCGACAGGCCGCCCGCATCATGGGTGGTCAGCACGATATCCACCCGGTTCCACACATTGGACCATTCGGGATGATGGTCCGCCTTTTCCGCCAGCAGCGCAACGCGGGTCATGAAGCCGAACGCCTCGTTGAAATCGGCAAAGACGAAACGGCGGCTGATCGCGTCGCGCGATTCGTCCCAGTCCCATTCGGTCAGGCCGTCCAGTGCCTCGTCCCGGTCCAGTTCGCTCAGCCGCTCCACCATAGCCGTCCCTTCGCTTCTCTTGTTCTTTTGGCCAGCACAGCGGTAAGACGGCGGCCATGAGCGGGCAAGATGCGATCGGTGAAGCGCCCAGTGGTGAAGCGATCGAGCGGATCGCCCGGGCCGCGATCGCGCGCCTGCCCGAGGCGTTCGCCGCGCATCTGGGCGATGTCGTCCTGATCGTCGAGGACTATGCCGATGACGAAACGCTGGAGGCGCTGGGCATCGCGCATCCGCTCGACCTGACCGGCCTGTATCATGGCCGTCCGCTGGGTGAGAAAAGTTCGATGGATTCCGGGGCCTTGCCCGACCGCATCCACCTATATCGCCGTGCGATCCTGGACGAGTGGATCGAGACGGGGGTGCGGCTCGATGATCTGGTGGCGCATGTGACGATCCATGAGATCGGCCACCATTTTGGCCTGTCCGACGACGACATGCACGCGCTGGAAGATACGGTGGCGTGATCCTGACCCTGACCGACGTCGCCTGCGCGCGCGGCGGGCGGCTGCTCTTCGCGCATCTGTCGCTGACGCTCGACCGGGGCGAGGCGGCGATCGTCACCGGCTCCAACGGTATCGGCAAATCCAGCCTGTTGCGGCTCGCCGCCGGGCTGATCGCGCCGTTCGAGGGGCATGTCGTACGCACGGGGCCGATGGCGCTGATGACCGAAGACCTCGCGCTCGACGCCGAACGGCGGCTGGGCGATGCATTGCTGTTCTGGGCACGGCTGAACGCCGGTGGCGATGCGGCAGGGCGGGTGGCCGCCGCGCTGGCGACGGTGGGGCTGGGGGCGCTGGCCGAGGTGCCGGTGCGCCTGTTGTCGACCGGCCAGCGGCGTCGCGCCGGGCTGGCGCGCGTCCTGGCCGCGCAGGCCCCGCTCTGGTTGCTCGACGAGCCCGGCAACGGCCTCGATGTCGAGGGGGTGGCGATGCTGGAGAGGGTGGTTGCCGGGCACCGGGCGGCGGGCGGCGCGGTGTTGCTGACCACGCACCAGCCGCTCGGGGTGCCGGACGCCCGGACGCTCGCGCTGGGCGGGTTCGTGCCCGCATGAGCGTTGGGCTGACGCTGATCGCGCGCGATGTGCGGCGTGGTTATGCCGGGGGCGGGGCGGGGCTGGTCTGTGGCTTCTTCCTGCTGGCGGTGGTGTTGTTTCCCTTTGCGATCGGGCCTGACCAGGCGGTGTTGATGCGGGTGGGCGCAGGCGCGATCTGGGTCGCGGCGTTGCTCGCCGCGCTGTTGCCGGTCGAGCGGCTGGTCGCGCCCGATGCTGAATCGGGCTGGTTCGACCAGATTCGGGTGCATGGCCTGTCGTTGCCGTTGGTGATGGCGTTGCGCATCGTCGCGCACTGGATTGCCTTTGCGCCACCGCTGATGCTGGCGGCGTTGGTCGCGGGTGGCTTGTTCGGGCTGGATGTGGCGGCGGTCGGCCGGGTCGAGGCGGGGTTGCTGCTCGGCACGCCGGGGCTGGCCGCGCTGGCGGTGGCGACCGGCGCGCTGACGGCGGGATTGCGCGGGGCCGGAGGACTGGCCGGGCTGCTGCTGCTGCCGCTGGCGCTGCCGCTGCTGATCTTCGGGGCGGGCAGCGGCGACATGGGCGCGCTGAAGCTGCTGGCGGCGGTGTCGCTGATGCTGGTGGCGGGCGCGCCCTGGATCGCGGCGGCGGCGATCCGATCGGTGCGCGACTGAGGCGATGATGGAGGCAAAGGCCATTCCGGCGGCGCGAATCGCGCGGGCCTTCGACGCGGCGGCGGCGTATGACGCGCATGCCGTGGTGCAGCGACAGGTCGCCGACTGGCTGGCCGAGCGGATCGTGACAGTCGCGCCGCCCGCGCCGCGTGTGCTGGAGGTGGGATGCGGGACCGGCTTTCTGACCGGGGCGACCTTGCCCCGGCTGGTGGGGGCCGACTGGCTGATGACCGATATCGCGCCCGCCATGCTGGAACGTGCGATGACCAAGCATCCGGGGGTACGCGGGCGGGTGATGGATGGCGAACATCCCGACCTGCCCGGCGAAGCGCCATTCGACCTGATCGTCAGCAGCCTGGCGGTGCAATGGTTTGCCGATCTCGAAAGCGGGTTACGGCGTCTGGCAGGGTTTTTGGCGCCGGGCGGGCGGCTGCTGGTGACGACGCTGGTCGAGGGGACCTTTGCGGCGTGGCATGAGGCGCACTTGGCCGAGGGGTATGTGGCGGGGAGTCCCGCCTATCCGTCGGTCGCGGCGTTGGGGTGGCCCATCGAGACGCGGGTGTTCGAGCAGCGGCACGGTTCGGCGGCGGACTTTATGCGCGCGCTGCGGGCGATCGGGGCGGGGACGCCGCGTGAAGGCCATCGCCCGATCCCGCCGGGCGTCATGCGGCGGATCGCCAGACGGTTCGAGGCCGGGGGCGCGGTGGCGACCTATGAGGTGGCGTTGATTGAGGTCCGGGCGCCCCACCTCCGTTCGTGCTGAGCGAAGTCGAAGCACACGCCCTGCCGCTATGATCTGGCGTGGCCTTCGACTTCGCTCAGGCTGAACGGATGGTGGGAAGGTCTACCGGCTCCACCGCGCCCAAATGGCCGTCGGCAGCGTCAGGCCCCGCGCTTCCTCGCGCACGCCGAGTTCGCCGCACTCCACCTTGCCGGGCAGGTCGGCCATCACCTGGCGCATCATCTCGCCGATCGCCATCGCCGACATGCGCACCGCATAGACCGTCAGGAACAGGAAGCGCGAATCGCCGTCCAGCAACTGGCGGCAGTTGGCGATCAGGCCGGGCAGGTCTTCCTCCAGCCGCCACACCTCGCCCTCGGGCCCGCGCCCATATTTCGGCGGGTCGAGCAGGATGCCGTCATAGCGCCGCCCGCGCCGCACCTCGCGCGCGACGAACTTGGCGGCATCGTCGATGATCCAGCGCACCGGCGCGTCGCCCAGCCCCGACAGCATCGCATTGCCGCGCGCCGCCTCGACCGATTTTTTGGAGGCGTCGACATGCACCATCTTCGCGCCCGCCGACGCCATCGCCAGCGTGCCGACGCCGGTATAGCCGAACAGGTTCATGCACTCCGGCTCGGGCATCCCGTCAACCTGTTCGCGCATCCAGCTCCAGACGGGGGCCATGTCCGGGAAGAAGCCGAGATGGCGGAACGGCGTGTTCTGCGCGGTGAAGCGCACCTCGTTCCACTTGAGCGGCCAGCCGTCGCGCGGCACCGGCTCGTTGAAGTTCCAGCGGCCGCCGCCATCCTCGTCCGAGCCGGGCACGAACTCGGCCGCCGCGCGCCAGTCCTCGGTCGCGGGGGCCCACATCGCCTGTGGTTCGGGGCGGATGAAGCGGAACCGGCCATAGCGTTCCAGCTTGCGACCATGGCCGGAGTCGACCAGCCCGTAATCCGCCCAGGGCTCGCCGATCATCGTTTCGAGTTTCATGGGAACGCGTTAGCGCAAACCATGCCCGTCGATAAAGGCCGTCACCGCGTCGAAGGTGGCGGGCAGGGTGGTATAGCGTTCCTCCCGCTCGAACAGGTCGCCGACGCGGCGGGGCAGCGGGGGCCGCGTACCGGTCGCACGCTCGACCGCGTCGGTGAACTTGGCCGGGTGCGCGGTGGCCAGCGTGACCACCGGAACGGCCAGGTCGCTCGCCCGTGCGGCCGACAGCGCGATGGCGGTGTGCGGGTCGAGGATCTGCCCCGCCTGGTCCGCCGCCCAGCGCATGGCGCGGCTCATGTCGTCGGCATCGACACGGGTGCTGGTGAAGAGTGGCGCGATCGCCTGGCTCTGCGCATTGGTCAGCCGCATCGCGCCCGATGCCTCAAAACCCTTCATCTGCGCCGCCAAGGCGTGACCGTCGCGGCCATTGGCGTCGAACAACAAGCGCTCGAAATTCGAGCTGACCTGGATATCCATCGAGGGGGTCGCGGTCGCCTGCACCTGGCCCTTGGAATAATCGCCCGAGGAGAGCGCGCGGTGGAGGATGTCGTTGACGTTGGTCGCGACGATCAGCCGCTCGATGGGCAGGCCCATGCGCGCGGCCACGTACCCGGCGAAGACGTCGCCAAAATTGCCGGTCGGGACCGAGAAGGCGATGCGCTTGCCCGGCGCGCCCAGCCGGACGGCGGCGTAGAAATAATAGACGACCTGCGCCATCAACCGCGCCCAGTTGATCGAGTTGACCGCCGACAAAGTATGGCGATCGGCAAAGGCGCGGTCGTTGAACATCGCCTTCACCAAGGCCTGGGCATCGTCGAAATTGCCGTCGATCGCGATGTTGTGGACGTTGGGGGCGAGCACCGTCGTCATCTGGCGACGCTGGATCTCGGTGACGCGGCCCGCCGGGTGCAGCATGAAGATGTCGATATTGGCGCGCCCCGCCACCGCGTCGATCGCCGCCGAGCCGGTGTCGCCGCTGGTCGCGCCGACGATGGTCAGGCGGGTGTCGGTGCCGCGCAGGAACCGCTCGAACAACAGGCCCAGCATCTGGAGCGCGACGTCCTTGAACGCCAGCGTCGGGCCGTGGAACAGTTCGAGCAGCCACTGGTCATGGTCGAGCTGGACCAAAGGCGTGACGGCGGCGTGCGAGAAACGGCCATAAGCGGTGTCGCACAGGCCCTGCAGTTCCTCTGCGGTCAGGCTGTCGCCGATGAACGGCGCCATGATCCGCGCGGCGGTCTGCGCATAGGACAGGCCCGCCAGCCCCTCGATCTCCTCAGGGGTCAGGGTCGGCCAGGTCTCGGGCACGTAAAGTCCGCCGTCGCTGGCGAGACCGGCCAGGGTCGCGCCCCGGAAATCGAGGACGGGGGCGGAGCCACGGGTACTGAAATAGCGCATGATGCGCTGCGGCTTACCGAGGTGCAGGCCCCACGACAACCATTCGATTGCGTCGAAAGACGGCCAAAGCATAGATAATTGCGGCGATGGCGGCAAACAGGAACCATTGGATGGCATAGGCCAAGTGGTTGTTGGGCACCGCGTCCAGGTCCGGGCTGGCATTGGGCTCCAGGCCGGGGGCGGGCGTGTCGGCGACCAGCAGCATCGCCTGCGGCCGGTGGTCGAAGGCCGACTGGATCAGCGAGCGGCTGTCGGGCGCATGGGCGACATAGCCGCTGACCCGGCCGCCGGACCAGGCGATCTGCTTGCGCGGGTCATGGGTGGTGCCCAGCTGGACCTGCATCGATCCTTCCGGCACCGGGCAGGTCGCGATCAGCCGGAAACCGGCCGCACCCGCGCCCGCGCGACGCACGGCCACGGGCGGGCGACATTCGGCGACGGCGCGACGAAAGAGCAGCCGCTCGTCGGGCTGGAGCGGAAAGGCGATCACGGTGCGCGCCGGGTTGGCGGCGAGCTGCGCCAGATACGCTTCCTTTTGCGGCCGCCGGTCGAGCAACTGCCACAGGCCGAGCGCGATCATCGCCGCGACGGCCAGACCGACGATCAGGGTGGGCAGGATCGGTATGCGCTTCATTGCCCGACGTCGTCCTCGGGGCGGACCATTGCGCCTTCGCGAGCCTCGTTGCGATATTCGGCGGCCATCAGCGCCCCCTTGGCGACGCGCAGGGAATAGACCACCGCAATGGCGGTCAGCGGCAGCCAGATCAGCATGTGCAGCCAGAGCGGCGGATGCAGCGTCAGCTCGACCGTGATCGCTGCGATGGTGATGACCGTGCCCAGGATCAGGGTCAGGAAAGCGGCGGGGCCATCGCCGACATTGAACCGGGTAAAGTCCAGCCCGCAGGCGCTACAGCGATCGGCAAAGGTCGTCATGTGCTTCGACAGGAGCGGCCCGGCAAACAAATGGGGCTGGCCGCAACGCGGACACAGCCCCTGGAACGCCGCCTGCGATAGGGTGGGCGGGGTGAACTCAGCCACTATGAACCGGCGCGCCCCAGCCACCCCAGACATAGATGGTGACGAACAGGAACAGCCACACCACGTCGACGAAATGCCAGTACCAGGCCGCCGCCTCAAACCCGAAATGCTGGCGCGGGGTGAAGTCGCCGCGATAGGCGCGGATCAGGCAGACGATCAGGAAGATGGTGCCGACGATGACGTGGAACCCGTGGAAGCCGGTCGCCATGAAGAAGGCCGCGCCATAGTTGATGCCCTTGAAGGGGAAGGGCGCGTGCATGTATTCATAGGCCTGGATCCCGCTGAAGATCAGGCCGAGCACGACGGTCAGCCACAGGCCCTTCAGCACGCCGTCGCGGTCGCCGACGCACAGCGCGCCCCACAGCCCCTTCTTCTCGCCGCCGCGCTGGTTGTGGATCAGCGCATGGTGCGCCCAGGTGACGGTGGTGCCGCTGGTCAGCAGGATCAGCGTGTTGAGCAAGGGCAGCTTGAAGGCGTCGATCACCTCGATGCCCTTGGGCGGCCAGGTCGCGGCGATGGCGGCGGCGCCCTCCGCCGCGCGCTCGACCTGTCCGTCGACGAAGCTCATCGCGGTCGGGAATAGCGAGAAGTCGAAAAAGGCCCAGAACCAGCCGACGAAGAACATCACTTCCGATGCGATGAACAGGATCATGCCGTAACGGAAATGCAGCTGCACGACGGGGGTATGGTCGCCGTGATGCGCCTCGCGGATCACATCCGCCCACCAGCTGCCCATGCAGAACAGCACCGCCGCCAGGCCCGCCAGGAACGCCCAGCCGCCGCCCGGCGCGCTGTGCATCCACATGATCGCGCCCGAGGCCATGAGCAGCGCCGACATCGAACTGGCCAGCGGCCAGGGGCTCGGCGGCAGGATGTGATAGTCGTGGTTCTTTGCGCCAGCCATGATCCCGTCCCTTAGCTTTTTGCTATTTTGCGGGCAGGCTAACCCGCTTTCTTCCCCAAATCCACCGGGTAAAATGTATAGGACAGGGTGATGGTCTCGATGTCCTTGGCATCGGGGTCGTTCAGGATCTTCGGATCGATGAAGAAGATCACCGGCATCCGCGCCGTCTCACCGGGTTTCAGCGTCTGCTGGGTGAAGCAGAAGCACTGGATCTTGGTGAAATAGCGACCCGCCTGGTCGGGCGTCACGTTGAAGGTCGCGGTGCCGGTTACGGGCACCTTCGCGTTGTTGGTGGCGGTGAAGAACACCATGTCGCGCGCACCGATATCGACGGTTTCGTGCGGGTTCTCGGGGCGGAAGGTCCAGGCGAGGCGCGACGAGACGTTGGCATCGAAGTTGACCGTGATCTGGCGGTGGACGCTGCCCGGTGCTTGGGTACCGCGCTGGGTCGTGCCCTGATAGCCCGTCACCTGGCAGAACATGCGGTAGAGCGGCACGCTGGCAAAGGCGAGGCCGGTCATGAACATCACGCCGAACACCGCGAACACCGCCGTCCGGGTCTGCCGCGTCAAGCGCATCAGTGCATGCCCGACCGGATCTTGGAGAGGGTGATGAAGAAGATCAGCACCACGAGAAAGCCGAGCAGCAGCGCCATCACGGTGGCGCGGGCGCGCTGCTTGGCGCGAATCCGATTCGAATCGTCAGGCGTCATGCCCAACGATCCACCACCAGCGCGCCAAAGAGAAGGAAAAGATAGAGGATCGAATATTTGAACAACCGCTTCTCGGGCTTCATGGTGTCGTCTGCTTGCGTATGGCGGAAGGCGACGATGGCGGCATAGGCGGCGAACAATGCGGTCCCGGCGGTCGCGATCACGCCATAGATCGCGCCGGTCAGCCCCAGCGGCCAGGGCGCGACGGCGGCGATCGCCATCGGGATGGTGTAGAGCCCGATCTGCATACGCGTCATCCGCTCACCCGCGACCACCGGCAGCATCGGCACGCCCGCATTGGCGTAATCGGTCTTCACGAACAGCGCGAGCGCCCAGAAATGCGGCGGCGTCCACAGGAAAACGAGGCTGAAGAGGAGGAAGGGGAGCAGCGCGACCTCGCCGGTCGCCGCCGCCCAGCCGATCAGCGGCGGAAACGCCCCCGCCGCGCCGCCGATGACGATGTTCTGCGGCGTCCGGCGCTTGAGCCAGACGGTGTAGACCAGCACGTAGAACAGGATCGAGATCGTCAGGATGCCTGCGGCGACGTAATTGACCGCCAGCCCCATCAGCAGGACCGAGAAACAGGCCAGGCCGACGCCGAAATGCAGCGCCGATTCGCGGGTCATGCGGCCCGCAGGCAGCGGCCGCTTGGCGGTGCGGCGCATCAGCGCGTCGATATCCGCCTCATACCACTGGTTCAGCGCCCCCGCCGCGCCCGCGCCCAGCGCGATGCACAGGATCGCGGTGAAGCCGATGACCGGATCGACACCGACGGGCGCGGCCAGCATCCCGCACAGGCCGGTGAACACCACCAGCGTCATCACCCGCGGCTTGGTGAGCGCCAGAAAGTCGCGCCAGTCGGCGGGAACGAAGACGGAGGAGGGGATGCTGGACATGGATGCCCCGCATATAGGCCGTGCGGGGCAGGCGGGCAATCGAAGTGGGTGAGGTAGAAGCACCCCGCCTGCCACACGCGCACCCCCTCCCGTAAACGGGAGGGGGCCGGGGGGAGGGTTGGGTGTCTCACCGAGACTATCGCCCGTGGCCTTCCCTGCCCCATCCCCTCCCGCCTGCGGGAGGGGCGTGCCTAGAATTTGACGGAGTAGCTTAAACCAAGCTCACCCCTTCAACGTCGCCATATCGATGACGAAGCGGTACTTCACATCGCTCTTCTGCATCCGGTCATAGGCGGTGTTGACCTCGTCCATCGCGATCATCTCGATGTCGGCGGTCAGGCCGTGCTGGTGGCAGAAGTCCAGCATCTCTTGCGTCTCGGCGATGCCGCCGATCAGCGAGCCCGCCAGCGAGCGGCGGCGGAAGACCAGATTGGCGACCGAGGGCGACGGGTGCGGCGAATCGGGCACGCCGACCAGCGTCATCGTGCCGTCGCGCTTCAGCAGCATCATGAACGCGTCCAGGTCATGCGGCGCGGCGACGGTGTTCAGGATGAAGTCGAAGCTGCCCACGTGCTCGGCCATCTGATCGGCGTCCTTCGACACGATCAGCGCCTTGGCGCCGAGTCGCTTGGCATCTTCGGCCTTGTTCGGCGAGGTTGAGAAGACATAGACGTCCGCACCCATCGCGGCGGCGATCTTCACGCCCATATGGCCCAGGCCGCCCAGACCCACGATGCCGACCTTCTGGCCCGGGCCGACCATCCAGTGATGGAGCGGCGAATAGGTGGTGATGCCCGCACAGAGCAGCGGCGCGACGGCGGCCAGATCGGCCTCGTCATGGTTGATCTTCAGAACGAAATCTTCCTTGACCACGATATGGTCGGAATAGCCGCCCAGCGTATGGCCGCCCAGCACGGGATCGGGCCCGTTATAGGTGCCGACGAAACCGGTCGTCTCGCAATATTGCTCCTCGCCGTCATGGCAGGAGGGGCAGTGGCCGCAGCTGTCGACCATGCAGCCGACGCCGACCAGATCGCCGACCTTATACTTGGTCACCTCGCCGCCGACCTCGGTCACGCGGCCGACGATCTCGTGACCCGGTACGCAGGGATAGAGGGTGCCTTCCCACTCGCCGCGCGCGGTGTGGAGGTCCGAGTGGCAGACGCCGCAATACAGGATGTCGATCGCGACATCGTCGGGCTGGCAGTCGCGACGCTCGAACGAATAGGGCGCGAGCGGAGTCTCGGCCGACTGCGCGGCATAACCCTTGGCGGGAGTGGGCATGGAAGCTCCTCTGGAAAACGGTGACGCGACCGAACGGTCGCGGCGTGCATATGGGTTCGCCCGACGCCCCCGCCAGTAGGGTGCGGCGTTCAGTTTTTCCGATCGACGACGATCGGGAAATTGCTCAAGATCAATATGTTATATTGTAACGTCGCCGTTGAAGCGACCTTCGTGCCAGAAGCCACTCGCAATCCGTGTTCTCCGGCGATGGGCAGGAAAAAGGGCCCCGAAAGCTGGTTTCGGGGCCCTTTGCAAAGGTGTCGAAGGGGATCAGTCGATCCGCGGCAGCGTCTCGAACTGATGATAGGGCGGTGGGCTGGACAGCGTCCATTCCAGCGTCGTTGCACCTTCGCCCCAGGGGTTGTCCCCGGCGGGCTTGCCCGCGATCAGCGACCAGACGAGGTTCACGAAGAAGAACACCATGCCCAGCGCCATGATCTCGTAACCATGGGTCGCCACGCGGTTCCACATTTCAAAGGCGTCCGGATAGTCCGGATAGCGGCGCGGCATTCCCTGCAGGCCCAGGAAGTGCATCGGGAAGAACAGCAGGTTCACACCGACGAAGAACACCCAGAAATGCAGCTGGCCGAGCAGTTCGCTGTACATCTTCCCCGACATCTTGGGGAACCAGTAGTAGAAGCCCGCGAACAGCGCGAAGACCGCGCCCAGCGACAGGACGTAGTGGAAGTGGGCCACGACATAATAGGTGTCGTGCATGTAATCGTCGATGCCGCCGTTCGCCAGCACGACGCCGGTCACGCCGCCGACGGTGAACATGAAGATGAAGCCGATCGCCCAGACCATCGGCGTCTTGAAGCTGAGCGAGCCGCCCCACATCGTCGCGATCCACGAGAAGATCTTGATGCCGGTGGGCACCGCGATGATCATCGTCGCGGCGGTGAAGTACATCTTGGTGTTCACCGACAGGCCGGTGGCGAACATGTGGTGCGCCCACACGACGAAGCCGACCACGCCGATCGCGACCATGGCGTACGCCATGCCGAGATAGCCGAAGACGGGCTTGCGGCTGAACGTCGCGATGATCTGGCTGACGATGCCGAAGCCCGGCAGGATCATGATGTAGACTTCGGGGTGGCCGAAGAACCAGAACAGATGCTGGTACAGGATCGGGTCGCCGCCCCCGGCGGGGTCGAAGAAGGTCGTGCCGAAATTGCGATCGGTCAGCAACATGGTGATCGCGGCGGCCAGAACCGGCAGCGACAGCAGCAGCAGGAAGGCGGTGACCAGCACCGACCAGACGAACAGCGGCATCTTGTGCAGGGTCATGCCCGGCGCGCGCATGTTGAAGATGGTGGTGATGAAATTGATCGCGCCCAGGATCGACGATGCGCCCGCCAGATGGAGCGACAGGATCGCCATGTCGACCGAGGGGCCCGGCTCGCCAAAGGTGGATAGCGGCGCATAGGCGGTCCAGCCGACACCCGCGCCCGATCCGAAGAAGGGCGAGGCGAGCAGCAGCGTGAAGGCCGGGATCAGCAGCCAGAAGGACACATTGTTCATGCGCGGGAACGCCATGTCCGGCGCGCCGATCATGATCGGCACGAACCAGTTGCCGAAGCCGCCGATCATCGCTGGCATGACCATGAAGAACACCATGATCAGGCCGTGCGCGGTGATCAGCACGTTCCACAGGTGAAGCGACTGGTCGAGGCTCTGCGCCCCGCCGTGCAGCATCCCGGCCCACAGGCCCAGATACTGGATGCCCGGCTCGCGCAGTTCGGCGCGCATCAGGCCGGAGATGCCGCCGCCGATGATGCCCGCGACGATCGCGAAGAGCAGATAGAGGGTGCCGATGTCCTTGTGATTGGTCGACAGGAACCAGCGCGCGAAGAAACCGGGCTTGTGATCGGCCCCATGGTCATCGCCGTGATGCGCATGGGGGTGATGATCCTCATGACCGACGAAAGCCGATCCGGGGTGAAGTGCGGTGTCGGTCATGGCTTATTGTCCAGCGTTGCCGGGGCCCGCCGGATTGGCGGTGGCGCCCTGCGCGGAGGTAGGAGACTGGGCGGGCGTCGAGGCGTTGTCCGCCGGACCCGTCACCGCCTCGGCGGCATTGGCTTGCGTTGCCTCGGCGGCCGAGCCTTCGGCGCCCGGCTGCGGGATGACCGCGGCCGACGGGGCCGCCGAACCCGGCATCTTACCGCCCTTGGCCGCGACCCAGGCGGCGAACTGCGCCGGGGATACGGCCTGCACCGCGATCGGCATGAAGGCATGGCGCGCGCCGCACAGTTCCGAACACTGGCCGAAATACAGGCCGGGCTTCTCGATGGTGAAGCTCGTCTCGTTCAACCGGCCGGGCACCGCGTCCAGCTTCATCCAGAAGGCCGGGATCGCCCAGCTGTGGATGACGTCGTTCGAGGTGGTGATCAGCCGGATCGGCACGCCGACCGGCAGGACGATGCGATTGTCCACCGCCAGCAGGCGCGGACCGTCGACATCGGTGCGCGCGCGTTCACCGGGCGACACCTGATCCTTTTCCTTCAGCATGTTGGCGGTGATCTCGATCCCGCCATGATCCGGATATTGATAGGTCCAATACCACTGGTTGCCGATCGCCTTCAGCGTCACGGCCCCGGCGGGTGCGGGCTTGAACTGCGCCTGGAGCAGCCCGATCGACGGAATGGCGATGGCGACCAGCACGACCACCGGGCCGAGCGTCCACAGCACCTCGATAAAGGTGTTGTGGCTGGTCTTCGACGCGACCGGGTTGGCGCGGCGGTTGAAACGGAACGCGACCCAGGCGAGCAGCAGGAGAACGAGGACGCAGATGATGGTGATGACCGGCATCAGCACGTCGTTGTGCATCCAGTGCGCGAATTCGCCGTTCTTCGTCACCTGCGGCTGGAGCCCGATCTTGCCGTCGATCGGCAGGCCGACCTTGGGATCGATCGTGATCGCGGGGGCACCGTCCTGCGCCAGCAGCGGGCTGGTGGGCGCGTCGGTCGCCGGGGCGGCGGCGGTGGTCGGCGCGGTGTTGGACACCCCCGCCGGTTCGGCGGCGGCCTGTGGTGCCGGGGCAGCGGTCGGAGTCGCGAAGGCTGCCCCCGACAGCGCGGCGCAGCCCAGCCCGGCGGCGATCGCCAGCGCCTTCATCCGTTTCGGCATCCTCATCCTCCGGGGTCCGGACATGCGCTTGACCTCGCTCATCCCGCTCTCGTCTCCCATCTCCCTCACCCGTCCATCGGTCGTCCGACGGTCTTGGGGCGGGGCCTCATGTCGTTCTTGTTAGGTCGACTATAGCACGGGACTTCGCCCCCTCAACCCTTGAGCGTCACATGCCGGATTGCGCGCCATTGCACGCCATTGCATGGGGGCAAGGGCGATCCTATGAGGCCGGGTCATCTGACCGATGCCGGAGTTGCCCCATGACCGATGAAGACGTCCTCGCCGAGTTCCGCGCCGCCGAGGCGCTGCTCGAAGGGCATTTCATCCTCTCCTCGGGGCTGCGCAGCCCGCGCTATCTGCAATGCGCGCGCGTCCTGATGGACCCGGCCCGCGCCGCCCGGCTGTGCGAGGCGGTGGCCGCCAAGATTCCGGCGGACATCCGTGCGCAGATCAGCGCGGTCGTCGCCCCCGCCATGGGCGGCGTGATCGTCGGGCACGAGATGGCGCGCGCACTGGGCGTGCCCGGCATGTTCCTGGAGCGGCCCGAGGGAACCTTCCACCTGCGCCGCGGCTTCCGCCTGGAACCGGGGCAGAAGGTGCTGATGATGGAAGACGTGGTCACGACCGGCCTGTCCAGCCGAGAGGCGATCGCCGCCATCGCGCGCGAGGGCGGGCAGACGATTGCAGCCGCCTCGCTGGTCGACCGCTCGAACGGGGCGGCCGATCTTGGCGTGCCCTTCTTTCCGCTGATCCGCCTCGACGTGCCCAGCTACAGCCCCGACGACCTGCCCCCCGAACTGGCGGCGATCCCGGCGATCAAGCCGGGGAGCCGGGCGGCGGCATGACCGAGCACTTACGCCTGGGCGTCAATATCGACCATGTCGCGACCGTGCGGAATGCGCGCGGGGCGGGCTATCCCGATCCGGTGAAGGCGGCGCTGATCGCGGCCGAGGCGGGGGCGGACGGCATCACCGCGCATCTGCGCGAGGACCGGCGGCACATCACCGACGCCGACATCGCGCGGCTGTCGGCGGAGCTGACCGTGCCGCTGAACCTGGAGATGGCGGCGACCGAGGAGATGTTGGCCATCGCGCTGAAGCATCGCCCGCACGCGGCGTGCATCGTCCCCGAAAAGCGCGAGGAGCGCACGACCGAGGGCGGGCTGGACGCCGCCGGGCAGCGCGAGTGGCTCAGCCCCATGGTCGCGAAGCTGGGCGAGGCGGGCATCCGCGTGTCGCTGTTCATCGAACCCGATCCCCGCCAGATCGAAGCCGCACTGCAGATGCGCGTGCCGGTGGTCGAGCTGCACACCGGCCGTTATGCCGAGCTGGACGGCGAGGCGCGGACCGCCGAGCTGCGCCGTCTGTCGGACGCGGCGGCGCTAGCCGCGAAGAACGGGATCGAGGTTCATGCCGGGCATGGCCTCACTTACGACAATGTCGTGGCCGTAGCGGCGATCCCGCAGGTACGCGAGCTGAACATCGGGCATTTCCTGATTGCCGACGCGGTGTTCGTCGGCCTGCCGGAAGTGGTCCGAAAGATGCGCGCCGCGATGGACGTGGCGCGGTGAATCCTCCCCGGCACGGGGAGGGGGACCAGCCGCAGGCTGGTGGAGGGGGAGCGCCCCAAGGGACTCGCATGGTGGAGAACCCCCTCCACCATCGCTTCGCGACGGTCCCCCTCCCCGTGCCGGGGAGGATGGCATGATCATCGGCCTGGGCTCGGACCTCTGCAATATCGAGCGGATCCAGGCGGCGCTCGACCGGCATGGCGGCCGGTTCGAGGCGCGCTGCTTCACCGATATCGAGCAGGCCAAGGCGGCCCGGCGCCCCTTCACCCGCGCGGGCACCTACGCCAAGCGCTTCGCCGCCAAGGAGGCCTTTTCCAAGGCGGTCGGTACCGGTTTCGCGCAGGGCGTGTTCATGCGCGACATCGGCGTGGTGAACCTTCCCGGCGGCGCGCCGACCCTGTCTTTGACCGGCGGTGCGCGCGAACGGCTTGACGCGATGACCCCGCCGGGCCACGTCGCGCATATTCACTTGACCATGACCGACGATCACCCCTGGGCGCAGGCCTTTGTCGTGATCGAGGCACGACCGGAAGTTTCCGCATGAAGGACGCGGTGTTGGACACGAATCCGGGCTCGCCCGCCGAACGGCCGGTGGCCGAGCCCTCGGTCGCCGCGCCGCCCCCGCCGCCCGCTGCCAAGAAAAAGGGCACCGACTGGTGGTCCGAGGTCAAGGGGCTGTTCTGGCTGCTGCTGATCGTGCTGGGCTTCCACAGCTTCATCGCCAAGCCCTTCTACATCCCGTCCGAGTCGATGCTGCCTGGCCTGCAGGTCGGCGACCGGCTGGTGGTGAGCAAGTTCGCCTATGGCTGGTCCTATGTCTCGCCGACCATTCCGAACCCCATCGCGATCTTCAAGTCGGTGGTGCTGCGCCAGCCGGAGGACAGCTGGAGCTATCAGCTGCCCTTCATTCACGGCCGCCTGTTCGGCTCACTGCCAACCCGCGGCGACGTGGTGATCGTGACGCCGCCGGGCACGCATAACGACTATATCAAGCGCGTCATCGGCCTGCCGGGTGACCGGCTGGAGGTGCGCGACGGCGTCGTCGTCCTGAACGGCAAACCGGTGACGCGTGGACCACTCCACTATATCGACATCCCCGTCGACACCAACAGCCCGTGCAAGGCATCCGATTATGGCGACGAAGCGAAGGTCCGCCTGCCAAGCGGGCAATGGGTCTGCCACCTGCCGATCGTGACCGAGACCTTGCCCAACAACCGGCGCTACGACACGGTCGAGCTGGGCTGGAGCCCCGGGGACAATTACGGGCCGATCACCATCCCGACCGACCATGTCTTCCTGATGGGCGACAATCGCGATCGTTCGGCCGACAGCCGCTTCTCGCTGGCCGAACTGGGCCTGGGCGGGGCGGTTCCCTATGAGAATCTGGGCGGCCGCGCCGAATTCGTGACGTTCAGCCTGGACGGCGACGCGACGCTGAACCCGCTGACCTGGTGGGGCTCGCTGCGCTCCGGCCGGGCGGGCGAGTCGCTCCACCCGACGACGGTAAAGCCCGGATCATGAGCGAGCAGCACCCGCTCACCCCATTGCTGACTGACGATCCTGCGCCGATCGAGTTTCGCGAGGGGTTCGTCCGGCGGGAGCTGACCCGCGCCGCGATCTGGCTGGGGCTGATCGCAGGCATGGCGGTGGCGGTGCTGCTGGTCCAGCCGCTGCTGGTGATCTTTGCCGGGCTGGTCTTCGCCACCCTGCTCGACGGCGGCGTGCGGCTGCTCGGCCGGGTGTTGCCGATCGGGCGCGGCTGGCGCCTGCTGATCGTCGTGCTGGCGGTCGTCGCCTTCCTGCTCGGCACCTTCTACCTGACCGGGGTCGAGATGGCGCAGCAGGCGACGCAGCTCCGCTCGACGCTGGAGGCGCAGGCGGGCAAGGTCACGGGCTGGCTGTCGTCGCACGGCATGATGCCGGGCACGTCGGACATCAACGGCCTGTTGAAGCAGTCGGTCGGCTCGATCGGCAAGCTCACCTCCTGGGTCGGGACCGCCGTGGGGGCGGTCACGACGATGTTCATGATCCTGATCATCGGCCTGTTCCTGGCGATGGATCCCGAAGGCTATGCGCGCGGCCTGCAATGGGTGGTGCCGCGCGCCGCCCGCGCCGAATTCGCGACGACGCAGGGCCGCGTCATGGACACGCTGCGCCGCCTGCTGGCGGGGCGGTTGCTCGGCATGGCGGTGGAAGGTGTGCTGACGGGCATTGCGCTCATGATCGGCGGCGTGCCGATGGCGCTGTTGCTGGGCATCATCGCGGGCATCCTGGCCTTCATCCCCAATATCGGCGCGATCATCACCGGCACGCTGATGATCGCGGTCGGCTTTTCGGCAGGGCAGGATGCGGGCTTCTGGGCGATCGGCACCTATCTGATCGTGCAGACCTTCGATGGCTATGTCGTGGTGCCGATGGTCGCCAAGCGCACTGTCGATCTGCCTCCGGCGCTGACCCTGTCGACCCAGATCATGGCGAGCGCGCTGTTCGGCATCCTGGGCCTGGCGCTGGCCGACCCGATGACGGCGATGGTCAAGACTGCACTAAAGCGCCGGTCGGAGCGCGAGGCGGCGCGCGATGGCGACGGCGCGCGCGGCCCAGCCGATCTCGGCTGAGGCCACCCGCACGGGTTCCGGCCGGATCAGCGCCTGCCGCATGCGTGCCGCGACGATCGAATCGAACAGCGCCAGATAACGCTCGGGCGAATCCTGCCCCGGTTGCGGCACGGGATCGGGGCGCGGCGCGACCGGATCAAGCCAATGGCGCAGCGCCGCCGCCAGGGCGTGGACATCCTGACGCGGGACGATGGTGCCGAGCGTCGGATCGGTCACGATCTCATACACCGCCGGGCTCGAGTCGGTGGTGACGACCGGTGTCCCCACCGCCAGCGCCTCGCGCAGGACGCCCGGCACGCCTTCATAGTCCGAGGCGAGCGCGACCACCGGCGCAGCGGCCATCGCGGCGGGCGCATCGGCGTTGTGGCCGGGCAGCGAGACACGGTGCGACAGCCCCAATATCTGGATCTGCGCGGTCAGGGCGGGGCGCAGGCTGCCCTCGCCCAGGATGGTCAGCCCAATATCCTCGGGCAAATGGGTCATCGCGGTGATCAGCCGGTCCCAGCGCTTCTGCGGCTCCAGTCGTCCGACGCCCAGGATGCGGCGCCCTGGCACCGGCGGTCGATTGGACGCGACGCCCGGCAACACGCTGGGTGGATTGGGGATCACCGCGACCGACAGGCCGGTCGCACCTCGTGCGGCGCGCGCCGTCGCCGGGGTCATCGCGACCAACGCGTCCAGGAAATGACGATGCCCCGCCAGCCAGTGCCGCTGGCCCCAGGCCATCCACCCCGCATGGTCGCCGCGATCGACCGCATTCGACATCTTGGCGACGATCGGCGGGCAGGTTTCGGCGAGGCAAAGCCGCATCCAGGCCGCCATCGCGGTATAGTGATTGCCCGGACAAAAAATGACGTCGGGCCGCGCCTGCTCGATCATGCCGGGCAGCGCGGTGCACAGGCCGCCATAGCGCTGGTGGCCCAGCGTCACCATGTTCACCCCGCGCGGCACGCCGCCCTGGAACTGTCCGTCATCGTCGCCCAGGACCAGGGTGACGCGGCGGCCCTGATCGAGCCAGCCAGGCAACATACGGCCCAGCGCCGCTTCCACGCCGCCCCGCATCGCGAGCGCATAGGTCAGGATGTGATCGGCGGGCATAGGCTCCGAAGGGCTGGCGAAAAGGATCGGCATGACGGCTAATCGGAGCTTGTCGCGCAATTATGTCAGTATCAGCCCTAAGGTGGACACAATCGCACGACAGAGATGAATTCTTATTCAGGTGCGAGAAAGCAGTGTTGAGGTTAGCGGGCGCCATCGGCGAACGCCGCCGAGGAATCTCCCTAACGTGCAGAATGAACGAGATGATCCCATGACCCCGCAACAGGCGCTGCCTGGCGGCCTGGCTGCCGGAGCGGGCGGTGAGAGCGGCCCGGTGGCGCGCGACATGGCTGCGCTGGAACCATTGAAGACGGTCAAGAACCGCCTGCCCGCCATCATCGGCGGTGTGCTGACGCTCGCCATGATCGTGGGGCTGGGGCACGAGCTGCTCGGCCGCGGCCTGGTCGGGCTGAGCCATTCGGTGCCCGGCAACCCGCTGTTCTACATCGTCTTTGTCGGCCTCTACATGGCGTTGCCGATCGGCGACTATATCATCTTTCGGCGGCTGTGGGGCATCCCGATCAGCGGCATGGCCGCGCTGATCCGCAAGCGGATCGCCAACGAGGTGGCGTTCAGCTATTCGGGCGAGGCCTATTTCTATGCCTGGGCGCGCGCCAATGCGAAGATGGTCGCGGCCCCCTTCGGCGCGGTCAAGGACGTCGGCATTCTGTCGGCGATCGCCGGTAATGCGATCACCTTGCTGATGATCGGCCTGGCCCTGCCGGTCGGGCGCGAGCTGTTGACGCCCGAGCAGCTGCGGCTGGTCTGGGGATCGATCGCGATCGTCATGGCGACTTCGCTGCCCTTCCTCATCTTCTCGCGACGGGTCTTCTCGCTCGACCGCAAGACGCTCTGGTGGGTCTTCATGGTCCACTGCGTCCGCCTGATCGCCAACTCGCTGCTGGTGGCGCTGGCCTGGCATTACGGGATGCCGAGCGTGTCGCTGGGCATGTGGCTGTTCCTGTCGGCGGCGCGGCTGCTGGTCTCTCGCCTGCCGCTGGTGCCCAACAAGGACCTTCTTTTCGCCAATTTCGCGATCCTGTTGATCGGGCAGGATCAGGAACTCAGCGAACTGATCGCATTCACCGCGGCACTGACCCTGTTGGTGCATGTCGTGTTGATCGCCGGGTTCGGTCTGACGGCGCTGGTTCGGAAGGTACGCGCATGATTCGCGTGATGAAGTTGATGACGGTCGTGGCGGCGGCGCTGGCGGCGATGCCGCAGGCGGCCGCCGCGCAGGTGTTGGGCAGCGATGCGGCGGCCTGCACCGGCGGGGGCGGTCCCGCCATCCTGGCCCGGATCGAGGGGCTGAAGGATCGCAAGGGCAATCTGAAGCTGGAACTCTATCCGGCCAATGACGAGGATTTCCTGCAGGACGATGGCGTGCTGGTGCGGGCGGGCAAGACGTTCCGCCGTGTCCAGGTGCCGACCCCGGCGGGCGCCGGTCGGGTCGAGATGTGCATTCGCGTGCCGCGCCCCGGCCGCTATGCGCTGCTCTTCACCCATGACCGCGACGGCAAGAACAAGTTCAATTTCTGGAGCGACGGCGCGGGCTTCCCGGCCAACACCAAGCTGGGCCGTCGCAAGCCGCCGCTTGCCTCCGCGCTGATCGACGTGCCCAACGGGGTGGCGTCGACGACCATTCGCGCCCAGTATCTGCGTGGTCTGGGCGGTTTCGGGCCGATGGACGGGAACTGAGGACAGGACAGCCGATGCGCATCGTCGACGTCAATGAGTTCTATTCCCCCACCGGTGGGGGCGTGCGGACCTATATCGATCGCAAGATGTCGATCCTGGCCGAGATGGGCCATGAGCTGATCGTGCTCGCCCCCGGCACCGAGGACGTGATCGAGGAGCGCCCCGGCGGCGGCAAGATCATCTATATCAAGGCGCCGCGCCTGATCCTGGATACCAATTACGGCATGTTCTGGGACGGTGCGCCCGTCTGTCGCCTGCTCGACGAGCTGGACCCCGACATCGTCGAAGTATCCTCGCCCGCCAAGCCCGCCTGGTTCGTCGCCAGCTGGCAGGGGCGTGCGAAGAAGGTCTTCTTCATGCACAACGACAATGTCGGCACCTATCCGGTCCGCTGGCTGGACGGGCTGGTCGCGCAGGAGCGGGTGGAGGACTGGTTCAGCTGGTACAGCCGCTACATGAACCGCTTCCTCGACCATTACGACCTGGTGCTGTCCAACGGCCCGGCGCTGGTCAAGCGCCTGGGCAAGCGCCGCGTGCGGGTGGACGAGGGCATTCCGCTGGGCATCGAGCGGCATTTCTTCTCGCCCGACCACCGCGACGAGCGGCTGCGCGCCGCCTTGCTGGCGCAGTGCGCGCTGCCCGAGGACGCGCATCTGCTGCTCGGCCTGGGGCGGCATCATCCCGAAAAGCGCTGGACGATGGTCATCGACGCGGTCGAACGCGTGGCCTCGACCCGGCCGGTCGGCTTGGTTCTGATCGGCGGCGGCGTCGCCAGCCGCACGTTGGAAAAGCGGATTGCGGGCAGCCCGCATATCCGCCTGTTCCGCCCCGTCTATGACCGGCCGCGCCTGGCCCGGATCATGGCGAGCTGCGACGCTCTGGTCCACGGATGCGAGACCGAGACGTTCGGACTGGTGGCATCGGAGGCGCTGGCCTCAGGCCTGCCGATGGTGGTGCCCGATTATGGCGGGTGTGCCGAGGTCGCCAGCCCGCTATTCGCCGAGACGTTCCGCGCCCGCGACGGTGCGGCCTGTGCCGAGGCGATCGAACGGCTGCTGTCGCGCGACCAGCGCGTCCTGCGCAACGCCGCGCGCGTCGCGGCGGGCAAGGTGTTCAGCGACCGCGACCATGCCGAGGCGCTGATCGCCCGCTATCAGGCGCTGCTCGACGAAGGGCAGTTGCAGCGCGCGGTCGCTTAAGCCGGAACGGACCTTTCGCGGCGGCGGGGAGTCTGTCACCATGACAAAAATGTCATGGGAGACGGTCGGTGATTCGTGGCGCCGCAGTGTTGATCGGCATCCTGCTGGTGTCTTCGGGCACGGCCCAGGCCGCAGACCGTCCCCCGATCGAAAGCTGGGGCAAGCCCGGTGTCGGCTATGACCAGTACCGCGCCGACTCGGTCGATTGCGCCAAGACCGGTTATTTCCGTGACGTATCGCAGGACGAACCCGCCAAGCGGTTCATCCGGGGATTCCAGACCGCCGACGATGCGATCAATGCCCCTGTCGTCGCAGCAGCCAGTCGTGTCCATGACGTCTGGATGGATTCGGTTCGGCGTACCCAGCCGGATCGCCAGAAGCGGCTGGTTCATGCGATTCAGGTCGGTGATGTCGAGCAGTGCCTGACCGCCAGGGGGTATAGCCGCTTCCGCCTGACGTCCGGTGAGGTGACGATGCTGGACCGTTATCCCACCGGATCGGAAGCGCGGCATCGCTATCTGCACCAGCTGGCCGCCCGTGCGGTGGCAACACCGTGAGGAACTTCGCACTGGCGCTGTCGCTTCTGGCTTCCGTCGCACCGGCCATGGCCGACGCGCGCGGGCCGGTGGAAAGTTGGGGCAAGCCGGGCGTGGCCTATGACCGATATCGCGCCGACTCGGTCGATTGTGCCAAGCACGGCTATTTCCGGGACGTATCCGGCGACGAACCGGCCAAGCGCTTCATCCGGGGGTTCGAGACGGCCGACCGGCTCCTGAACGCCCCGAACGATTCGAAGGGGGATGAGTGGCAGGATGTCGTACGGCGTACCCAGCCGGACCGGCAGAAGCGCGATCTCCAGGCGATCCAGGTCGGCGATGTCGAGCAGTGCCTGACGGGCAAGGGTTATCGTCGCTTCGCGCTGTCAGCGGCCGAGGTAAAGGCGCTCGCTGCCTATCCGCGCGGGTCGGAGGCACGGCACCGTTACCTCCATGCACTCGCGGCGCGCTGATCAGGCGGCGAGCAGGTCCGCATAGCGCGACGGGCGATGGGTCTTCGCCAGCCGCGAATAGGTCTTGTCGATGCTGTCGAGAAGCGCGGGCACGCCATTGTCGCCGGGATGCACCGCGACTCGCGCGACCGGAGTCGGCCGCAACCCGTGCCGCAGCACGGCGGCGGCGGCGAGTGAGCTTAGCTGACGCCCGCGCGAACGACTCGCCCAGGTGACGACGGGGCCGCGCGCGATGATCTTGCCGTCGGTCGGCGTCCAGACGCGGAAATGATCCTCGGCCAGCCCGAATCCCGCATCACCCAGCGCTGCCCGAGCCTCGTCCGAATAGAGCCAGGCCGGCGCGATGAAGCCCGTCGCGCGGCGGCCGATGATATCCTCGATCAGGGCGGTGCCGCGCTGCATCCGGCGCAGGGCTTCGGCGCGGTCCAGGCCGACGAACTCGCCTTCGCCCGCCGTCATATGCTTGGCCTTCAGCGCGGTCTTCGGGTCGGTGTGGACCATGTCGTCCTTATGCGACCAGCCATGGACGAACATCTCGATGCCCATGTCCGCCCAGTCGCGCAGCCGCGTGGCAAAGGGTGTGCCCGGCGCGATCGGCGCGCTGTTCCAATGGTCGGGGATGACCAGCATGGCGAGGCGCGGACCCCCGAGATGCCCCGACAGCCGGTCGAACAGCGCATCGACCGCCCCCTCGAACCGGGGGGACACGTCATGGATCGAGGCGAGAAGGCGTTTCATCGCGCGGATTTATAGACGCTGATCGTCTCATTGCCCATCGGCAGTTTCGCGGTCAGGCGATAGCCTTGCACCATCGCCGCCAGCACGCGGGCATGGGCGGCGGGTCGTTCGCCATTATAGGGCGGGCGCATCACGACGACGGCCGGGTGTTGGTCAAGGATGCGGGTGATCTCGCCGTCCTGGTCGACGCCCGTTGCGCCTGCCTCGCGAGCACGGCTGAGATGGGCGGGCACGATCCAGCGGGACAGGGCGCAGCGCCGGGTGGCGACATAGAGCATGGTGCTGCCCGAATAGACGTACAGGCATCCCGGCCCCTGGCCGACCGCGCGCGACAGCGCAGCGAACTCGGCGGGGCCGCCCCGTTCGTGGCGCAGGGACAGCAGCACGATCTGCCCGGCCAGCGCTATCGTCAGCAACAGGGCAGGGGCGTAGCGCCGCCGCCAGTCCTCGCGTCCCAGCATCGCGGCCGAGGCGGTACAGGCGGGGAGCAGGATCGGCAGCCCGTAATGGTCGAACCACGGCCGGAACAGCAGCACGCCGACCACGCCCGCACCCAGCCAGACCGCAAGGAAGGTCCGCTCGCGGTCGCGCTCCGCCCGCTTCAGCCCCAGCACCGCCAGCGTGACGATCGGCGAGAGGATCAGGACCATCTGCCCCAGATTGCCTGCCAGCTCGGCAATGGGATCGGGGTTGCGATGGAAGATCGAGAGGAAATTGGCGTAGAGAAACGCGTCCCACTGCCCGATCGCGGCATAGACACCCGCCGCCAGCGCGGTCGGGATCAGCGACACCACGACCAGCAGCGCGGCATAGAGGACCAGTGCTCCCGGCGACCGGCTCCGCCGCCATTCGGCAACGAGCAGCCAGAGTCCGAACACCATCCCCTCGAACACCGCCGAATATTTGATCTGGAGGACAACGCCGACCAACGCCATCGCGGCCAGCCCCAGGCTGCGCGAATCCCGTCGATCCGATTCGAGGATCGCCCCCGCCGTCGCCATCATCAGCAGATTGTAGAAGACCGGCGCCTGTCCGCCCTGTCCGCCAAGCAGGTTCAGCCAGAGGATATACGCGATTCCCGCCGCCGTCGCCCCCGCGACCCAGCCGAGTCGCTGCGCCATGCGTGCGATCAGCCATCCGGTTGCGACGACGCTGACCAGCGCCATCGCCTGATAGGCCCAGATGCCCGCCGGAAAACCAAAGGCGGCGGGTATGGCGTAAAGCAGGAACAGCCCGATCGGCTTGCGGTCCCACACGTCGACGAACGGCCAAGCACCCTGCCACATCGCATGGCCGGTGAAGAAGTAGAACTCCTCGTCCACATGGACCACCGGATTGCCGAAGGTCAGCGCGCGGGCGAGGACCGCGACCGCAAATAGGATCAGGAGGCGGTGGGCCCGGGAATGGTTCGTCAAGATCGACATCCGGAAAGGTCCAGAACATTCCTCCCCTTCGAGGGGAGGAAAGCATTACCGCGTCGCCGTCACGAAATAGTCGAGCGTGGTCGAGTCGCTGATCGTGAAGCCCTTGGTCGGCGAATAGCTCAGCCCCCGCACGTCGCGCACGGTCAGCCCCGCCTCGGTCAGCAGTGCGGACAACTCGTCCGGGGTCAGGAATTTCGACCAGTCATGCGTGCCCTTGGGGATTCGCCCGGTCCCCTCGGCCAGCGTGATCAGCGCCAGCTTGGACAGCGGTGTGCGATTGGGCGTCGACAGGATCATCAACCCGCCAGGCGACAGCGCATCCGCCAGCCCGCGCACGAATCGCGCCGGGTCGGCGACATGCTCGATCACCTCCAGCGAGGTGACGAGGTCGAAGGTCTCGCCCGCCAGCCCCTCGACGCTGCCCGCGCGATAGTGAATCTCCAGCCCCGACTGCGCGGCGTGCGCGGCGGCGACCGCGACATTCTCCGGCGCGGCGTCGAGCCCCGTCACCTCCGCGCCCAGCCGTGCCAGCGGTTCGCACAACAGCCCCGCGCCGCATCCGACGTCCAGCGCCCGCCTGCCCTTCAGCGGGGTGAAACCCTGCCCATCGGCATCCCAGTGGAGGTCGATCTGCTCGCGAATATAGCGCAGCCGGGGCGGGTTGAGTCGGTGCAGCATCGCGCTCGACCCCTTGGGGTCCCACCACTCGGCCGCCATCTTTCCGAAATGTGCGGCTTCGGCCCCGATAATGGTAGAATCGTTCAAATGGCTTGCGTTCGTCATGGGGGCTACCTATCAGGACCGCCGTTTTACCCCAAGGAGATTGGCAAAAACCGCATGGCCCGTATCGTGATGAAGTTCGGCGGCACCTCGATGGCCGGAATCGAGCGCATCCGCAACGTGGCGGCGCGGGTCAAACGCGAGGTGGAGGCGGGCCATGAGGTCGCGGTCGTCGTCTCTGCAATGGCGGGGGAGACGGACCGGCTGGTCGGTTTCTGCCGCGAGGCCTCGTCGCTTTACGATCCCCAGGAATATGACGTCGTCGTCTCGGCGGGCGAACAGATCACCAGCGGCCTGCTGGCGATCACGCTCCAGGCGATGGGCGTCCCCGCGCGGTCGTGGCTGGGCTGGCAGTTGCCGATCCACACCGACACGGCCTTTGCCAAGGCGCGGATCGGCGAGATCGACACCACCGCGCTCGATCGGAGCCTTGCGGCAGGCGTCGTCGCGGTCATCCCCGGCTTCCAGGGCGTGGCCGAGGGCAACCGGGTGACGACGTTGGGACGCGGCGGATCGGACACCAGCGCGGTTGCGGTCGCCGCCGCCATGAAGGCGGAGCGGTGCGACATCTACACCGATGTCGACGGCGTCTACACGACCGACCCGCGCATCGTGCCGCGTGCGCGAAAACTGTCGAAGGTCACCTATGAAGAGATGCTGGAACTCGCCAGCGTCGGCGCCAAGGTGCTCCAGACCCGCTCGGTGGGTCTGGCGATGAAGGAACAGGTGCGGGTGCGGGTGCTCAGCTCGTTCGACGAAGCACGGGACGAAGACGGACATCGCGGCACGTTGATCGTGGGCGAAGAGGAAATCGACGATATGGAACGCCAGCTCATCACCGGCATCGCGCATGACAAGAACGAAGCCAAGATCACCCTGACCGCC
>Ga0308171_1001040_pt1 | contig 43120 bp, 40 predicted proteins | sample PhyGR1_FD_202135 | JGI IMG/M metagenome (GOLD analysis project Ga0308171, IMG submission 202135) | Phyllosphere microbial communities from UC Gill Tract Community Farm, Albany, California, United States - DLSLSG.R1 | ecosystem: Host-associated > Plants > Phyllosphere > Unclassified | place: USA... | reverse complement strand
ACAAAACGAAGCGTCGTTTTGAAATTAACTTATTGGAGAAGAAATTTTACCTTCCAGAGCAAGATAAGCACGTAACACTGAAAGTATCAGCTCATGGATTGAGAGTGATTAACAAGATTGGAATCGAAGAGGCTATCGAAAGAGGCACTAGAAACGGATTGATTAAAAAGAACTAAATCATGGCAAAAAAAGGAAACAGAGTTCAAGTAATTCTTGAATGTACAGAGCACAAAGAAAGTGGTATGCCGGGAATGTCAAGATACATTTCTACTAAAAATAAAAAGAACACTACAGAGAGATTAGAGCTTAAAAAGTATAATCCGGTTCTTAAGAGATCTACCCTTCACAAAGAAATCAAGTAATTTATAAAATATAATTTACCATGGCAAAGAAAGTAGTAGCAACCCTACAAAGCGGACAGTCTAAAAAAATGACTAAAGTTGTGAAAATGGTGAAGTCTTCTAAATCAGGAGCTTACGTTTTCGAAGAAAAAGTAATGAATGCAGACGAAGTAGATGGGTTTTTGAAAAAATAATCCCTACTTTATTTACAATATAAAAAACTACTCATATTTTGGGTAGTTTTTTTGTTATCTTTGCTTTTGAGTTAATTACGGGCTATCAGTTCAATCAATGAATAAAGACAATTCAGTGATAATCTTAGCTCATAATTTGTAATTAAAATTCCTTAATTCATACAATGAGTTGGTTTAAAAATATTTTTAAAAAAGAAGAGAAAGAAACTTTAGATAAAGGATTGGAAAAATCCAGCCAGGGTTTCTTCGAAAAAATGACTAAAGCCGTAGTCGGCAAAAGCAAAGTAGACGACGAGGTTTTGGATAACCTTGAAGAAATATTGATTGCTTCAGACGTTGGTGCTTCCACAACCATCAAAATCATAGAAAAAATTGAGGAACGTGTTGCCAGAGACAAATATGTTGGCGTAAATGAGTTGGATAATATTCTTCGTGAAGAAATCACTCGTCTTTTACTGGAAAATCCTCATGCAGGAACAGGAAATATTGACACTTCAAAAAAACCTTACGTCATCATGGTTGTAGGGGTAAATGGCGTAGGAAAAACAACAACCATCGGTAAATTGGCCCATCAGTTCAAATCTGAAGGTAAAAAAGTAGTTCTTGGAGCTGCAGATACATTCAGAGCTGCTGCGGTTGACCAATTGGTGATCTGGAGCGAGAGAGTCGGTGTTCCGATTGTAAAACAGGAAATGGGATCTGATCCCGCTTCTGTAGCTTTTGATACGGTACAAAGTGCCGTTGCTCAAAATGCAGATGTTGTGATCATAGATACTGCCGGAAGACTTCACAATAAGATTAATTTAATGAACGAACTTTCAAAAATCAAAAGAGTAATGCAAAAGGTTATTCCTGACGCTCCTCATGAGATCTTGTTGGTTCTTGATGGCTCTACCGGTCAAAATGCCTTCGAGCAGGCAAAACAGTTCACGGCAGCAACGGAAGTCAATGCTTTGGCAGTCACAAAATTAGACGGAACCGCTAAAGGTGGTGTCGTAATAGGTATATCCGATCAATTCCAGATTCCCGTAAAATACATCGGTGTTGGTGAAAAGATGCAAGACCTGCAATTATTTAATGGTACAGAGTTTGTAGATTCATTTTTCAAGAAGAGATAATTAATCTTCTTTTTTGAATAATAAACACAATCACTAACATTAAATAATTAAAACTATGGGATTTATTACTTGGATTATTTTCGGTTTACTGGCAGGAGCTCTTGCTAAAATGATTATGCCTGGAAAACAAGGTGGAGGATGGCTTATTACTATTATTTTAGGTATTGTAGGCGCATTTTTAGGAGGTCTTATTGGGGTTTATGTTCTTCATTGGGGGGATGTAGATTCTTTTTGGAACTTTAGAAGTTGGTTCTTGGCCATTGGCGGTGCAATTATAGTTATCTGGCTATACGAAACACTTACGAGAAAGAGATAACAATCAATCTTATTAAAAAATAAAATGCGGCATCTGAAATTCAGATGCCGCATTTTTTATGAAACAATATAATTTTATTAATCTATTTTGATCTGATACAGCATTTCCATTTTTACTTCAGATTTTAATTTCTGATCTGTGATCTGCTGTAATATTTCGTAGTTTGATTTACCAATTTTATTTTTAATCACTCTTGCCGAAATTTCGTCTTCATTTAAATCTTTAAATATCTGTTCAAAAGGTGACATTGCTTTTGGGTATGCTGAAACGTCATAAGATTTCAGGCCTGCTTTCTGAGCAGCAAATTTCACAGCATCGCTTAATGTTCCCAATTCATCTACCAAACCGATTTCTTTAGCTCTTGTTCCGCTCCACACTCTTCCACCGCCAACATTGTCAATCTGTTCGAAAGTCTTTTTCCTGTTCTGCGTCACAAAATGAACAAATCTTTTATAAGTTCCTTCTACACTTTTTGTAATTAAACTTACCCCGTATGGCGTAACTCCATTTAATGACGAATAATATTGAGAATTAGCATTAGTCGCTACAATATCTGAACGAACTCCATTTTTATTGGCAAGATCTTTAAAATAAGGAATTACCCCAAAAACACCGATAGATCCGGTAAGCGTATTCGGTTCAGAATAAATTTTATCCGCAGCCATCGCAATGTAATATCCACCTGATGCGGCATAATCGCCAAAAGAAACAATTAATGGCTTTTTCTTTTTCAATTGCTGAAGTTCAAACAAAATCTCGTCGGATGCATTGGCACTTCCACCCGGAGAATTAATCCTGAAAACAACGGCTTTCACTTTATCATTCTCCTGAAGGTCTTTAATGTATTTAATATAACTTTCAGAATGAATATCGTTATAATTATCTCCTCCATTAATTGATCCCGAAGCATATAAAACTGCAACTTTATCTCCAGAATTTTCATCATCAGAATAAGAAGCAATGTATTTTCCTAAAGAAACTTTATTCAGCTTTTCTTTTTCTTTTAAATTCAATTTAGTTCTCATCAACTGATCATATTCAGTTTTCTGAATTAATTTATCAGCCAGATTATATTTCAATCCTAAATCAGGAATCATCCCATATAAACTATCAACAACTGTTCTAAACTGAGCTGTGTCCATTTTTCTGGAAGCAGCAATCCTTGTCGATGTATTTTTCCAGATATCATTTAAAAGCGTGCTTAACTGCTCTCTGTTTTCAGGAGAAATATCATTTCTTAAAAAGGGCTCAACTGCAGACTTAAACTTCCCGTGACGAATTACTTCAATTCCGATTCCGTATTTATCTGCAAAATCTTTGAAAAATGTAACTTCAGTGGCAAGACCTTTTAATTCTATCATTCCAGACGGATTCAGATAATATTTATCGGCAACAGATCCTAAATAATAAGCAGACTGAGATACTCCGTTTCCGTATGCATAAACAAATTTTCCGCTTTTCTTAAAATCCTCAATAGCATTTCTAAGATCATCGATTTGTGTAATTCCTGCATTCAGCTGATCTGCCTCAATACTAATTCCTTTTATATTATCATCCGTTTTTGCTTTATAAATTGCTTCAATCGCATCATAAATTAAAATACTTTTGTTCTGAGTATTAAAACTAAAAATATCATTTTTTTCTTCAGTAGGGCTATCTATAATATTAGTTTTTAAATTTATTGTTAATATAGAATTCTTCTTTACAACAACAGATTTATCGCTTCCCATCGCACTAAACACCAACATAATGATGAAAAAGAAGAAAAACACGACACATAATATGACAATAGCCACTATATTTGCCAATACATTTTTAAAAAAACCTTTCATAAAACAATCATTTCACAATATGTCGCAACAAAAGGTAGTTTTGTTACTCGGAAGTAATCTTGGAGATCAAAAAAAAAATTTAGAAACCGCTCTGGAGAAAATCAGAAACGGAGGGAATGAGATATTACAAATAAGTGAATTTTTGACATCCGAGCCCGTAGAATTTGTTAGTTCCAATATTTTTTGTAATATTGCAACGATAATATTTACACATCTTTCGCCAATTCAACTACTTGATTATGTTAAAAGTATTGAATTTGAAATGGGAAGAACAAACGATTCAAAAGTCATGGGAGGCTATGCAGATAGGGTTATAGACATTGATATTGTGAAGTATAATGAATTAAAATTTGTATCAGAAAGATTGGAAATCCCTCATAAAAAACATCTTTTTGACAGAGAATTTTCAAAAATATTATTAAAAGATTTTATCTGAAAATAAAACATAAAACATATTGTATGAAATTAGGTTTATTATTATTGGCTACTTTGCCTATTGCTGCTTATGCACAGGATAGTATAGCTGTTACTTCAAATAGTAAGTACCCCAATACATTTTCCTCAGGTTCTGCCAATGTTCAACCTTTCGACAACAAGGCAAGAAGATTCAATGACTGGTCGGTCTCAATCGGTGGTGGTACTGCGCTTATGGTACACTCAGATCTTAAATCAATTTATGATAAAAAGGTCAACTGGGGGTATAATTCGTATGTAAGTCTCGACAAACAGATCAATCACACTTTCGGAATCAGCCTTATTTACCAGAGAGGTGAGACAAAGCAGAAAGGTCAGCTTGAAGGAGCTGCCGGTATTGCCGCAGGTGTTGCGGAGGCTACTACCAAATATAATCAAATTGCTTTATTAGGAGATATCAACTTCTCAAATCTTTTGAGAAGAGTAGATAATCATTCTCCTTACAGATGGGCATTGCACGGTTATGGAGGTGTTGGTTTAATGAATTTCAATACTTCCTTACATGATAATAATGAATTCAGATGGAGTAATTCTCCGGCAAGAGTTCCTTTATTTATCAATCAGAAATTAGACATCAATTCTATTTATTATCAATTTGGTACAGGTCTGAAATATAAGGTTTCAAGACTTATCGATTTGGAATTACGAGCAATGTACATCATCAGTGGTGATGATGAATTTGATGGCGGAGGAAATGCAGGTGCTGCAGATTACGACCCGACTTCACAAGTTTCCAAGTATAACATGATCGACAAAAAAAGATCGGATAATGCATTGACGGTTAACTTAGGTCTATCTATCAAATTAGGGAAACATCTTTCTCACTTAGCTTGGCATGATCCTTTACAGGAAGCTTACTACAGAGTTAATGTTTTAGAGAATAAAGATGCAGATCTTGTTGTTTGCGAAAAAGGAGATCTTGATAATGACGGTGTTTGTGATGATTGGGACAGACAGCTTGATACTCCTGCGGGAGCGAGAGTTGACGGTGCCGGTGTTGCTCTTGATATTGATCTTGATGGTGTAATCGATCTTTACGATAAATGTGTAACTGTTCCAGGACCGGTTGAAAATAACGGCTGTCCAACTACTGTAGCACCAAAACCTGTTGTTATTGGTGGAGTAGATGAAGTGAACAAAGATTTTGAAGGTATTGAATTTGAACTTAACAGTGATAAAATAAGACCTCAGTCTTTCGAAAAACTTAACCATGCTGCAGATGTTATCAAAGGTTTAAATGCTGATGATAAATTCTTGGTAGTTGGTGCTACTGACTCAAGAGGTTCAGCGGCATTAAACCAGACGTTATCTCAAAAAAGAGCTAACGCTGTAGTAAAATATCTTACCGAAAAAGGCGTTTCTTCAGGAATGCTTACTGCTGAAGGAAGAGGCAAAACAGATTTGAAGTATCCGGAATGTGATCCGGCAACTAAATGCCCTGAATGGAAAAATGAGGCAAATAGAAGAGTATACTTTCAAGCGAAATAATCATTAATTAACAAAATAAAAAATACACTATGAAATTAAGTTTAGCAATTGTTGCATTAGCACTTACTGTTCCTACGGTTGCTTTTGCACAAGACTCTATTGCAGTAGTTTCAAATGGAGAGTATCCTAATACTTTCTCATCTGGCTCTGCGAATGTTTCCCCATTTACCAACAAGTCTAAAAGATTTAATGACTGGGCAGTTTCAATTGGTGCCGGTGTACCGTTGATTCAGTCTGCAGATTTAACATCTATAAAAAACGGTAACGGTAAAAACCTTTTCGGTTATTCCGCATATATCAGTATCGATAAAGCAATTACCCATGCTTTCGGTATTAACTTACAGTATGACAGAGGAGAGACAAGACAGGGATGGTTCAATACTAAAAATGATGCCCCTGCTAACTCTTCCAAATACCAACAAGTGGGAGCCAGAACTCAATATGATGCAATTTCATTAATTGGAGATATCAACTTCTCAAATTTATTAAGAAGAGTTGACAATCATTCTCCTTACAGATGGGCATTACACGGATATGCTGGTGTTGGTACAATCGCATACAGAGCTTACCAAAAAGATAACTTAGGACAAAAAATGGTAACTGAAATTAAGCCTTTTCAGTTAGGTTCTATGTTTGCTCAGGCTGGTGCCGGTGTTAAATTTAAGGTTAACAGAAGAATTGATATCGAAGGTAGATTAATGTACATTGTTACAGGTGATGATGAATTCGATGGAGGTGGTCAAAAATACAGCGATATCAACAAACGTGAAGAGCAGGTTTCTGATAACATGTTCAACGCAACATTAGGGGTTTCTTTAAAATTAGGGAAACATGAATCTCACTTAATGTGGCATGACCCACTGCAGGAAATCTATTACAAATTAGATGTTTTGGCTAACAAAAACCAGGATATTGAAGTTTGCAAAAAAGGAGATCTTGATAACGACGGGGTTTGTGATGACTGGGACAGACAGCTTGATACTCCTGCAGGTGCAAGAGTTGACGGTGCCGGTGTTGCTCTTGATACTGATCTTGACGGTGTAATTGATCTTTATGATAAATGTGTAACTGTTCCCGGACCTGTAGAAAACCAAGGTTGTCCTACTACTCCGACTCCAACTAAAGGAAACGGACCTATCATCGAGGAAGAAAGAACATTAAGCGGAATTGAATTTGATTTAAATTCTGACAGAATCTTACCTTCTAACACGCCTGTTCTGAATAATGCTGTTAATTATATTAACTCATCAAGCGGAACATATAGCGTAATCGGAGCTACAGATACAAGAGCTTCTGATGCTTACAACCAAAAGCTTTCTGAAAGAAGAGCAAACAACGTTAAGGATTATTTGATTCAAAACGGTGTTCAGTCTGGTAAACTAAACGCAATCGGTAGAGGTGAAAAAGACCTTAAATATCCTGAGTGTGACCCTGCTACTAAATGTCCTGAATGGAAAAACAGAGCAAACAGAAGAGTTTACTTCGAAGCTAAATAATAAACTCGTTAGTAAATTATATTAAAAGTCACGCACTGCGTGGCTTTTTTTGTCATAATATAATACTTTTACCCTATGATTTCACAGCAGGATTTTCAGGAGTTAAAATTTAAAACCTTAAAACATTTTTGGGGTTACGACAGTTTTCGTGATTCTCAGGAAACTATTATCGATTCCGTTATTAATGAAAAAGACACTTTGGTATTATTACCAACCGGTGCAGGAAAATCTTTATGTTATCAGCTCCCCGCTTTATTGAAAGAGGGAACTTGTCTCGTCATTTCGCCGCTTTTAGCTTTGATGAAAGACCAGGTTAACCAATTAAAATCAAAAGGAATCGAAGCAGAATATTTATCTTCCGAATTGGATGAATATGATGCGGAGACTATTTACAATCGGTGTAAAGAAGGTCTGACAAAATTGCTTTATATCTCGCCCGAAAGGTTGACTAACAAACAGTTTCTCCAAAATATTGAAGAGATTCAATTATCATTCATTGCTGTAGATGAAGCGCATTGTATATCAGAATGGGGACAAGATTTCCGTCCGAGCTATCAGAATATAAAAAATTTCAGACATAATCATCCTAAAATCCCATGTTTGGCTTTAACGGCGACGGCAACTCCCAAAGTTCTGGATGAAATTAAAGTGAAACTCGAATTAAAAAATCCTAACATTTTCCAGAGAAGTTTCAAAAGAGACAATATCCGGATTTTAACGGAGGAAATTTCAGATAAATTTCAAAGAGTTTTTGATATTCTAAAGTTTACCAATGAGTCCGGGATTATTTATGTAAGGACAAGAAAAGAAGCCGAATTACTTTCAGAATTTTTACAGAAAAATAAATTAAAAAATGTTGATTTTTTCCATGCGGGCTTAACCACTAAAGAAAAAAATACTCGCCAGAACATTTGGAACAATAGTGATTCAAATGTTTTGATCTCTACGAATGCCTTCGGAATGGGAATCGATAAAGATAATGTACGATTTGTTATCCACTACTCACCTGCTCCATCTATTGAAAATTATTATCAGGAAATCGGAAGATCCGGCAGGGACGGAAAAGAAAGTTTTGCTTTTTTACTTTGGGATAAACAGGAAATTTCTAATTTTGATCAAATACTGAAAAATCAGATTCCGAATAAAGCTGAGTTTTTAAAAATTATTAACTATCTCTATTCTATTTTTCAGGTTGCAGAATATGAACTACCAGAAAAAGTTTTTCAGTTAAATTCAAACGGAATTCAGAATTTCACAAAATTATCGAATGCTAAGATTAAAAATGTTCTAAACTTTCTTCATAATCAGGAAATTATTTATTTCAATGAAAATAAAAGCCTGTCGTCATTGCAGCTTTTAATGCAGGCGGATGAAATCGATCAGCTTCCTCAGAAAGATGCTTATTTTTTAGAATTAATGCTTCGTACTATTTCCGGAATTACCACTCATAAAGTCATGTTCAGTGAACAGCAAGTCAGCAATAAAATTGGGGTAAGTCTGCATTTAATTAAAGAAAGATTAAAAGAACTTCAACAAAAAAATTATGTTGAATACATTGACGGTGCTTTATCAAGCATAAAATTTTTAAAGCCAAGAGACGAGAGGATTATCAATTCAGCCTATTGGAAACTTTTTGAACACATCCAGAAAAATAAAATCCAGAAATGGGAAGAGATGAAATTTTATATTGAAGATAATCAATATTGTAAGATGAAATTAATTCTTGCTTATTTTGGCGAAAAAAATGCTAAAAATTGTGGACAATGTTCGGTTTGTGAAAAAAATAAGCAGTCTATTTTCGGAAAAAATATTTCAATACAGATTTTGAATTTATTGACAAAAAAACCGTCAACAATTGAAGAACTTTCGATACAGCTAAGTTATCATTCCAAAGAAAATATTTTAGAAAATCTCATTTTCTTATTAGATTCGGGAAAGGTAAAAATGTTGAACTTTAGAACCTATTCTTTAGCATAAAGTAATCATCATAAATAAAAAATTCATAACTTATAATTTATAACTTATAAATCAAAGACCTTATCTTTGCATCATGAAATCATTGAAAGTCGTATTCTTAGGCACTCCGGAGTTTGCAAAAACTTCGCTGGAAGCCATTCATCAATCTCATCATGAAGTGGTAGGCGTTGTAACGGTTGCCGATAAAGCGAGCGGACGCGGACAAAAAATAAATCAATCTCCCGTAAAAGTTTTTGCCATAGAAAATAACATTCCTGTTTTTCAACCTGAAAAATTAAGAAATCCCGAGTTTTTGGAAGAATTGAGAAAATTAGATGCTGATGTTTTTGTGGTGGTAGCTTTCAGAATGATGCCTAAAGTCTTGTTTGAAATGCCTAAAATGGGAACTTTCAATCTTCATGCTTCATTACTTCCAGATTACAGAGGAGCAGCTCCGATCAATTATGCGGTGATTAATGGTGAAGAAAAGTCAGGCGCAACGACTTTCTTTATTAATGAAAAAATTGACGAAGGAAATATTTTATTGCAGGAAGAAATTCCTGTTTTAGAAGATGAAAATGCAGGAAGCCTTCACGACAGATTAATGGAAATGGGTTCAAAATTAGTCGTAAAAACATTGGATGGATTGGCAGAAAATTCAATCATTGAAAAACCTCAGCCGGAAGTTGAACATCCGAAAAATGCTTTTAAAATCTTTAAAGAAGATACAAGAATCGATTGGACTAAAACTTCAAAAGAAGTTCATCAGTTTATTTTAGGAATGTCTCCTTATCCAGCCGCTTTTGCAACGTTGAAAATTGGAGAAGAAGAAAAAGGATTAAAAATATTCGGTGGAAGGTTTGAAATTTCAAATCATGAAAAGGCTGTCGGAAGTTTAGATATTTCAAAAAATGAATTTAAGATCTATACTCAGGACGGAGAATATTTTCCTTTAGAATTGCAATTGGAAGGAAAAAAAAGAATGAATGTCAAAGATTTTCTGAACGGTTTCAGAAATTTCGACGAAATAAAAATGGCTTGATAAATCAAGCCATTTTTTATGTGAAATATCAATAGGTCAACTTAGTTTCGCAAGTGAATTTAAAAAGTGTCAAAAAATTGACAATAAAGTTAATTCACAATTTAACGCTTACATTTTATAGTTGTACCATCTCTGTCACCTCAACATCATATCCTCCAACCTGAGGTTTGATATCTGGATTTTGAGTGATTACTTTAAACTTATTAATTCCAAGATTCTTTAAAATCTGTGTTCCGATTCCGTAATCTCTGTAGTTGAAAGTAGCTGTAGGATGTTTTTGTTGCCCATCCTGATAATTGATGAATTGCTGCAATTTTCTCAATGTATTTTCAGAATTCGAAACGTTATTAATAAAAATTATGGCTCCTTTTCCAGCTTCATTTACCATATTGGTAACTTTTTCCAATAAAGGTTTTTCACCATTATTCAGTCTTGTTAATACATCAAAATAAGAATCAGAAGACTGAACTCTCACCAAAACAGGCTCATCAACCGTCCAAGATCCTTTCGTTAAAGCAAAGTGAATCTGATCGTTAGAAGTTTCTCTGAAAGCGCAGAAATCATAATCTCCGTAAGCAGTTTTTACTTTTCTTTCTTCAATTCTTTCGATAAGATTTCCTTTTTTAAGCTGATAATGAATTAAATCTTCAATAGAAACAATCTTCATATCATGCTTTTGGGCAAAAACCTGTAAATCAGGCAAACGAGACATAGATCCGTCTTCATTCATAATTTCACAGATTACTCCACCTTCTTTCAAACCTGCCAGGCAAGTAAGATCGATCGCAGCTTCCGTATGTCCTGCTCTTTTCAAAACACCACCTTTCTTGGCACGAAGCGGGAAAATGTGACCCGGTCTCATGAAATCTGTCGGTTTAGAATTTTCATCCATCAAAGCTAAAATTGTTTTTGCTCTGTCTCCCGCAGAAATCCCTGTAGAAGTTCCGTTCCCCAAAAGGTCAACCGAAACGGTAAAGGCCGTTTCTTTCGGATCGCTGCTTCTGCTTACCATCACTTCCAGTCCCAATTCATCACATCTTTTTTCAGGAAGCGGCATACAGATCAACCCTCTTCCGTGAACTGCCATAAAGTTGATTAATTCTGGAGTCGTCAGTTCTGCAGCACAAAGAAAATCACCTTCATTTTCTCTGTCTTCATCATCTACTACTATGATTATTTTACCATTTTTAAGGTCTTCAATAGCCTCTGGAATAGTATTTAATTTAATATCAGACATTTTTACTTTTTAAATTTTTGCAAAGATACTTATAAAAATAAGCATACTCCAATTAATATAAATGGTTTATTACGCTTTGAATATCGAGTCTTTAGCCTTCCTGATAATCTCGTACGACTCCAGTCTTTTCTGATGATCATAAATATGAGAATTAATCATTAATTCGTCTACATTGAATTTTTCTTGAAAATTTTTCAGCATTTCTTCAATTTCAGATTGATTTCCTATAAAAGTATATCTCAATTTCTGTAAAACCATCGATCTTTCCATCGGCGACCAAATATCATCCATATTATCAACCGGCGGTGCAAAAGGTTTTCTGTCGTTTCTCACAATATTAATGAAAGCCTGAAACAAAGTCGTAGACATTTTATGAGCTTCTTCCGATGTTTCGGCAGCGACTCCATTTACGCAAGCCAGAATATAAGGTTTGTCTAAATATTGTGAAGGCTCGAAATGCTCCCTGTAAATATTGAAAGCCATTTCCATTTGCTCTGGCGCAAAATGTCCCGCAAAGGCATAAGGAAGCCCAAGTTCCGCAGCCAAAAATGCACTGTCTGTACTTGAACCCAAAATATACAACGGAATATCTAAACCTTCTCCAGGAATGGCACGAACCAAAGCATTAGAATTTTCTTTTGAAAAATATTTCTGTAATTCTAAAATCTGTTTCGGAAACTGCTGATTGATAATCGCCGGATTTCTTCCTAACGCCTGTGCCGTTAAACCATCGGTTCCGGGCGCTCTTCCCAAACCAAGATCAATTCTTCCCGGGAAAAGGGATTCCAAAGTTCCGAACTGTTCGGCAATGACTAATGAACTGTGATTAGGAAGCATAATTCCTCCCGATCCTACTCTGATTTTTTTTGTTCCGTTGGCAATAAAACCAATCAAAACCGAAGTTGCAGAACTGGCAATACTTTCCATATTGTGATGTTCGGCAAGCCAGAATCTTTTATAATCTAAATTTTCAGCATGATTTGCCAAAGATAAACTGTCCTGAAAAGTATCGTGAATCGTCTTATCCTGTTTTACAGGTGCAAGATCTAACACTGATATTTCAAAATTTTTCATATTTCAAATTTTACCAAACAAATGTAAGGCTAATAAATTGCATTAGTTACTTTTTGTAATTGATAGGATTAATGGTGTAGTTCAGGAAAAAGCTATTAGATATTTCAATATTAAATAGTATAAGATTAAACAATTTATTAGCTTTACTTAACTAAAGTATAAAATACTAATGAAATCCATAATAGAAGAATATAAAGATTTACAGCATGAAATATTAAGTGATTTTGCCATTCGTTGGGATGCAGACAAATGCAAAACAACGTTTCGTGATGATATAAAAAAATTCTATGGTTTTGAAAAAGAATTTTATTGGAATATTATATTAAATTCTTATTATATAATTGAAGATACAGAAATGGCTAAAGAATCATTTAGGAAATTTGATCTACAAGGTCCTTCTAGACATACAGATACAGGAGAAAGATATTTACGTTTATATGGATTCTTAAATTCAATATATCAACAAAGATTGGCAATAGAAAATTTAATGGAGGCCTTCAAACTTCAAGACAAAAAAATATTTTCAGAAAGATTAGTTAAAAATGAACTTTTAATTCTAAGAAATAAAATCGCAGCACATCCATCAAATTATAAAGACGTCAAGCAAGACTCCGAGCACAAATTTGATGTGTATGAAATATGTCGTTCCGATTTGGAAATAGGTCAAATTAAATTACTAAGAAATCAAAACAACTTTGAAGAATATGACTTAGAAAATTCCGTTAAAGATTTTGATAAACTTATTGAAGAGATACTCTTCCAAATAACAGGTAAAATAATTAAAAAGTTATTTAAAAATCAAGGGAAATATTATACTAAATATCAAAAAATTAATCTAATAAGAGGTGGAGCAATAATTATTGGTGGCACCATTATACAATTTACCTAAGTTAAGACTTTCCTTTCTCCTTCAAATAATTAAAATGATTAATCAAAATCCTGATTTCATTAAACTCAAAATTGCTCGGCAGCGCATTTTTCCATTCCGTTAAAGTTTCTTTCGGATCTTTGTAAAACAAATCTTCAAAAGTCTTTATTTTATCAGAAGTTATCACTCTTGAAATATCCAGTAAACCCTGTTCTGCAAATTTTGCCAGATGTCCAATAACTGTTTCCTTTACCAGACCTCTTTCCAATGCAATTTCGCCAATGGTTTTTCCTTGCTCGAATAATTGGAAAGTCAGAACCTGAGACGGAACTTTCGCAATTTTCATGCTGACTTCTTTGTCATTTTTTTCATCTAAAAGTTTAGTTTCCAATAAATGGATTTCTTTTAAACTATTCAGGTATTCTTCAATATCTTCCAACCAAACACGTAGATCCTCATTGTATTGTTTTAAACCCTTTGCGCCTTTTATTTCTGCATAAAATTCTTTCAGCGGATTGAAAACTTTATCTCTGATTTCGGTAAAAAAGAAATTAACCGCACCTTTGGTTTTACTCTCAATTTCAGACCATTGTTCTGTCTGGTTGATAAAATTATTAACCTTTTGAAAAATAACTCTTTCTAATTTTTCAAAGATTTTGCCAAGATTTACAATCTCATGTTTTAATTGAAGATAAAGTTGATTTGATTTTATATGATCAATACTTTTTGTAACAATCGACAGATTATTCCACTCTTCTACTTCCTTCAGCAACCATTGAGAATCTACAGTACGAAGTACTTTTCTGATGCTGTAATCGTATTTTTCTTTATTTAAAATCGCCTCAACATTGTCGTTGGCGTGAGTTTCTCCCTGAAATTTTAAAATTCTGTTGTCTTTAAAAATAACTTCAGGTGTGATTTTAGATTTTAAAACAATTCCTTCCAACGTTCTGCAACGTGACAGTGCCACATAAACCTGACCTGCCGTGAAACTTTTTCCGGCATCAATAATCACTTTATCAAACGTAAGACCCTGACTTTTATGAATTGTTACCGCCCAAGCTAATTTTATTGGAAACTGTTCGAAACTTCCCAATACTTCCTCTTTTATATTTTTATCGGTATCTAAGAAATATTTTTTCTGTTCCCAAACTTCCCTTTTTACAGTAATTTCTCTTTCGCTTCCGTCGAGAATAATTTTAATTTCATTTTCATCCAAGGCAGAAATTTCACCTAATTTTCCGTTGAAATATCTCTTTTCCCCTGAAATATCATTTCTGATAAACATGATCTGAGCTCCTATTTTTAAATCTAAAAACTGCTCATTGGGAAATTGGTTTTCTTTGAACTCACCAAAAAGTTTGGCTTCATATATTTTTGAATCGACTTTAATTTCGTTCAGTTTTTCCTGATTGATATCGTCTGCCATTTTATTATGCGAACACAGATAAACATAAGGTTCATCACCGGAATCAAATGAAGGATCGAATCTTTCATTTAACTGATCGAAATCAATATTGGCAACATCACCGTCACGGATTGCATTTAAAATTGATAAAAACCCTTCATCGGACTGACGATATACTTTCGTTAATTCAATCGTAATTAATGGAATTTCTTTAACTGCATGACTGTCGAAAAAGAAAGGCGAATTGTAAAACATTTTCAGAATATGTTCATCTCTCACCACCGGCGGAAGCTGGTACAAATCTCCAATGAACAACATCTGTACCCCTCCAAAACGCTGGTTATTTCTTCGAACGAATCTTAATGAAAAATCCATCATATCCAACACATCAGCACGCAGCATGGAAACCTCATCAATAATTAAAACTTCAACTTCTCTTAATAATTTAAGTTTGTCTTTTCTGTATTTGAAATGAGGCATCAGATCGGCAATATTATTTGCCAAACTGGTGTCGATTCTTTCGGTGGTCGGTAAAAAAGTTCTCAACGGCAACCCAAACATTGAATGGATGGTAACTCCACCCGCATTGATTGCGGCAATCCCCGTTGGGGCTACTACAATATGCTTTTTCTTAGTTCGTTTTACAAAATCGTTCAGGAATGTTGTTTTCCCTGTTCCCGCTTTTCCCGTTAAAAAGATACTTCTGCTCGTATGTTCTATTAAGTCAAAAAAATGATTGTTCATCGTCGTCAAAATTACGGAAAATGAATTTGAATTTTTTATCTTGGCACAACTTTTGAAAATTTAGAACAGAAAAAAAATTATAATGTTAAAATCAGTAAAGTATTTCTCAGCGGCAATGCTATGTTCCACTCTAATTTTTGTCTCGTGTGGAACGGCTAAAGAAGCAGCAACTAATCTCCCAAAAGATATTTCCGAAAGACCGGCCGATGAAGATAGCCAAAAATACGAACAGGCGCAGATTGATAAAATAAAAGCATCAATAGAAGCAGAAATTGCCAAAGAAAAATGTACCAATGCCAGTGATTGGACCTTTGCTCCGATGGGCGCAAAAGCTTGTGGAGGACCTCAATTTTACATTGCTTATCCTAAAAAATTAGAAACGACAATTCTAACTAAAATTAATGACTATACAGAAAAAGTAAAAACTTTCAACCAAAAATATCAGGTTGTGTCGGATTGTATGATGATCATGCCTCCAACTGCTGTAAAATGCGTCAATGGAAAAGCAGAATTGGTAAACTCATAAAAAGTAATGGTGAATTTTGCTTTACAGAGCAATTAATTGTCATTTAAACTGTAAAAAATTATTTGTGAAGCAAAATTCATCATTCATTATTGACTATATTTCTTCAACCGTTTTCACATTCTCTTTATACCAAGAAGAATATTTTACATAATTATCAGCAATTCGGTTGACCTCACCTTCCAGTAAAGCAGAAGAAATATCTTTAATTTTTCTTGCCGGAACACCGCCCCAAACTTCTCCGGATTTTATATGAGTCCCCTGTGTAACTACAGAGCCTGCGCCTACAATGGAATTTTCTTCAACCAGACAATCATCCATTACAATAGATCCCATTCCGATTAACACATTATCTTTTATGGTACACCCGTGAACAATGGCATTATGACCAATTGATACATTATTACCGATATTTAAAGGATGTTTTTGGTACGTACAGTGCAACATTGCATTATCCTGAACATTTACTTTATTTCCCATTTTAATATAGTGAACATCACCTCTTATCACTGCATTATACCAGATACTGCAATCTGTTCCCATCGTAACATCTCCGATGATGGTAGCTGTCTCCGCTAAAAAAGTATTTTCTCCGATTTGTGGTGCTTTGCCTAAAAGTTCTTTTATAAGTGCCATATTTTTAGATTTGAAAATATTTTAATATGATTTGAAAATGAGTCAATTTGAAAAATCAATTTTTACGTGATAATTTCTAAATGATACCGATAGCAAAAATCTAATTGTCAACCTTCAACTCCTAATTTCTAAATCCGTATTTTTGTATCTCAAATTTAACGAAAAAATGCATACTATACTTATAGAGCCGACTGAAAACCCGAAAGTGATGAAATTTGTAGCCGACTACAACCTGATTCCGGGATCTTTAGAGTTGGACAGAGATTCAGATATTTCCGAAATTCCATTGGCACAGGAACTTTTCAATTATCCTTTTATAGAAAGAATTTTCATTACTGCCAATTTCGTGGCAGTTGCAAAACAGGATACCATGGAATGGGAACACGTTGTTGAAAGCCTGAAAAATGTAATTGAAGACGAATTGTTGGCAAATCCCAGAATTTATCTTCAGAAGAAAAAAGAAATGTATCAGGTATATGCAGAAATGACTCCAAATCCGAATGTGATGAAGTTCGTTTCCAGCAAAATGCTTTTAGATGGTTTTGTGGAAGTAAAATCAAGAGATCAGGCAGAAGGAGTTCCTTTAGCACAGGCTCTTTTCAAAGAATTTGATTTTGCTAAGGAAGTTTTTATTTCAGATAATTTTGTGGCTGTGACAAGGGACAATTCTGTAGAATGGCATGAGGTGATGATGGCTGTTCGCGCTTTGATTGCCGAACATCTTCAAAGCGGAGGAGAAATTTCAAACATTGAAGCTCAGAAACACGAAAATCCGGTTGAAAAAATCATCAACAGGGAATATACAGATGATGAGCAGAAAATTTCTGACATTTTAAACGAATATGTTGCTCCGGCAGTAGAAAACGACGGTGGAAAAATTTCTTTAATGGAATACGACAAAGAAAATAAAACAGCAAAAATGCTTTTACAGGGCGCTTGTTCAGGTTGCCCAAGCTCAACTGCTACATTAAAGGGTGGAATTGAAAGTATTTTAAAACAATTCGTACCGGAATTGGTTGAACAGGTAGAAGCTGTCAACGGATAATCTCATCACTTATGAGAATATTTCTTCTTTTAATATGTTTAGGTTTGAGTCTTTTTTCATGCAAAAAAGAACCTCAGCTGAATGATGGAATTCATGATGATCTTGTAGAAATGAATGTTGCAAAAGACAGCATTCAGGAGATGGATGTAATTTTAGAAAAACTCAACAAGAAAAATACAACTTTTCTTGATTATTATTTTCATAATTATTACGAATTAGATCATGAGGTAAATGCGGAAATAAAAAAATTAAAAGGAGAAGAATTTGTATATGATTCCGGTGAAGAATATCAACAATTATTCACAAAAACAATGATCCAAAAAGGCGATCAATATTTAAAATCTTTGGGAATGACCGAAGAGGAAGAACATTTTGCTCTGGAACTTTATATTTTGCGTTTAAAGAAAAAATATGGTCCGACAATTGATGAAAGACTGAGAAATCTAAATTAACAATGAAGGGAATTCTATTAGTAAATCTGGGATCGCCAAGATCTACGGAAGTAAAAGATGTAAAGGAATATCTTGACGAATTCCTGATGGATGAGAAAGTGATCGATTACCGATGGATTTTCCGTGCATTATTGGTTCGTGGAATTATTCTAAACACAAGACCTGCTAAATCTGCCGAAGCGTACAAAACAGTTTGGACGGATGAAGGTTCACCCTTGATTGTCATTACTCAAAAAATTCAGAAAAAACTTCAGAAATTAGTTGATGTTCCAGTGGAAATCGGGATGAGATATGCTCAACCGAGTATTGAAGCAGGAATTCAGAAATTGGTTGACCAAGGGGTTACTGAAATCGTACTTTTCCCATTGTATCCGCAATATGCGATGAGCACAACAGAAACGGTGATTGACAAAGCTGAGGAAGTAAGAAAAGAAAAATTTCCGAATATAAAAATTAATTACATTCAGCCTTTTTACAACCGAGATATTTATATCGATTGTCTAGCAGAAAGCATTAAGGAAAAACTTCCTGAAAATTTTGATGCGTTGCAATTTTCTTATCATGGAGTTCCGGAAAGACATATATATAAGACAGATCCTACGAAAACCTGTAATTTAAACGATTGCTGTTCTCGTGAAAACAATCCGAGCCATCAGTTTTGTTACCGTCATCAATGTTTTGATGTTACCAATTCTGTAATTAAAAAATTAGGATTACCGAAAGAAAAAGTAATGGTAACATTCCAGTCAAGACTAGGAAAAGACAAATGGATGGAACCTTACACCGACGAAACTCTTGAAAGCATCGGTAAAAAAGGCATCAAAAATCTTGCGATTGTCTGTCCGGCTTTCGTTTCAGACTGTCTGGAAACGTTGGAAGAAATTTCTGTGGAGGGAAAACATCAGTTTATGCACGGAGGCGGAGAAAATTTCCATTACATTCCCTGTTTAAATGATGAAGACCGTTGGATCGAAGTAGTAAAAACGCTTTGTGAAGAAAAACTCAATGAATTTTATTTAGTTTAAACATACAATAACCTTCGGAAACGGAGGTTATTTTTTTATTAATACATTTTATTGTCAAAATGAACAATTTTGATTCACGAATATTAAAAAAATATAAATTTCAAACACCACCCCCCCCTTAAAAATCATTTTATCTTTAAAATAAAATGTAATTTCCAATAAATACCCCTATTATTTTAATATAAAATTTGGACATTTAAATATTTTTCATACCTTTACCCCATCAAAAGAACACAAGTAACCTTAAAATTTTAAAGTGATGATTGCAACAGCCGAAATTTTAAAAACTAAGATCGAAAACTTCAGTCCGGAAATCTTAGAAGCATTTGCGAAAATGGTAGAAAGCTTTGAAGTGAAAAACCAACCTGCAATTCCTCAATTTCAGGTAGATGAAGTTTTGTACAGAATTCAGTTTCACAATGAGAATCCAAGAACAAAATTAGATTTTTACGAAAATATTTCTGAGTTGCAAAAGAACTGTGCATAGAAAAAAATGAAAGTCCTCCTCTCTTCTATCGCAAAAAATGACATAAGACTTCTTATGCGTGTATTTAATGCTGAAAAAGAAAAAAAAGGAAACGATTTTCTCGAAGAGTTAAAAACGTCTATCAACGAAATCATCCAACGAACAGAAAACCAAGAAACCAGACATAAAGAAGTCACCGTAAAAACCATGGAAGATTTTCCGGTGAATATTCATTATATTTTTGAAGATGAAGGAAGCCTTCTGGTAACGGCTATTTTTAAGATTTAGGATTAAATAATTTACAAACTTCCAGACTATTTTTATATTTGAACCTTACAGATTTTTCGTCTGTAAGGTTTTTTATTTTCCAATAAGTTTTATCTCACAGGCGTTCTGAATTCACCATACCCCATCAATCCATCATAATTTCTCCCAAAAGGTGCGTAATATAAAAATGCCTGATAAAGATTATCCGTCTGCCAGAAATTTCCGTTAACTTCTCCGAAATTCAGACTTCCGTTAGCTTCTTTTGTTGCCAAAATATAGTTATAAAAACCTTGCTTTAAAAAGATTTTCGCTACGTATTTTTTAGCTGCATCATCATATTGCATCTTGTTTTCTTTAGTGGGTATAAAATTATTAAAACCTCCCAAAACATAAATATCTTTATCTACAGGATCGGAATCCAAAGAAAAATAAACCCACGAATAATCTGCTTCTCTCGTCGCATCTCTTTCTCTTCCTAAGTCATTTCTTCTGTAATACCAAGCTCCGTTAACGTCCGGCTGATATTGATAATTGAGAGGAAAAGCCCACACAGGATGAAGATACGTTTGATTTACTCCGTCTTTTACCTCCGTCGCACGCACCATATCTGCTGCCATGTTCATATTTTTGTTATCAAAATAATAAAACTCATTATTTCCGGGAAACACTAAACTCATCTGTTGGAAAAGTAATTGATTTCCCATCGTTGTACTTGGTTTTAAATTATTTACCGTAACATTTGGATTGTTATTCTGCATAACCTTCAGTGTCATAGAATTAATGTTGGACGACAAGTCTCCCCCTTTCGAAACTGCCTTCACTTCAATTCTTTGGTTAGCATTTGGATTCCTTGCATCCGCAAATCTTGAAACATTCAAAGCCAATGTCGCCGCATCTTCTACCAGATAAAATCTTCTTTTGAAAAGAGGCTTATCCGCAGAATCTTTGTAAACAATAATTTCATAATTCCCTGAAATCTTCGGCTGAATTTTATCGTTCGGAAACGATAATGTGTAATGCGTATAAGGCTGCAATGTATTAAATGAATACTGAAATTTATCCAATAAAGCATTTAAGCTTCCATTCGCAAATTCAGTAAAAAACAGATTGTCGTCTTCCCAGTTTCTGTTGTAATGTTTTATCGTATATCTGTAAATCTCACTCGCATTCGTAAGATCGTCAAAACTTAAAACCAACTGTTGATTTAAATTAATGACAGGTGTTTCGTCGTTCGTCTGAGGATTAAACAACTGTATACTCTGGATATTTTGTCCAAAAACCAATCCGCCAAGAGAAAGTAAAAATAGTCGCAATGTTTTCATTATGACGAAGATAACGAAAAATCATTTTTAAACACCAAAAGAAGCTGATCTTTATAAATAAAAATTATCAAACTGTTTTTAAAGCAAAACTTTTGTTGCTACATTTGTTTTAATTAAAAATATTCAGATATGCTTCAGATTCAAGGTTTCGTATTCAATTTTGCGAGCGAAAACACGTATATTCTTTACAACGAAAATAAAAAAGCATGGTTATTTGATCCGGGAAATATGAACGAACAGGAAACCAAAGCCATCGAAAATTTCATCACAGAAAATGAATTACACATCGAAAAAATACTTTTAACTCATGCTCACATCGATCATATTTTAGGTTTGCAGTGGGCTTTTGACACGTATAAAGTTCCGGTAACGATGCATCAGGAAGATAAGGAAATTCTGGATATGTTTCAGGTAAGCGGAATGAGATTTGGTTTCGAACTTGATCATATTAATGCGGATTTAGAATACGTAAATGAAGGCGATGAGCTCGATTTTGATGGAGAAAAATTCAAAATTCATCATGTTCCGGGACATTCTCCGGGAAGCGTTGTGTATCATAATGAAAATCAGAAATTCATGATTTCGGGTGATGTTTTATTTGAAGGAAGCATCGGAAGAACCGATTTATATAAAGGAAACCACGAACAATTAATCACTGGAATTAAAAACAAACTTTTTGTTCTTGATGAAGAAACGCAGGTTTTTTCTGGTCATGGAAATCCTACGAAAATTGGTTTTGAGAAAGAGTATAATCCGTTTTTTAAGTAAATTTTGGATAAAACCCGTTCCTATTAATAAAAAAACCGCCAGAAATACCTGGCGGTTTTATCAATTTTATGAAGAAACTAAATTAGAAATCCAATGTAACCGAAGCTCTTACAGCAGCACCCATAATTGGTCTTGCCATTCTGATGTCTCCAGCTCCAGTTAACGGAGATCTTGGGTCACCTTCTGTAATTCCGATGGTATTGAAAATATTTGTTCCATCAACCGCAAAACGGATTTTTCCTAACTGATACGAAGTTCCAGCTCCGAATTCTGAGAACGAAGGCAAGGTATTTTTATCCGTATTTGCTTCATCCTGAAAACGTTTTCCATAATAATTCATGCTTACATACGCTCTCCATTCTTTTGTGATATTCACCGCAGGAGAAATATTAAAGTAGAATTTCGGCATTCTTCTTACGGCATTTCCATCGTAGTTAAATGTTGTTCCGTTTGCATTTGTTCCCATGAAATCTTTGTATTTAGGATCCTGAATGGTTCCGTTGAAAGTCACTTCCAATAAATTATTGAATAACCTTGCGTAACCTTCCAATTCTACCCCCATATTCGTTGTGTTGGCAAATTTGTTTTCAGAAGTTCCATCAGAAAAAACATCGGTAAACGAAAGATTTTTCAATGTAGAATAGAACGGAATCACCGCCACATCAAATGCTCTTGAATAATATTTGTACCCAACTTCTATCTGATTTGTCGTTACAGGCTTTATCGCAGACAAGTCTGCCATATTGTTGTAATACGCTTCTTCGTTCGGAGACCTGAAACCATTAGAAAAACGCGCATATACGGCATTTTCTCTGTTGATTTTATAATTCAATGCAGTGGTGAAAGAAACTTTATTCACATCATAATTCCAATAGGTATATTTATTTCCCAACACAGACATATTATCATCCGCAGTTGTAGTAGAAAAACCGTGAGTTCCGTCTGTCGTTAACCCTGAGTTATTTAAATTTCCTGTTGTTGTACTTACACCATATCCTTTATAGAAATCACGGCTGTAACGAATTCCTCCGTTAAAGCTTAAATCTTCTGTAATATTATAATCTAAATTTAAATAAAGATCATTCAGACTTCCCTGAACCTGAGAATCTCTCAATAAGAAAGACATATCGGTAACTCCGTTGTATGTTTTTGAATATCCGACACTACTTGGAGCCAATGAAGTATCAACCAGATTAAGAAGTTCCGGTTTGTCTGAAGCCGTCGTTAAAATATTACTCCAGTTCCAGTTTTGATGAGATTTCCAGCTGGATTTATAGAAACCTGCCGTTACATTTCCTTTGTCGAATTTATAGTTTAACTGTAAATCATTCACAAAGTTATTCATCTGCTTGTCGATTGCCCAAAATCCTAATTTCTGAACATACGCAGGGTTTACGATTGCGCCAGTACTTACTGAAGTATATTGTGGTGTAACGGCATGAACCAATACAGGTGGAGTTGAAGGATTATTGTCTGTATCTTGATATTCATCGTAGTTTTTCGCAAAACCAGCAGCAGTCTGAGGTCCTCCGGCAGGGAAAATTCCCGTATAATTCATGTTGATATTGGTATATCTCGTTTTATTTACAACAGAGAAATTATTTCCAAGATCATATTTGAATTCAGCTCCTAATACATCAACTTTCGGATGAATTCCGTCTTCTAAATTTCTCCTGAAAAATCCTCCACCCGCTTGTGGAATATTTAGCTGACTGATATTTCTATAGCTATAAGTCCCGTAATTCGGATCAAAACCTGAAAATTCTTTCAGATCATTTCCGTTCTGAACCAAAGGAATCGGAAGGAAAAATGTATTTCTGTCATCCAGTTTTTTATAATATACTTTTGCATAGCCTTTATCGAAAACGTATTTAAGATTCATCCTTATCTGTCCACCCTGGTTGGCTTTAAAACCCGTTTTTCTGATTCCGTCATCTGATCTGTAAAAACCTCCTACGTTGAAGAATAATTTATCCTGAACCAATGCTCCACCCAAATTTACATCGGTACGCATCAATCCGTAGGTACTCGTTTCCAGCTTCGCCGTTCCTTTGAAATCGTTTGAACCTTCTTTCGTAATAAAGTTAATCAAACCTCCCGGAGAATTGGTCGCAAAAATAGAACCCGAGCCACCTCTTAAAGCTTCTAATCTGCTTACAGAATTATCAACACGGAAGAAATTATCTGCATTGGCAAACTGCAAAGCCCCATCTTCAAAAACCGGAAGTCCATCCTCCTGAACCTGTACAAATTCATACGCTCCCGCAGAAGGAATCCCTCTTGCGAAAAGGTTGTTACCAACTTCACCACCTGATGTTTCAACCGCAAAACCAGGAACTCTCTGCAACAATGCCGCCGCACTGATCGGGTTTTGTTTCTGAATTTCCTTTGCAGTGAAGGTAGAAATCGCCGTACTCGATTCGATTTTTGGTTTTGGTTTGGAGTTACCCGTAATAACTACCTGTTCGATAGATGCAGATCTCGTAGAATCCTGAGGAGTTTCCTGAGCATACGCATTATTAAAATAAAGTGTTGCAATTCCGGCAAGCAAAAAGATTGATTTTTTTTTCATAGCCTTTAATTATAGTTAGTTTTAATTATTTTTCAATTTAAGATACACACCGTTCGTCCATCCGAAGCCATCCTGATTGGGATATTCACCACCCCCGGCAACAGTTTCGATGTCTAAAGCATTATATTTTTCCATTAATTTTCCAGTGTTATTGTAGACTCTTTCCACATTAATACACCAGTTGTTCTTAATTTTTTCTGCTAAATCATCGAAGCCATAGTTTTTCATGGATTGAAAACCAAGCCACTGATAAGGTGCCCAGGCATTCGGAAGATCCCATTGCTGACCCGAATTTTTGGTAGTGGTAACCAACCCTCCTTGATAGAGAAATTTTTCTTCTATATTTTTGGCGACAGCTTTAGCCTGTTCATCACTTGCCAGACCAAGGAATAAAGGATAAAGAGCAGCAATATGTTCAGACGGTGTTGTTGTGTTTTTTTTCGTGTGATAATCTTTATAAGTTCCGGAATTTTCATCCCAGAAATAGGTATCAATTTTCTGTCTTCGATTTTTAGCTCTTTCTGAATAAAATTTTTCTTTTTCAGACAAATGTTGAAGTGATGAAGATTTTGCTAATGTATTTTCTAAATGCCAAAGAAGACAGTTCAGATCAACTTCAGCTAAATTTAAAGTTTCAATAGTTTGTATATTTTCACCGTCTGCAAACCATCTGCTGGAAAAATCCCAACCTGATTCACAGGCACTTCTGATGTTCCTGTAAAATTCTTCTCCTGTATTTTCACTGTCTTCAATATCAATTAAATAACTTTCAGGGCGCGGTTCATTTTCTGCGTCATAATACCTGTTTAAAACATCTCCTTTTGTAGTTTTCACGACTCTTTTTACGCTAAAACCATTCTCTAAATCTTTTTCACCATCCATCCAGAAATCATATTCTTTTTCTAGTGTGTCGTGATATTTAATATAAATATTTTCATCTTTCGTAGTTTCAAAAAGTAAATCAAGCATCAACGAAAAATACGGTGGCTGAGAACGGCTTAAAAAGTGAGTTCGGCTCGCATTCGGTACAAATCCTACGTTTTGAATCAAATAAGAACAGTTTTCAATAATATTTTCCATCATTTTCACTCTTCCGGAAACCTGCAAACCCAACATGATAAAATAGCTGTCCCAATAGAAAAACTCGTTAAAACGACCTCCGGGAACGATGTAAGGCTTTGGAAGCTTCAATAAAGTTCCTTTTTCTTTATAAGCCGTTCTTGTCAGTTCATCCCAAAGTTTTTCGATATGTTCGTTTATAGACAACCGAGTTTCTCTTGTAATAGAAATCTTCGCTCCTAGAAAATCAAAATTCGACAGAACAAATTCTTTTAAATTAAATCCTTCTGCAATTTTTTCTTCCTCATATTTTGCATTAATTTCCTCAATCGGAAATAACGGAACTGCATCGGTCATCATTTTCTGATCTTCAAAAACCTGCGATCTTTGAACATCATCAAAAAGAACCTGAATTTCGTTGATATATAACTGTTTGTTCATCTTTATTTTTTAGGATTTATTTTTAATTTATTCATGATAATAGCAGAAACAATCAATAATGAAAGTGGAATTAATGAAAGATAAAATGCCTGCTGACCGCTGAATTCCTGAAATACAAAACCAGTAATTATTGACCCAATTGTTCCACCGATTGCAGAGAAAACCACAATTAAACCAGACATTGCACTGTGTAAATATTTCGGAATTGACGCTAAAATAACAGAATTGATACTCGGATAAATTGGTGCTAATAATCCGCCCATCAAAGGAAATAAATACACAACAATCGGAGCATTTAACCAAGTTGTATTGACATCAATAAGAGTATTATGCGTTAACGGCAAAACCAGTAAAATGCTTATCGCAAAACCAATTACACAAAAAGAAACGACGTAAATCCAACTGAATTTTTTCGAGAAAAATCCAGATAAAAATCTCCCTAATGCAAAAGCTCCCGCCAAAACCGCTCCTGCTTGAATACTCATTGAGGTAGGAACTTTTAAAATTTCTTTATAAAAAGTTGGCGTCCAGGTTTGAAAACTCTGTTCTACTAAGACGAAAAGGAAAGCACACAGCAAAAAGAACAATACTTTTTTATAACTGAATAAACTTACACTGTTTCTCAGATCTCCGAGCAAATCTGTCTTCTCGCTTTTTGCTTCGTTTTCATTCAGTTTTGTAAAGAATAAAAACAGAAAAGATAATGTTGAAAGTCCGCCTAAAACCCAATATACATTCAGCCAATGGGTTGATCTCGGATTGTGGTCATCAATAAATAAGCTAAATAAAACATTTCCCATTAATACGCCGATCATGAAAAACCCTTCCAGATAACCCATAAAACTTGAATGTTCTTTATCTGTGTCCGTCACCAATCCTATAGAAGTGAAAACGGAAATTTTAATTAAAGCAAAAGAAATCCCGACAACAGTAAACAGTATTTTGAAAAACCAAAAAGCATTGGCAAAAGGCATTACAAAACACATACAGCTCACCAAAAGTAAACCAACCAACATTGATTTTTTGATTCCTATTTTTGGTAAGAATGATGCTAAAATAAACGAACAGATCGCAATCGGTAAATCTTTAAAACCTTCCAACACACTTGCAGAAGATTTTGTAATTCCGAAGTTTTGCTGCATTTGTAAAATCACCGTTCCTACAGAATTCAAAAGAATTGCAAAAACAAAATAATTTAAAAATAAAACCGCCTTTATGTTGAAATTTTTCATGAATTAATTTCTTGTTGGCTAAGATAAAAGCATTTCACTTAACGTTAATTTAACATCATAAATCAATATTTGAACTATATTAATATAATTATTATTTTAGTCGATAAAATATCATTAACTGAATGAAAGTTACCTTTGAACGAGTAATCCCCGATGAAAAGAGCTCTTTCCGCACGATTCACAACAACTCGCCTATCTCAGAATTCAAATGGGAGTATCACTATCACCCCGAAATTGAGCTCGTGTGCGTAATTTCCGGGAGTGGAACCCGCCATGTTGGCTATCACAAAAGCAATTATACGAATGGCGATTTGATATTAATTGGTTCCAATATTCCTCATTCAGGATTTGGTTTGAATTCTATTGATCCGCATGAAGAAATTGTATTGCAATTCAAACAGGAAATTTTACAGTTTCCTGAACAGGAAGTGGAAGCGAGATCTATTAAAGATTTATTGGAACTTTCGAAATACGGTATAAAATTTCACAGGAGAATCAAAAAAGCAATGATTCCAAAACTGAGACTGATGCTCGAATCTGAAGGCTATAAAAGGTATTTGATACTATTGGAAATTCTATTTGAACTTTCACAATCAAAAGATTACGAACTTTTGAACAACGAAATCATGCCATATACGATCATTTCAAAAAACAAGACAAGGCTTGAAAATATTTTTACCTATGTTGAACATAATTATGATAAGGAAATTGATATTGATGATGTGGCAAAGCTCGCAAATCTCACATTACCTGCATTTTGCAATTTTTTCAAAAAAGCTACTCAGATTACTTTTACAGAATTTGTAAACCGATACCGCATTAACAAAGCCTGTTTATTGATGGCGCAGGATAAAAGTATTTCAGAATGCAGCTACAGTTGCGGTTTTAATAATGTTACCTATTTTAACAGAATGTTTAAAAAATATACAGAGAAAACACCATCTGAATTCATTAAAAATTTCTCTCACAATAAAGTAAATGTAGATTTTGTGGAAAAAGAAACAAAAATCAAAACAAGTTTTTAATTTTAACAGTTATCAACAAAATGATTATTGTAAATATGTGGATAACTTTTAAAATATATAATTAACACACAGATTTTCAGCAATTAATTAAATTTATTTTATAATAAATAATCCACAAAAATGATTTTTAATAATGGTAATCGTTCACTAAAAATTAGATTTTTTGCGTCAAATCACATACAATTGTTAGTTATCCACAACTAATTATGAATAAAATAAAAAATGAATGTGGATAACTTAAAATAAAAATCATAAATTACTAATTATGAACATTTAAAATTCAAATTTAATCAACAAATACGAATTTATTTCAATTGTGAGTAACCTATAAAATCCTGATTTTACTATAAAATTTGAATAAAACAATCATTTATCCACAAACAACTGTTAATAAGTCTATGGAAAACATTGTGGATAACTTTGTAACACACAAATTATCAATTAGTAAGAAACAAAAAAAGCCATTCATAAAAGAACAGCTTTATTATTTAATCACAAATTGCCAATTAACAACCTGCAATAATCGATTTATTATTATTTCCACTTAATATTGCAACCCATGCTCGGTCTTTGAATTTCTTCCTGCGGTTCGCCCAACAAAAGATTTTCGAAAGCAATAATTAAATCTTCACCAGTAACATCTTTATGATTTCCAGGTCTTGAATCATCCATTTGTCCTCTGTAAATAAGGTCTAATTTTTCATCAAAGAAAAAGAAATCCGGTGTGCAGGCTGCGTCATACGCTTTTGCGATGGCCTGGCTTTCATCATATAAATAAGGAAAATCAAAATTTCTTTCAATCTGGAATTCAATCATTTTTTCCGGAGAGTCTGCAGGATATTTTTCCGCATCATTTGCATTGATGGCAATAAACTCAATTCCTCTTTCATTATAATCTTCATACAATTCGTTCAATTTATCGATCACATGAAGAACAAACGGACAATGGTTACACATAAAGATTACCAATGTTCCTTTTTCTCCTTTCAAGTCATCCAATGACTGAATTTCGTTCGTTTTTGATGGGTTTGGAAGCTCAAAAAACGGTGCTTTTGTACCCAATTCTATCATATTTGAGGGAGTATCCATAATTTTTTATTTATCCGCAAAGATAAAAATTTCTTTTATTAATAGTCTATCCAGCATTTTATAAACTTTAGTTAAAAGTTAAAGTTTACATAATATTTGGAAGATATGTTTAAAAGTTTGTAGTTTTGCTAACACTGTTAGTAAATAAAAATCATGGGTTTACATGAACGTCGTCAACGAGAAAAGGAATCTATCCGTACCAATATTTTGGACGCGGCTTTTTCCTTGGCTAAAACCGAAGGTTGGGCTTCACTTTCCATGAGAAAAATTGCCGATGCCATAGAGTACAGTGCACCGGTAGTTTACGATTATTTTGAAAACAAAGAAGCGATTTTATATGAAATCTCATTAAATGGTTTTCATTGTTTGCACATAGAATTGTTGAAAGCTCAGCAAGAACACGACACTCCGGAAGAGCAATTGAAAGCTATTGTGGATGCTTATTGGAAGTTTGCATTCAAAAACAAAGAGTATTATCAATTGATGTTCGGATTGGGAATGCAATGCAGCGGAAAAGGGATGATGAAAGAAGAATTTTCATCTTTCCAGGATATGCTGTATGAATGCACGTTAGAAATTATTAAGAAAAAAGGATCAAACCAAGCCAATGCCTGTCACTCGTCACACGCTTTATTTTCAGCGGTGCACGGATTGATTTCCATCATGATGATGAGAAATGATGATATTCCTTCTACGATGAATAAAACAACTCTTGATGAAACAGTTTCTGCTTTCATTAAGTCTTTGTAAATTTTTTTTGACTTAAAAATTAACACCGTTAGGAATATTAACATGAATTAATTTAAACCATTCATTAAAAAAATTAAAACCCGTAAAACTGATTATGTAAAATTTAAAAAATTAATTATAAAGCAATTTTTTTACTTTTATAATTAACACTGTTAGCAAAAATAACGCACGCTACACTCATCTTAATATACTTAACCAACATTAAAAAAGATTCAATTATGGAAGCGCCGATTTAAGATCGAGTATTAAGAATTCTGTAATTTTTTTTGAACTTAAAATTAACACTGTTAGAAAAATTAACGGAATTTATTTAGGAAACACTATTATTTAATTTAACACTTCATTAAAAAACTTAAACTAAAAATGAAAATACCTGGAAAAATAAGGTTTATCGTACTTATATCAAGTATTATCCTTTTACAAAACTGTACAAAAGCCGCTGAAGGAGGAAACATGGCTCCGCCAGCTCCCGAACTGCCAGTTTATACCGTGACTACCTCTCCAGCTACGACATATCAGGAATTTCCGACTGCTTTGGAAGGAAAAAACAATGTGGAAATCAGATCACAGGTTGATGGCTATTTAGATAAAATTTATGTGGAAGAAGGCGCTTACGTAAGAGCCGGACAGCCTTTATTCAAAATAGATTCAAGAGCGTACGGAGAGCAGATGAATATGGCAAATGCTAATTTACAAGTTGCCAATGCGAATATTCAAAAAGCAAAAGTTGAGGTAGACAGGCTCCAGCCTCTTGTTGCTGCGAAAGTAGTTTCTGATGTACAATTGAGAACCGCAAAAGCCAATTATGCAGCCGCAGTAGCAGCCGCTTCACAAGCGAAAGCTTCTGTTGGTGGTGCGAAAATCAACGTAGGATTTACAACTATTACTGCCCCGGTGAGCGGATATATTGGAAGAATACCTTACAAAAAAGGAAGTTTGATTTCAAGAACAGATGCCAGTCCATTGACTTTATTATCAGACATCAGCGAAATTTATGCGTACTTCTCTTTAAGCGAACTTGATTTTATTGCCTTTCAAAACAAATATCAGGGTGCAACTTTAGAAGAAAAACTGAAAGATATGCCAATGGTAGAATTGGTAATCGCAGACAACAGTATTTATCCTCAAAAAGGTAAAATGACTATTGTAGACGGACAATTTGACAAAACAACAGGCGCAATCACTGTTCGTGCCGTTTTCCCAAATGCGAACGGAACATTGAGAACAGGAAATACCGGTAGAGTTCGTATGCCGCAGTTAATGTCGAATGCATTGATTATTCCACAGGAATCAACATTTGAAATTCAGGATAAAACTTACGTTTACGTTGTCGGAAAAGACAATAAAGTAACGAGCAAACCCATAACAATATCAGGAAAAACTGAAAACTATTACTTTATTTCCGAAGGTGTAAAACCTGGAGAAAAAATAGTTTATGTAGGATTGGGCAACTTAAAAGATGGTGCTTCCATTAAAGCTAAACCTATTTCTTCTGACAGTTTGCTTAAAGCAAAACCTTTATAATTCTTTCAGAAACAGAAGACTTAAAAAAATAAACTTCTTATGTTAAAACAATTTATAGAAAGACCGGTACTTTCAACGGTCATCTCCATAATACTTTTATTATTGGGGGCATTGTCCCTCTTTAATTTACCCATTGCCCTCTTTCCGGATATTGCCCCACCAAGTGTGCAGGTAACTGCCTTCTATCCGGGAGCAAATGCGGAAGTGGTAGCCCGTTCCGTAGCAACACCTATTGAAGAAGCCGTAAACGGAGTCGAGAACATGACATATATGACCTCAAATTCAAGTAACGACGGAACTATGACCTTGAGCGTATTCTTCAAGCAGGGTGCAGATGCAGATAATGCAGCGGTGAACGTTCAGAACCGTGTATCCAAAGCTATGAGCCAGCTTCCTCAAGAGGTTGTTCAGGCCGGAATTTCTACGCAAAAAGTTCAGAATAGTATGATCATGTTTATGGGACTATCAAGTGATGATCCAAAACAATATGATGAACTGTTCTTACAGAATTATCTGAAGATCAACGTTATTCCACAGATTCAGCGTATTCCTGGTGTTGCTCAGGCGCAGGTTTTCGGAACAAGAGATTATTCCATGAGACTTTGGCTGAAACCGGACAGATTAGCAGCCAACGGACTTTCTCCACAGGAAGTTTTGAATGCCGTAAAAGATCATAATCTGGAAGCAGCTCCCGGTCGTTTAGGTCAGGGAAGTAAAGAAACTTACGAATATATCTTAAAGTATAAAGGTAAATTAAATAAAAACGAAGACTACGAAAATATTGCCATCAAAGCAAACAGCGATGGTTCTTTCCTAAGACTGAAAGATGTGGCAAGAGTAGAATTCGGTTCTTATACGTACACAGCAGCTAACAGAGTGGATGGTAAGCCCGTTGCCGGATTTGCCATCCTTCAAACTGCGGGTTCAAACGCCAATGAAATCCTAACAGAAATTGAAAAACAGGTTGATCAGATGAAAACTACCCTTCCAAAAGGAGTTGAGCCAATCATCATGTACAATTCTAAAGATTTCTTAGATGCATCTATTCATCAAGTAGTTGAAACACTGGTTATCGCATTTATTCTGGTATTTCTTGTTGTATATATTTTCCTACAGGATTTCAGATCTACATTAATTCCAGCGATTGCAGTTCCTGTTGCAATTATCGGTACTTTCTTCTTCCTTCAGTTGTTTGGATTCAGTATTAACATGTTGACATTATTCGCATTAGTCCTCGCCATTGGTATTGTAGTGGATGATGCAATTGTAGTGGTAGAAGCCGTTCACTCCAAAATGGAACATACAGGAATTCCTGTTGAAAATGCAACTAAAGAATCGATGAGTGAAATTTCCGGTGCGATTATTTCCATTACGTTGGTAATGTGTGCCGTATTTATTCCGGTTGGTTTCATGCAGGGCCCTGCGGGAGTTTTCTACAGACAGTTTGCCTTTACACTGGTAATTGCCATTATGATTTCTGCGGTGAATGCATTAACGTTAAGCCCGGCTTTGTGTGCTATGTTATTAAATGATCCTCAGGGTGAACATGGTAAAAAGACAGGTTTTGGAGCTAGATTTTTCAACGCATTTAATGTGAGCTTCAATAACATGACAAGAAAATACATTTACAGTCTTAAATTTTTAATTAAAAATAAATGGGTGGCCATCAGTGGTTTAGTAGTGCTAATTGCCGCAAGCGTTTTCTTGATTAAAAAAGCACCGTCAGGATTTATTCCTACAGAAGATCAGGGCTTTGTTTTATATGCCGTGAATACCCCTCCCGGAAGTTCATTAGACAGAACGCATATCGCAACAGAACAAATTGATAAAGTTATAAAAGGTGAAAAAGCGACCAATCACCTTTGGGTAGCAGATGGTTTGAATTTCATCAGTAATGCCAACGCTTCTCCTTATGCTGCAGGTTTTATCAAACTTAAAGATTATGAAGAACGTGGTGATATAAAAGATCCAGATCAGATTGCAGCAGGCTTAACAGGGAAAGTAGCACAGGTAAAAGATGCCAATGCATTCTTCTTCAACTTCCCTACTGTTCAGGGATTTGGTAACGTTTCCGGTTTCGAATTTATGCTTCAGGATAAGACCAACGGTTCTTTCGAGCAACTGGGAGCTACTACTCAGGCATTTATCGGAGAATTAATGAAACGTCCGGAAATTGCATTTGCCTTTACAACGTACGCAGCAGGAAATCCTCAGTTTACGATAGATGTAGATTCAGATAAAGCCAATCAGCTGGGAGTTTCGATCACAGAATTAATGCAGACCATGCAGATTTATTACGGAAGTAGTTTCGTTTCAGATTTCAACAGATTCGGGAAATATTACAGAGTAATGGCTCAGGCAGATATTCCGTACCGTAAAGATGCAAATTCTCTTGAAGGAATTTATGTTAAAAATAAATCGGGCGAAATGGTTCCTGTAAAGACTTTATTGACTCTAAAAAGAAGTTTCGGACCTGAAACGGTGACAAGAAACAACTTATTTAACGCTGTGACGATCAACGGAACTCCAAAACCTGGTTACAGTACCGGAGATGCAATTAAAGCTGTGGAAGAAACTGCACAGAAATCACTTCCGAGAGGTTTCGGGTATGAATGGACCGGAATTACAAGAGAGGAAATTAAAACAAGCGGACAGACAACTTTTATCTTTATGCTAAGTATTCTGTTTGTATATTTCTTACTGGCAGCTCAATACGAAAGTTACGTTCTTCCGTTTGCTGTTATTTTAACAATTCCGACAGGGATTTTTGGAGTATTTGCTTTCACAGGATTAGCAGGAATTGACAATAATATCTACGTTCAGGTAGGATTAATCATGCTCGTAGGATTATTGGCGAAAAATGCGATTTTGATTGTAGAATTTGCCGTACAGAGAAGAAAGGCAGGAAAATCGTTAATTGAATCTGCGCTTCAGGCATCAAGATTACGTTTAAGACCGATCTTAATGACATCTTTCGCCTTTATCGTGGGTATGCTTCCATTGGTTTGGTCTCAGGGTGCAGCAGCAAAAGGTAACCATTCAATTGGCATCAGTACGGTTGGAGGAATGTTTACAGGCGTTGTATTCGGAATTTTCATTATTCCTGTGATGTTCGTGATTTTCCAGCATTTGCATGAAAAAATGCCGAGCAGAAAAAACAAAAGACTTCAAAAACAAAAAATGGAAGCAGAACATTTAGCTGCTGCTCATTAATAAAAATGACTAGCAAAACTTTGAGAGTACAATAGAGAAGCAAACTATTCAAACTAATATCATAAAAAGGCAAAGCATTTTCTCCTACTAAAGACATCTTTGCAAAAAACTTCTCAAAGTTTTGCAGTCAATTAAAAGTTAAAAAATTATGAAATCGCCAAGATTACATAAGACCTTTTAATAAAAATAAATATTTACTTATGAAAAGAATAACAAATATTATCATCGCTTTTGGATTGGCTTTAGGTTCAATCTCCTGCGTGTCGAAACTGGCATACAAGGAGCCTGAGCTAGAGCTTCCCGAAACGTTCAAATATACGGCGACTGCCGATACAGCAAGTGTTGCGAATCTTGAATGGAAACAGTTTTTCAGCGATCCGATGTTGCAGAATTTAATTGAAAAAGGAATTAAAAACAATTACGATTTGCAGATTGCTTTAAAACAGGTTGCTTCTTCACAGGAAAAACTAAAACAGGCAAAATATCTTCAGTATCCTGATGTAGGTTTCGGTGTTTCGGCCCAGATTTCCAAACCTTCAAAAAACAGTATGAACGGGCAGAGTTTGAACCTATTTTTAGGAAAAAGCTATGTTGAAGATTACAATGCAGCATTCAATCTTTCGTGGGAAGCTGATATTTGGGGGAAAATTAAAAATCAGCAGGAAGTTTCAAAAATGCAGTATCTGCAGACTTATGAAGCAACAAAAGCAATTCAGACACAGGTTGTTGCGGCAATTGCTCAGGGGTATTACAATTTACTGATGCTTGATAAACAATTGCAGATTGCAAAATCGAATTTAGAATTAAGCACCAATACTCTTTCTCTTACAGAAAAATTGTGGCAGAGCGGCGATACAACTTCTTTGGGAGTTCAGCAGGCAACGGCTCAGAAGCAGTCAACAGAACTTTTGATTACTCAGCTGGAGCAAAATATTGCCATTCAGGAAAATGCCCTAAGTATTTTGGTGGGTGAAAATCCAAACAAAGTTGACAGAACGATTGAAATGTCTGATACTTCTTTACCACAAGATATTTCTGCGGGACTTCCGGCAGCAATGGTGAGCCGTCGTCCGGATGTTCGTCAACAGGAATTGGTGTTGCTGGAATCTAATTCAATCGTAGGAATTGCACAGGCAAATATGTATCCTTCATTGAAAATCACAGCAAACGGAGGCGTAAATTCATTTAAAATTGATAACTGGTTCCAGATTCCGGCTTCATTGTTCGGTTCTGTTTTGGGAGGATTGACTCAGCCTATTTTCCAGAAAAGACAATTAAAAACAGACTTAAATGTAGCTAAAATCCAGAGAGAGAAAAACGTACTGGCATTCCGTCAGTCTGTTTTAAATGCTGTGGGTGAAGTTTCTGATGCCTTAGTTTCTAACGAAAGCTTAAAAGTTCAGGAACAGAAAGCAGCCGAACAGGTGACCACTTTAAAAGACGGAATAAAAAGTGCCGAAATGCTATATAAAGGCGGAATGGCAAACTATTTAGAAGTAATAACGGCTCAGGGAAATTCTCTACAGGCTGAATTGAATCTTGCGTCCGTAAAAAGACAGAGATTGAGCAGTATTGTAGACTTATACCGAGCGTTAGGAGGTGGTTGGAAGTAGTAAATTTAATTATATTGTTAATGGAATGCGGTCTTTCGGGATCGCATTTTTTGCTTTAAATTAAATTTTCTACGCTGATATTTATCCATTCTGAGCATAATAAGTTAAGTGAAGAATCTATAAAACGTTTGCTGAGATTTTCCTTCGTCAGAATGATAATTGAACCATTAAGATTTAAACACAAAGGTTTAATATAAAAGAATTTTATTTTAGTGAGCAAAGAAAAGCGACAAAGTCGCTGATGAAGGTATCTTCGTAAGAATCAATTTTATTGATTCAATTCTTTGCTGCTTTAAATATTCAGAATTAAAAATAAATCTTTGCGTCAAAAAAAATTTAACTGTTTTCAAGTTTGCTCATTAATATACTCAATCAAACCATCAAAATCCTCCTGCGAATATCCCAATTGCAAATAATGAATATCATCCGCTTTACGATACCAGGTTAATTGACGTTTTGCATATCTTCGGCTGTTTTTTTTAATTTCAGAAATAGCAAAATCCAAATCCCATTCACCATCAAAATATTTGAATAGTTCCGAATAACCAACCGTATTTAAAGCAGTTAAATGTTTAAATTTTTCAAGGCTTTTTGCTTCTTCCAACAAACCTTTTTCCATCATCATATCCACTCTCCTATTAATTCGGTCATACAAATCTTCTCTTGGCGCTTCAATTCCAATTCGAATGGTATTAAAATTTCGTGAGTCTTGGGAAACAGCAATTAATTCAGAATATTTTTTATTCGTCTGCCAAATAATATCGATGGCACGTAAAAGTCTTCTGTGATTGTGAAAATCTACTACTGAAAAATATTCAGGATCAAGTTCTTTTAAGATTTCCTGTAATTTCTCAATGCCTTCATTATCCAGAATTTCCTGAAGTTTATTTTGATTCTCTTCATTAGCTTCCGGCAAGTCATTCAACCCTTCAATTAAAGCTTTTTCATACATCATACTTCCGCCAACTAAAATGACTGTATCATATTTTTCAAAAAGGTCGTTAAGTTTTTTTAAAGCATCTTCTTCATATTGCCCAATCGAATAATATTCCTGAACTGAAAGATTTCCTATAAAATGATGAGGTGCTTCCGCCAATTCTTCAGCAGATGGAGAGGCAGTTCCGATTTTCATTTCACTAAAAAACTGTCTGGAATCGCAGGAAATAATTTCCGTATTGAAATGTTTAGCCAAATCAATTGCCAATCTCGTTTTACCAATTCCGGTGGGCCCTACAACAGAAATTAAATTTTTATTTTTCACAGCGCTAATTTACGAAAATTGATTTTTTATTTTTAAGAGATTCAAAAGTTAAAAAAGTTTCATTCTTTTTTGTGGCTTTTAATTAACTAAATATGTTAGTAATTTTCTTTCGCATCTTTTGTGGCTAAGATTGAATATAGCGAATACATACACTTAAATGTTTATCTTTGTACAACAATAAAAAACTATGATTTTATCAATGACAGGCTTTGGTAGAGCCGAAGGTGTTTTCGAAGGGAAAAAGATTACCATCGATATTAAATCTTTGAACAGCAAAAGCTTTGATTTAAATATTAAAATTCCTTTACGATATAAAGAAAAAGAATTTGAGATCAGAAAAATTCTAAGTGATAAACTCATTCGTGGAAAAGTAGACTGCTACGTCAATATAGAAAATCTTGAGGAGACCAATGATGTAAAAATCAATAAAGCTTTGATTGATTCTTATATGAATCAACTTCGTGAAGTTGCTGCAGACGGACCTGATTTCGAATATCTGAAAATGGCGGTGAGACTGCCAGACGCTATCACTTCAAGACCAGACGAAATCTGTGAGGGTGAATGGGAAACATTGGCAGGTATTGTTCAAAATGCTGTTGAACGTTTTAAAGAATTCAGAACAACGGAGGGTAAAATTTTACATGAAGAATTGGAAAGAAACATTCAGAATATCGACAAATATTTAAATGAAGTTATTCCTTTTGAAGAAGAGAGAATTAATGCCGTAAAAGAGCGTTATCAAAAAACATTGAAAGAATTTGAAAATGTTGACGAAACCCGTTTCTATCAGGAAATGGCTTATTTCACAGAAAAATTAGATATTTCTGAGGAAAAAGTAAGACTGACTCAGCATCTGAAATATTACAAAGAAGTAATGGATAATGAAGATTTCAACGGGAAAAAACTTGGGTTCATTTCTCAGGAAATCGGTCGTGAAATCAATACTTTAGGTTCAAAAGCCAATCATGCAGAAATCCAGAAATTGGTTGTGATGATGAAGGATGATTTGGAAAAGATTAAAGAACAGACATTAAACGTTTTGTAAGTAAAGAAAAAGAGCCAAGTTAAAAGTAAAAAGTTGAATTAAATCAATTATAATTTATCTCTTATCATTTATGAATAAGGTTATCATATTTTCAGCACCGTCAGGAAGCGGAAAAACGACATTAGTAAAACATTCTCTGGAAGTTTTTAACGAACTGCAGTTCTCGATTTCATGCACAACGAGACAGCCGAGAGGAAGTGAAGTTCATGCGGTGGATTATCATTTTTTAAATCCTGATGAATTCAGACAGAAAATTTCGGAAGATGCTTTTGTGGAATTTGAAGAGGTTTATACTGATAAATATTATGGAACGTTGAAATCTGAAGTCGAAAAAATCTGGAATCAGGGAAAAGTGGTCATTTTCGATGTTGATGTAAAAGGCGGAATTTCCTTAAAAAAATATTTTGGGGAAAAAGCGCTGTCAATTTTCATTGAACCGCCTTCCATTGAGGAATTGGAACGAAGATTGATTTCAAGAGGTACGGATGATGCGGAAACCATCAAAACCCGTGTAGAAAAGGCAGAAGAAGAATTATCTTATGCCAAAGAATTTGATAAAATCGTGATTAATTCCGATTTAGATATTGCAAAAAAAGAAATAGAAAGTTTAATAAAAAATTTTATAGAAGAAACTGGAAATTAGATGTTAGTAAAAAAACTAGCTTCTAATTTCTAGCCTCTAACTTCTATAATCAAAAACATTGAGGTTGATATGAGTACTGAAACATTAGAAAAAGCTAAATCTGCCATCCCGGTAAGAGGATTTCTGGATATAAAAGATTTGGTTATTCCTCAAGGAGAAGAGCTTGTACAGGCTATTCTTAAATTGAAAGAAGAGAAAAATGCGGTGATTTTAGCGCATTATTACCAACCTGGAGAAATTCAGGATATTGCCGATTTTCTGGGAGATTCCCTGCAGTTGGCGAGACAGGCAAAAGATACCAGTGCCGATATGATTGTATTCTGCGGAGTACATTTCATGGCAGAAGCGGCGAAAATTCTGAACCCGACGAAAAAAGTTGTTCTTCCCGACACTATGGCAGGATGCTCTTTGGCAGACGGCTGTTCAGGAGAAGGTTTGAGAAAAATGCGTGAGCAGCATCCAAATGCTTTAATTGCAACTTACATCAACTGTAACGCTGAAACGAAGGCTGAAAGTGATATTATCGTAACAAGCTCAAATGCTGAAACAGTGATTGAAGCGTTACCGAAAGACAGACCTATAATTTTCGCACCTGATAAAAACCTGGGAAGGTATTTGTCTCAAAAGACGGGTCGTGATATGATTCTTTGGGACGGAAGCTGTATCGTACATGAAGCGTTTTCTATGGAGAGAATTGCGCAGCAGATGGCAGATAATCCTGATGCTAAATTAATTGCACACCCGGAAAGTGAAGAATCTGTATTGAAGCTGGCTCATTTTATCGGCTCAACTTCTGCTCTTCTGAACTATGTTGAACAGGAAGATTGTCAGAAATTTATCATCGCAACAGAAGAAGGAATTCTCCACGAAATGAGAAAACGTGCGCCGCACAAAGAACTGATTCCGGCTTTAGTATTTGACGAAAGCTGTAACTGTTCAGAATGTTTCTACATGAAACGTAATACAATGGAAAAACTGTATTTATGTATGAAATACGAACTTCCGGAAATTCTTATTGATGAAGATTTAAGATTGAGAGCTTTGAAACCTATTGAAGCCATGCTTGATCTTTCGAAAAGTATAAAATAAATCAAAAGCACTGTAAAAACAGTGCTTTTTACTTTAGGTTAAACTTATAAATCAATTGTAATAGGAACAAAACATTCTATATTTACAAGAACACAATTTCTGCAAGTTTCCGGAAGTGCCCAATATGCTTCACAAGAATGAGTATCATTAGGTCCAAAAGCCCCTGTCGGGCAACCGTTACAGTGCGAAATAGGAGGAATTCCCGCTCCATTAATCTGTTCTAAATTTCTTCTGTTTAACTTTTTTAAATTTTTCATAATTAAGTTGCATCATATAATTATGGGTTAATATCCTGACAAAATGGATAATTTGAAGAGACAAGACATATTTTACGCCCTTTGAAATCTGTACACCATGCACAGCCTGCAGGTCCACAATCTAAATCAATCTGACAGTCATCGCCTGCCCCTCCCTGAATTGTTTTTAAATTTGATCTGTTTAATTTTTTAAGATTTTTCATAGTATTTAATTTATTTTGGTAATTAAATATAATACTTTTGTTTAGATAAAAATCAATAATGAGTAAAATATATCTCGAAGATGTGAAAATATATGCCTATCACGGCGTTTTACCGGAAGAAAATATTATCGGCACGTATTACATTTTAAATCTCGAAATTCATACCGATCTGTGGAAAGCAGCAGAATCAGATGATCTGAATGACACGATAAGTTATGCAGATATTAATGAAATCCTCCACAATGAAATGAAAATGAAGTCGAAGTTACTGGAACATGTTGCGGGAAGAATTATTTCTAAAATTCACGAAAAGTTCAGCCAGATTTCTTATATCAAATTAAAAATTACCAAAACGGCACCACCGATGCAGGGTGAAATGAGAGGTGCAAGCATTGAACTAGAACAGAGTTTTAAACCTGAAAATTAATTCTTTAATTAAAAAAAGAAAATACTTTGAAATTAATCAAAATAATATTTTTATTAGGGTTCATCAATATTTTCGGACAAAATAATCCCGAAAATCAATTGGCGAATTACAACTTTCCGAAAATTAAATCCAGTATCACGATGCCGGTAGCCATTCCGCTTTCGGAGATCAGCAATATGATCAATGCTTCGGTAAAAGAATTGATTTATCAGGACGATTCTTATACCGATAACAACAATGACCAATTTAAAGTAAAAGTCTGGAAAACCAACCCGATAAGGCTTATAGGCGGAACAAATCACAACATTCTGATTGAAGTTCCTTTGAAAATATGGGCTGAGAAAGGTATCGGAACTTTAGGGCTGTACACCTATCAGAATACAACTTTTGAAACGGTGATGTCTTTCAGTACAAGTTTAAATTTTAAAAATAACTGGACAATCGACACCTATACGAAACCCAATGGTTTTACCTGGGTTAAAAAACCTGTGCTGGATTATGGAAGAATAAAGATTCCGATTACTTCTTTGGTTGAAAAAAGTTTGATAGAACAACAGGAAAAATTCTGTAAAACAATAGATCAGCAGCTGGCTACTCAATTAAATTTCCAGCAATATGCGGTAATGGCATGGAATGTTTTTGCCAATCCGTTCAATATTTCTGAAGAATATAATACGTGGCTGAAGGTAAGCCCGATCAGTGTAAATATCACTCCGCTTAAATTTTATGCAAACCAAATTAACACCGATATTGGCATTGATGTATATTCTGAGACTTTTACAGGAACTAAGCCAACATCTTCACCTTTTGTAAAAAATGCATCAGACTTTACCCCTATTTCTGTTTTACCTGATAAATTTTCACTTCAGACAACAGCTAATATTCCTTTTTCTGAAGCTACGAACATTGCACGAAATATGTTCCTTAATAAGGATTACGATGTGAGAGGATCGAAAGTGAAAATTACGGACATAAAAGTATACGGAGTTGATGACAGAGTGATGATTGAGGCGCAGACAGAAGGTTATGTAAACGGTAAAGCTTTTATTTCCGGGATTCCTGTGTATGATGAAACGAAGAAAAAAATTGTTTTGTCGAACACTAAATTTAATCTCAAAACAGCGAATTTCTTACAAAAAACTGCTACTCTATTATTTAAAGGCAAGATTATAAAAATGATCGAAGATGAATACGGAATTCCAACTCAGGATCTTGAAAATACTTCCAAAAAAAGCATTGAAGAAGCTTTTAACAAAGAATATTATAAAGGTTTAAAAATGAGTGGCAGAGTTTTTAATCTTAAACCCAGCAAAATTCTTTTGAATCCGTCAGGCATTACCGCTGTTATTGACACCAATGCTACCTTAAGGCTGATGCTGAGCGGAATGTAAATAAAAAAATACTATCATTTTAAAATTCAAATTTATTTAACTGAAAGACAGTCTACAAGCTGAATGAAAGATAATAAATCACAAGAAATTGTTTAAAAAAATTTTGTTGAATAATATATTTTACTATATTTGCACACCTCAAAAATGGTAAAAACGGTGCTTTGGCCGAGCGGCTAGGCAGTGGTCTGCAACAC
>Ga0308171_1001038_pt1 | contig 43133 bp, 39 predicted proteins | sample PhyGR1_FD_202135 | JGI IMG/M metagenome (GOLD analysis project Ga0308171, IMG submission 202135) | Phyllosphere microbial communities from UC Gill Tract Community Farm, Albany, California, United States - DLSLSG.R1 | ecosystem: Host-associated > Plants > Phyllosphere > Unclassified | place: USA... | reverse complement strand
GGCTCTCCTTACGCAGCGCCTTCACCTCGTCACTCGTTGCCGAACGGGAGGTATCGCCTGCAAGGCGCTTCTTGCCAGCTTCGAGGAATTCCTTCGACCAGCTATAATACAGGCTCTCGGCGATCCCTTCGCGTCGGCATATCGCGGCAATGCTGTCTTCACCGCGCAGGCCTTCAAGCACGATGCGGATTTTATCCTCGGCCGAATGATGCTTGCGCGTGGCGCGGCGGATGTCCTTGATCGTCTTCTCGGCCGCTGACGTCTGCGGCCCGGTTTTCTGTCTCATCTTCGCTTCCTTCGATAGAGCTACGATGAGCCGAAAATCCTCTCTTCTCAATTAAACCAATTCTGTCTCATGGGCGGTGATGTCGGACATCGCTGAATACTGATTCGAAGCCTGATCCAGTAGTGGGGGCTGAAAACCTTCGGCATTCAGCAAGGGCTGACCATAACCCCGCCTTACGGCTAGCGCCTGCAAGGAGACCGGATCATTGGGGTTTGCCCAGCCCGATGTTCTTCCCGAGTAATATTGCCCCGTAGATGGATTGTACCGAGTGTATGTAACATAGACGAATTGGCTATCGGGGTTGGTCGGTGTGTCTCCGGAGAGTACCACGGGAAGCATTACCGCGCCAGCTGTCGCAGCTCCGCCGATCCCGAAGCTGCCCGCGATCGCACGGGTTACTGGCCGAGTTCCAAGCGCTATCCCGACATTGGCGAGAGTGCCAGCCTCGCCCGTGGGATCGACGAGATTGAGAGGGTCGTTTCCGACATAGGCCCCGTGTTCCTACGAGCTGACGCCGCCGACAAACCCGGGCGGTTTTAGCAAGGGCTCCACGTTGCAACTTGGCAAGTTCGATGTCTTGGGCCGTGATCAATCAAATTTCCGACCACCCTCGTCAATAGCTCCGACTATATCCCTAATTTTGAAGCTGTTGTATTCATCACCTCGTAACCGTCTTAAAGCTTCTCTTATCGGGAAAAACGTGGATTCGGTCGGCACATACTTACCAAAGGATACCATGATTTCGACACCGAACTCTCTCTTAATCCATAACAGGAATTCGTATATGTCATCGCCATATAGTCCAAGATCCTTATAGATCTCTGTATCCATTCCGAGATCTTCGGGCGCTTTTCTTTTCGGGCTCAGCCCCGCGAGATAGGACGCGATCTTTCTGTAGTTTTCCTCGACCATCATTTGAACCCAGACATCAGTTTGTACGCGCTGTAGCCCTCTATCCCTAGGCCCGTCCCGATAGCAGCTTCTGACGCAATCCTGCCCACAATCCCTCCTTTAGAGGTGGTCCCGTAAACTCCCGTCAAGAGTTGCCAAGCCGCAGAACTATCTTCGGTTACTCTTCCGCTAATTGCGCTGCGAGCTATCGTTGATATGGTCGACGTTCCTCCTGTTCCTCCGGCTATCGCTGCGGCCCCGTAGGGAACGATACGTGCGCCTGCGGCGATGCCGGAGAAGCCGCTGATGCCGAGATCAATCGAGTTTGCGGCATTTTGTGATAATCCTGTAGCTTGTAGTCCCTGGGATGTGAAGGTGTCGGTTCCCCGCCAAGCTGCCTGAACCACATCGAGGCCATGAACTACCGCAATAGCCCCTGCGGCCCCTCCTATTCCGGTCCAGCTAGTGACGAGGCCCCCCGCGACACCTGCGCCTACTTCTACCAAACCACCTGTAAGGCGTAATGTGTCCCAAACGTTCATTAACCCCATTGGATCGATGAGATCGAGCGGATCGTTACCTACATAGGCGTAAAGGTTGATGCCACCTTGGGTGCCTATGGGATCGGTTTGCAGGAAACGACCGAGGGCTGGAGAGTAGGCCCGGCCTCGGTAGTAGTAGAGGCCGGTTTCCGGATCGAGGCGGCGTCCGGTGAAGCGCAGGCCGGCGATGCCAGGGGTGCTCACCGTATCGACGCCGTAGGGCGTATAGGCATGCTTCTCGCTGGTTTGGCCGGAGCTGTTGGTCAACGCGATGGTCGAGCCGAGGGCGTCGGCGAAGACGTAGGAGCGTGTCCCGTTTACAGCAATCTGCGCGACGATTTCGTCGAGCCCTGCGCCGTAGACGTAACGGGTCTTGAGGGTGGCCGTGCCAACGCCTTCATACTCGGCGTACTCGCGATCACCCACTGATAGCCACGCGGTCGAGGTCGTCGTGCTGCCAACCGTGACCTTCTTATATAGGCGCCTGCCGATTGCGTCGTAACCGTATGTGACGGAGGTGCCGCTGACCGAGGCCGAGACGAGTTGGTTCTCACTGTTGTACCCGAAGGTCCAGACACCGTCTGAAGTCAGGTTGCCACGGGCGTCGTAAGTGAAGTTCGTGCTGTTGACTGCACTATACTGGTTAAGAGCGTTGGTCGTGTAACTCGTGGTCTGGCTAAGCTGTCCCGAAGGGAGGAAGTCAGCGTCGCTCACCGAAAGGCCCTTACGCTGCCCGTCCTTGTTGTAGCTATAACCCAAGGTCAGGCTCGAGCCGTTCCAAGTATGTCCGATTTGCGACGGCCGGCCGATCTCAGTGAATTGGCTGGCCGTGGATGCGGGCGGAGAGCCTGTCGCGCCATAGGCTGCGGAGATCCGACGGTTTGCGCTATCGTAGCCGAATCCGACGATCCGGTTGCTCGTACCTGAGCCCTGGTAGACTCCGGTGACACGGTTCAGCGCGTCATAGGTGTATCCGGAGACAAGAGAGCCCGCGCCCGAAGGCAGGCTCAGGCTTGTCCGGTTGCCGTTGGCGTCGAGAGTGAAGGTGCTAGCAGTGGCGAAAAGGCTCGTTGTCTCGCTATTGTTTCTGCCAGCCGTGTCATACCCTAACGTGACCTTGGCACTGCTATCGGCACTGGACGATGCTGCGAGCAGCCGCCCAGTCCGGTCATAGGCGTAGGAGATTGTCGCCTGACTGGCGGGCGCTTTGGTCGAGGCGCGGTTCAGCGCGTCATAGGTCCACCAGGTCTGCACACTACCGCGCCGCTGCAGCACACGCCGGTTGCCGCTTTCGTCAAAGGCCTGAATATCATAAGCCCCGCCAGGGAAACTGATCTGCTTCAACCGCCTGAACCCGTCGTAGTAATAGGTCAGCGTGTTGCCCTTACCGTCGGCCAGGGTTTTGAGAACACCACCAGTGTAATATGTGCGAGTTTCCCTGACGACCGAACCCAGATTCTGCGTGATCGAAGGATCGAGCGTACCCGAGACCTCATCGACGATCTGGATAATCTGTCCCTTTGCGTTATAGACAGTGCGTACACGACGCCCCGACGATGACGTGACGGTTACCGGGCGCCCGACCGCGTCATACGCGGTCGTGGACTGCATGCTTGTGTCCGGTTGGGTGACCGTGATCGGCTTGCCGGCAGCGTTATAGGTCGTCTCGGTGGTCAGCCAGGAGGAGCCGAGAGCCTGTCGGACCTTCGTCAGCTGACCGCTATCGTTGTAGTCATACTCAGTTTTCGTCGCGGAGAGCGGGGAGGGGGCCGTGGTCCGGATCAGGCGACGCTCGCTGTCGTAGTCGCTCGCCGTTGTCTTTCCGTTCGGATCTGTGACAGATACGCGATTACCGACGGTATCGTAAGCATACGCGGTAACGAGGTTGAGGCGACCGCTGCCCGAATCCTCGGTGACGCTTAAAAGGTTGAGCGTAGTGGTGTCGTAGACGTTGACTGTGATCTTGCCTTCAGGATCGGTGACGTTGAGGGGCAGTCCGCGACTGTTATAGCTCACCGTCGTCGTCGGAGTGGCGGTCCCCGTGCCATAGGGCACCGATGGCTGGACGGTCTGCGTCAGGTTTCCATTGCTATCATAGGTATAGTTTGTGACGTTCCCGCGAGGATCGGTCCAGCTAGTTGGCTTTGACAGGCTGTTATAGGCCCAGCTCTCCGTGATCGGTGTGGCAGGATTGCCCGTCAGCGGATCGATCGATCCGGGTATCGGCGAGCGAACCTTGGAGAGGATGTTGGACCGAGCATCATAGCTGAATGACACGCTGTCACCGTTGGGAGTGGTAACCTTTGCCTGACGCCCCACCCCGTCATATATGAAGGCCGTCCTTTCCCCCGCCTGATCAAACTGGGCAATGACGTTGCCGTTGGCGTCGTAGTAAAAGATGCGAGATTTCCCAAGGGGATCGATTTCCTGGCTTCGGTAACCGAAGGCGAATAAGTAGGTCCACTGGTTGCCGAGCGCATCGGTCTGTGTCTGCACCCGATCAAAGTCGTCGTAAACATTGGTAGCGGCTGCAGTGCTCGGAAAGGCGGGGTGGAAGACTTGGCTGAGCCGCTTTGCTGCATCGTAGCTATAGGTTTCGGTCTTGCCGAGTGTATTCGTGAAGCCGGTCAAGATCGCGCCCGAGCCGTAGCCGTAGTTGACCGTGCGCGTGCCGTCTGAGACTGACGTCAGCTGGCCCGACCCGTCATAGGTAAAGCCCAAGCTTCGCCCCATGCCGTTAGAAACCGAAGTCAACGTTTTGTTCACCCCGGTGCCCGAATAGGTGAAGCTGATGGTGTTATTATTCTTGTCCTTCCAGCTCGTGATTTGCCCGTCGCTGTCGAAGGCGCTCTCGGACCCAAATTTATCGGTGATGGTGGCGGCGTTTCCGGATCCCGTCACCAGCGATGACCCATCGCCAGGTGGTGGCACATAGACTGAACCACCTGCGGCCGTTGGGATGCGCGCGAAACGTTTCGTACCCTGCAGAGTTTCGACCGTCACAACGTTGTCGACGAACTGGTCCATCCACCAGCTCGCGGCGATCGAGGAGGCCACCATCGTATCCAATGCCGACAAGGAGGATGTGGAAAGGATATCTTGTGTGACATAGGTGGCGGCGATGAAGGGCACCGCTGCGAGAGGGTTCGAGCCGCCAAGCCCTTCGTAGGGATCGCTATCCTTGAAGACGCTCATCATAAAATTGTGGCGCCAGCCATAGCCGAGCGCTGTCTTCCTAGATTTGCTGCCGGAATTATAGCTGCGCTTCAACGCAAGCCCGAAGGGTGCCTCTGCAGAGCCAACCAAAATGTCGTCGTGATCGTATGTGAAGTACCCTGACTGAAGGTCGATCGGGTCCCAGCTGTATGTCCTTGACTGAGGTTGATTGGTGGCGGGCAGCAAATTCACATTATTTGCATAAAACGAATTAACAAAGGTCTGGTAGCCACCCTTGAAGCCGCCCGAAATCTGAGCCGTCACTGATTCGATATAGTTTGGGGGCTGCGAACTTGCTTGGAGATAGTATCCGTTGCCGTTCCACTGGTTAACCAGTTTCTTTCCATCGATGGGCGTAATAACCTGGCGACCGGGAACGCCAGCCGTGAGGAAACCTTCCATTCGGGCGATTTCCACGGCTGACCAGTTGGTCAAAAGCGGCTTGACCGTCGACCAGTTTCCGGACGTCGCCTGGACAAAACCGCCGCCGCCAGAATTTGCATAGTCGATCATCCGAGGTGTTGAGACAGCCTCCTGAAGCTGTAGTTGCTTAACTGCGATGGACTCTATAGCAGCGCCGCGAAACGCCCGAGCGAAGAAAGCTCCAGTCATGGCGGCGCCCGACGTCGACGTGTGTGTTGCTGAGTAGGCGACCAAGTCTCCTGGGATATCGAGATAGGCAGACTGGTAGTATCCTGCTACGCCAGTACTGGCATGGCGGACGGGGACATAGCCCAAAAGGGCTCCCGCTATGCGTTCGCTCTCACTCGACTGGCTGAGCTGGGCGATCCCGACTAAGGCAAGCCCAGACCCCCGAACGGCCTCAGAATTTTGTGGCTGGCCTGCCGCCAAGGCCTGAGTGAGCAAACGCTGTTCTCTGGTAAGCTTGCCGCGTCCGGTGTCGCCAGCGCCTGTGAGGATCGAATACATACCTCCGGTTCCGACGATAACCTTCGCCTCTTGAGAAGGTAACGGCAAATAGGAAGCCGTCATCGTTATGGTGACGACTTGAGACGCCGCTGTGGTAGCCGTCCCCGTCGTGTATAGCGCCCCATCGATCCAAATCTCAGGTTGGTTACTCGAATTATAGAGCAGGGTGACGCGCCTGCCATTGATGTCATCAGCGAACAGCGTCACAGTGACCGAGGCGGCGGAGGTATCGCTGTCCGAGACCTTGATCGTGAATGCTGTTCTGAGATAATTTGGAGTGTTCGGTGTGCAGTTACCGATTTCGGTGCACCCTCCGGCCAACCAAGGAAGCGACGAGCCATAGAACGAGTTATTCGGAATCCGCCCTCCGAATATGGCGGCCATCGAGCTCGACGGCTTGTTCGTTCGGATGTAATTCGCCAGATTTTCAGAATACTGGTTTAGCTTCGACCTGATGTTATCCCGATTGACGTTCTTTATCGAGTTGACACCGGACGGCAGACCACTGACCGGCGACGAGCCACTGTCAGCTGCGCTCATGAAACTTGACTGGCTGTATCCCATCGCGGTCGCTAGATCGCCGGAGCTAATCGGCGTATAGTTGCTATACGACTTTAGCGAAGGATCGAGGTAGTACGTCTGTCCGTTGTATGTCAGCTCCGTCCAGATTGCGGTGATTTTGACATCGTACGCGGCTCCTCCAGACGTGACACAAGCCCCTCCGTCGACGAGGCGCACACAATTGGGGATTCCGCCATTTGCAAGAACTCGGTTTATAAGTTGAGCGTCGTTATCGACGCCGATATGATTGGCGAATTGATCTGCTAGGAACTGCGCGTCCCCAAATCGGTACTGCGCCGTGATACATGACTGGCGCAGGAGACTGACAAACAACATGTTTTGGTCCATGTTGTTTCCGGTTTTGTCCAAGAAAGTCTCAAGCGGTCCCTTCTTCAACCCATATGTCGGTTCAAATGCAATGTTGTAGTAGATGTACTCGTAGATCCTGTTCACGTCGTAATTGAGCGCTCTCGCCAGCGCTCGGATTTCCGGCTCCGCTGCTGGTGGCGTGCAGCTTAAGGTGGCCGTCGAAGGCCCAGTTTGGGCGATCGCGGGTGATGAGAGTTGCACTACGGAAAGAATGAAGGCGGAGAGCAGAAGCACCATTGACAAAAAGCGCTTCACCCAGTCGTTGCAAACGATCATGTCTAAAATCCATGGTTGTGGAGTTGCGCGTGTTAGTCCACGGCGAGCTACTGTTTCATCCGCATTCTCAAGTTCTTACCGCCGGTCGATGACGGGCGGTTCTTCTTGCGTAATATGTGAGTCTGGCGCGCGAGGAGCGACCACTACTTTTCCCCCGGGATCTTCCGGCTGCCGCGCTAAAGGCTTTGCAATGGCAAAGTCCACACGCTTGAAGCCCAACGGCGTATCCGGCGACGTCGGTAGGTCATGTTCCGGTCCTACGTCGAGATCCAACTTGACGGGCTGCCCGGGGCTCGCTTTCGGCAATGGGGCTTGACTGGCTTGTGGCGCGACACGATCCGTCATCTGGCGCCGAGCCTCTTCCGGTGTCACGGATGGCAAGTGGAGGTTGCCTATCAGCGGGAGAGAAGAATTCTCGTCTATACGAGGCAGCGTCTCAGCTAATGATGCTGTTGATAGCAATCCAAAGCCAAAAGCCGCTGTCAATACTGAAATTGCTTGAGTTCTTATATTACACTGCTTCATGATAGTCCCCACCACGCTAGTGTGACTTGAGGTTGTTCCTCCCACTTGACGAAGTCAATGGGGTAATTACAATAATTAATCGTTATTACATCCTGCTAAAATGCCTTTTTTGGAGGATCCATGAATATAAGGCTGTATATCGCGCTTGCTTTTGTTTCAGTTTTCATTGCTCTATTTGCCAACAACTACGGATCAATAACAGCGAGTGCCGCTGGTGCTGCAACTGTTACTTTTAGTTATGACAGTAACGGTCGCTTAGTTGGCAATAATGCGAGCGTAGGCAACTCCGGCACATATGCTTATGACGCCGCCAATAATAGAACCTATGCAACCATAAACTGAGCTATACTTCGAGCGGAACAGAATTCGTTTTCAATTTTGGATGGCGATAGAAGCAATTGGATCGGCGCCACTCCTAATTGGACGACGCGCCAGATGAGCTATGGCAGCGCGTGTATTGCGAGCCTTCGAGTTAGAATGCGGATATGGGCGATAAGCATCCATGCTCCCGCCGAAGCGATTGATTTTTCCCAATCCCTGGCCAGCCGTCTGCATCGGTCGAGCCAGGCGAATGTGCGCTATACGACCCAGCGACGCGTCAGCACTTTAAAGCCTTTTGCCTTGTCTGTTCGCTTGACGATTTGTAATCGTGAATTTCGCGACCTTGCGCAAGGCTGCCCGCAGCTTCGGACCGGCATAACCGCCCTGGGCAAAGATGTACCTGAGCCACAGCAAGCGTCTGAGGACGGTTTTGAGAGCCGCCACTACGCCATCGCGGTCTTGAATGTCGGCGCTGTGGACGACGATCCCAACCATCAAACCGATCGTATCGACAACGATATTCCGCTTGCGACCTTTGATCTTCTTGCCAGCGTCATAGCCCGCGATCCCGCTGCTTTCAGTCGTTTTGACGCTCTGACTGTCGATCACTCCTGCCGTCGGCGAGGCTTCCCTTCCTTCCAACTCTCGCGTCTCCATAACCAGATGATGGTTAATCCGCAGTCACAAGACAGTCGTCCGCCACTCGTAGAATAACCCTGCACGGTTGAATAGGTGGGAAATCCTTCGGTAGCATCCGTCATTGGCATCCGCTCGAGGCGACGTAAAGCAGTGCGTTCAAAACCTCGCGCAATTGCGTCTTGCGCGATCGACCGAGCCTAAGGGGCGTCGGCATAAACGGAGCAATCAACGACCACTGCCTGTCCGTCAGATCGCTTCCATAATGCCCCGTCCGTCGGCCATATTGGCGACGGGCGAAATCAGTGCAACCCCTTGCTGTCTCCATCCAACCCTGAGCAAATCCGAAGGAATCACACTCGCTGATTTCACTCAATTCTTTGTGCGTCAGGCTCTGACGCTCCATTGCGCGTAGATGTTACCAAAACGGGAGGGCAATGTGGCCTTAGATTGCACAGAGCCAGGAACTTCAGAAAGGGTGATGTCACGTTATTGGCGGCTTAAGGGTTGACGGCTGCCTGAGAACTGCACTTCGTTAATAGTTTAAAATAAAACTACCCCATGGCGTGTGTAAAAATAAACCGCAGAGCGCATGAATTGCTGGATGTGCCAATAACCTTTTTTCGCCGCGTTTCCCCCGCCGTGAAGTATTCTGACGTCGGGAACGTAGGCAATACGGGTGATTTTACTTGCTCTGATGGATATGTCGAAGTCTTCGAAATAAAGCATAAAACCCGGATCGAAGCCTTGCAGCACGCGAAAGATATCGCCGCGAAACAGCATGAAGCAGCCGCTGACGATCGGCGGGTCCCAGAAGACATCAGAGCCTAGTTCAGCCCTCATTTCGTAGGCATCCAGCCGCCCCTTGAACAAGGCTTTGACGGAAGTTGGAGCAAAGCCCCGTAAGGCCAGGTCGAAGAGGCTAGGATATCTCTTGCATAGATATTGTCGACTTCCATCCGCGGAATATCCAGCCGGGGAAAGAAGCCCACAGTCAGGATTCCGGTCCATAAAATCCAGGGCACTCTTCAGCGCATCTTGCGCCATATCGACATCAGGATTGAGGACGAGATGATAGTCACTGCAATCCTCAAGGGCTAGATTGTTGGCGCGGCCAAACCCGATATTGCCATGACCGCTGATCACCTTCACGGCGAAGTGGGGCATGACCTCTTTCAGCCAATCAGAGATTTCATCGGCTGGAGAATTATCGATGATGAGGACGCGCGCCCTGATCTGTTCGCAGTGATTGAGGGCAGTTCGCAGGCTCTCCAATGTTCTTTGGAGCTCCACCCAATCCGGCTTGTAGGTCACAACGCATATGGAGAGAGAGAGGGGCGCCTGATCCGTATTCATGTGATCACCCACTAAAGTGCCGTCCCATGCGATTGACGATACCGTGGACGAACCCGACGGACATCATGCGTGCATGCTGCAACCTCGGCGGTGTCATAATGCTGAAGAAAAGCATTTGACAGACGACGCGATACACAAGTGCAATTTTCCAATCTAGCGATAGCCAGGACTGCCGACAGAGCCATATCGCGTTGCGGATGTGATAGTAGTGCCGCAATGGGCTATGCACTGGGATATGGCGTCGGCCAAGCGCGATGGAAGTATCGCCAAGAGCGTGGGACATACCGGCAGCGCAGACGCCATAGGACAGATAGCCCTGATGTTGCGCGCGCAACCCCCATTCGATGTCGACATAGTCGATGAACATCTCATCTTTCATGATGCCCACCGCATTGAGGGTGGCCATTGGAATAAGGCAGCCGGATGCTATCAGAAAATCCACGTCGATAATGGCGTCATCGCTAGTGCAGGCTTGCCGCTCGATTGTGCAGCCGTTTAGCTTGACGAACGGAGTGGCGCCCTCGTGCCGGTTGTCGCTGTAGCGCGGTCCGACGCAGGCGACACGAAATCCTTGCTGTTGCTTGATTAGAAGTGCCGTAAGGAGCGTTTCCACCATATTGGCGGCTGGGATGCTGTCTTGATCCAGCAGCAAAACATAAGCCGCTTCTCTTTCTCGGGCTTTCTCGATGCCAACATTTTGGCCGTAGGCAATGCCGTAGTTATCGCCGAGTTCAACAATTTCGACTTCGGTCATGTCCGACAGTTCATTACCGACATTCTGTCTGGAGCCGTTATCGACGACCAGTAGTCGATCCAGCTGTGGGACGACTGCGGTCACCAGCTGTCTCAATATCTCCGGATCGGGATTATAAGTGACAATCACGCCGCAAATTGATTGTGGGCGGGAAGAGGGATGCATTTAGCTTCTCGGGGTTACGACATTATTTGGCACGAGTAACATATTGATCCCGGCCTTGAAACCAATTACGTGCAGTGGGTATTGAAAATGCGGTAGCGCGCACCTTTCGGGAAGGAAGCGATCGACATGAAGGGCATCATACTGGCGGGCGGTAGTGGCACGAGACTCTATCCCTTAACGATTGCGGTTTCGAAGCAAATTCTTCCCGTCTATGACAAGCCCATGATCTATTATCCCCTGAGCGTTCTGATGCTCAGCGGCATACGTGAGATCCTTGTCATCTCGACTCCCCACGATCTGCCGCTCTTTCAAAAGCTTCTAGGCGACGGTGGCGAATTTGGCGTTGCCATTACCTATGCTGAGCAGCCGCACCCGAACGGTCTGGCTGAAGCCTTCATCATCGGTCGGGATTTCATCGGCAACGACAGCGTGGGGATGATCCTTGGTGATAATATCTACTTTGGCAGCGGGTTGCCGCAGATCTGTCAGGAGGCGGCAGAAATCAATAAGGGTGGTATCGTTTTCGCCTACCATGTCGATGATCCGCAGCGTTACGGCGTGGTGGAATTCGACAAGGCCACTGGCAGGGCGCTTTCCATTGAGGAGAAGCCGGAGAAGCCGCGTTCCAACTGGGCGGTCACAGGCTTGTACTTCTATGATAACGATGTTGTGGATATCGCGGCTTCGATCAAGCCATCCGCTCGCGGCGAACTGGAGATCACTACGGTAAACAACATCTATCTCAGCCGCGGCGACCTGAATGTTCAGCAGCTTGGCCGTGGGTACGCATGGCTGGACACAGGTACCCACGACAGCCTGCATGAGGCCTCTTCGTTCGTGCGGACGATCGAGCGGCGCCAGGGCATCAAGATCGCCTGCCCTGAAGAAATCGGGTTGGAATGGGGTTGGGTCTCCCCCGAACGGGTTTCCGCGCGTGCCGAAATGATGGGCAAGACAGAATATGCCGCCTATCTGCGGCGGCGGGTAGCCGAGGTTGCAAGTCGATGATCGAAGTAAGACCGCTCGGGCTTGACGGCGTTCTCGAAGTTATACCGCGGAGGTTCGCGGACGAGCGCGGATTCTTTTCCGAGACGTTCAATGCACAGCATTTTGCTGCGGCAGGTATCAACGAAACTTTTGTGCAGGACAATCATTCGCTGTCGAGTGCAAAGGGCGTATTACGCGGCCTTCACTACCAGTTGGAACCTCGCGCCCAGGCCAAGCTCGTTCGTGTCGTGAAAGGGGCGGTTCTCGATGTCGCGGTAGACATTCGAAAAAGTTCGCCAACTTTTCTGAAATGGGTGAGCGTCGAATTGTCCGCAGAAAAATGGAACCAGGTTTTGGTCCCTTCTGGCTTCGCCCACGGCTTTGTTACTTTGACGGAAAACACCGAGGTCATTTACAAGGTGACGGACTTCTATTCGAAAGAGCATGACCGCTCTATACGTTTCGATGATCCTGCGATCGGCATCCAGTGGCCATTCGAGCCTTCCGAACTGCAGTTGTCCGAAAAAGATCGCGCCGCGCCTGTGCTCGCCGCTGCCGAAATCTTCGGGTAAGGGGAGAGTTTCATGAATATCCTAGTTACTGGCGGTGCCGGCTTCATCGGCTCGGCCGTATGCCGTCACCTTGCCACAGATCTCAAGCGCCGGGTGATCAATGTCGACAAACTGACCTATGCCGGCAATCTCAACTCGCTCAGGAGCATTGAGAACAACCCGGGATACTGCTTCATTCAGGCTGATATCTGTGACGACGCTAAGATGCTCAAGATCCTGCGCGAAAACGATATCGATGCGATCATGCACCTTGCGGCTGAAAGTCATGTCGACCGATCCATCGATGGTCCCGCTGCCTTTATCGAAACGAACATTGTCGGCACGTTTCGCCTGCTGAACGCAGCCCTGACCTACTGGCGCGAGCTTCCGCAGGAGCGCAAGGAAAGCTTCCGCTTCCATCACATCTCGACAGATGAGGTCTTCGGTGACTTGCCTTTCGATAGCGGCATCTTCACCGAGGAAACGCCCTACAATCCATCGTCGCCCTATTCGGCATCGAAGGCGGCGTCGGATCATCTCGTTCGCGCTTGGCACGAGACCTATGGCCTTCCGGTCGTTCTGTCGAACTGCTCGAACAATTACGGGCCGTTCCATTTTCCAGAAAAGCTTATTCCGTTGGTCATTCTGAACGCCTTGGACCTAAAGTCGCTGCCGGTCTATGGCACAGGAGCCAATGTTCGTGACTGGCTTTATGTCGAAGATCACGCTCGCGCTCTCGTTGAGGTCGCGACGCGTGGCAAGGTCGGAGAGAGCTACAATATCGGTGGCCGCTCGGAGCGCACGAATCTGCAGGTTGTCGAAACGATATGTGACATCCTGAACGTGAAATCGCCGCGCGCTGACGGCAAATCCTATCGTGATCTGATTTCTTTCGTGACGGATCGCCCAGGGCATGATCGGCGTTATGCCATCGATGCTTCGAAGATCGAACGGGAGCTTGGCTGGAAGCCCAACGAAACTTTCGAATCTGGCCTCGAAAAAACCGTTCAATGGTATATTGACAACAACTGGTGGTGGGAAACCATCCGCCAGGAGCGATATCGCGGTGAACGGCTGGGCTCTGTTTAGGAGAGTTGGTTATGCGTATCTTGGTGACAGGCCGGGAGGGGCAGCTTGCACGTGCTCTAGCAGCCATGAAAGCTTCGGATCTCGATATGGTCTGTCTAGGTCGTCCGGAACTGAATATCAGCAGTCGGTCTTCGGTAGACAAGGCGATATCGACTTTCAATCCGGATGTTGTTGTGAATACGGCAGCCTATACAGCGGTCGACAAGGCTGAAAGCGATCAGGACGCCGCCTATGCGACAAATGCGATAGGCGCCGCCAATGTTGCCGCCGCTACAGCTGCCGTTGGAATACCGGTCATCCATGTTTCCACGGACTATGTGTTTTCCGGTGACAAACCATCTCTTTATGTGGAAACGGATCCCGTCGACCCGCAGAGTGTCTACGGTGCATCGAAGCTCAGGGGCGAACGTCTCGTGGTGAAATCCAATCCGGCCCATGTCATTGTGCGTACGGCTTGGGTCTATTCGGTATGGGGACATAATTTTTTGAAGACAATGCTGCGGCTGGCGCAGACGCGTGATGAAGTCGGTGTGGTGGCCGACCAACGCGGGAACCCGACCTATGCGCCGGAACTCGCACAAGGAATTGTCGCGGCCGCGCAAGTGGCGCTCGATGCTCCTCGGTCAGAACATTGGAGTGGTATCTATCATCTGGCAGGAACAGGTGACGCGGTATGGGCTGATTTCGCTGAGGCGATTTTCGCGGCTTCAGCGGCAGTCGGCGGGCCTTCGGCGCGGGTAAAGAGGATTGGTACTGAGGACTACAAGACGCCGGCACGCCGTCCGATGAATTCGCGCCTTGACTGCAAGAAGTTTCAGAGTGTTTTCAATTTCTCTTCGAGGGACTGGCAAACAAGTACGCTTGAATGTGTTGCTGCGCTGCATGCACTCGAAAATGACGCATAGAATCGGCGCCGTTCAGTGAACGGCAGCTCGCGCGATTCGTACAAGTAGGGCGATCAAATCACAGTATGAGTGTCATATTTTCGCTTTTTAAAAAGTCGCCAATGCTGTCGTCGATCGCGCGCAAGCTCGCACGGCGATTCCCTGTCTTCAAAAGTACAGTCCTGAAAATGTCCTATGCTGCCGCGCTTTGGCAAATTAAGCCGTTGGCAAAAGGCAACAAAACTTATGACAAGAGCCTGAAGACGGTCATTCTTTGTGTTCATGATGGAAGCTTCACCGGAGCACCTGTCTTGGGTTGGAATCTGGCACGCAGCCTCAGCGAAACACATAATGTCATTTGCATCATGCTTCACGGTGGGAAGCTTGCTGCCGATTTCATGCCCTACTGCGTCGGTTTCGTCGTGCCGGCTGTCGGTTCGATTGCCAATGCGAACCCCCAAGCCTTTGCCAACCGTATCCTGCGACCCATTTGCGACGAATTCGGCATAGACTATATTCTTGCGAACAGTGTGGAGTCGGAAATCGCCATTAGCGCCGGTTCGATCCTGGGTATTCCCTCTCTCTCGCTCATTCATGAATTTGCGGAGTACACCCATCCGCCGCGCTTGATGAAAGTGCTCAATTCCGCCGACACGGTGGTATTTTCCTCCGAATTGCTTGCATCGTCGGCGCGCAACGCCACCGGGCTTGACCTGCCCCATGCCTTGGTCGCTCCGCAAGGCAAGTGCCTATTGCCGGCAAATACCAGTCATGAGCACTCGTCCCATCTGGATTCCCTGTTGGTGGATTGCAGGGATCGGGAAACATTCTTGTGCATCGGTTGCGGCCACGTACAGATTCGCAAGGGCGTAGATCTGTTTATCGCTGCAGCGACGCAGGTTTTGGCAAAGGGCGTAAAGGCCAAGTTCGTTTGGGTTGGCGATGGCTATGAACCTGAAAGAGACTATTTCCTGAGCGTATGGTTGAAGGACCAGATACAACGCGGCGGGCATGCTGAGGGTATCTCCATTCTTCCAGCACTGTCGGCGGAGGATCTGGACAAACTGTACGAGCGAGCCGATGCAATGTTTCTTAGCTCGCGTCTTGACCCGCTGCCCAACGTCGCCATTGACGCCTTAAGCGCGGGCGTGCCCGTTGTCTGCTTCGACAAGGCCAGCGGGTTTCCGGACTATTTTCAGGAAGACGACATACTGCAACAAATGGTCGTCCCATACTTTGATTTCACGGCCGCGGCAGAGAAAATCTTTGAAGTTGCAACGGATCAGCGACTGCGTGATAAGTTGGCGCTACATTCTACGGCGCTAGCAAACCGGCGTTTCGATATGAATGCATATGTAAAACTGCTGGTAGATTGCCTTGAAAAGGCCTCCGCGACTCCAACGGATCTATAATGGCGCGATATCTGATAACTGGCGGCACAGGATTTGTCGGAAGAAGTCTGGCGCGTGTACTGCAAGCCGGAGGTGATGAGGTTGTCCTGGCGACACGCGGACGTCACCAGGATGGCGGTCTGCAAAGCTGGGTCGAGTACGATCTTCGCGACAGGTCAACGATCGCCAACATCATCGAAGCGCGGCCGGACGGTGTGTTTCACTTGGCGTGGTCGACAACACCTGGCTCTGCTGAAAGCGATCCTGCCTCTGATGTGCAGATTAATCTCGCCGGTACTCTTGCTCTGTTCCAGGAACTGTCAAAGAACATGCCTGTGCCGGTCGTGTTCGTATCTTCCGGTGGAACTGTTTACGGCATTGCCGAGACGCTGCCGATCACGGAAGGTCATCCTCTAAGGCCGATCGGCATCTATGGAATAACGAAGGCTTCTACCGAGCAGTATGCCTTGAATTTCCGCGAGCGAACGAAGCTCGACATAAGAATAGCGCGGCTGGCCAATCCTTTTGGTGCCCACCAATCGGTCGCCAAGTTGCAGGGTGCGGCATCGATCTTCGCGCGGAAAATTATACACCGAGAACCGATTACAATATGGGGTGATGGAAGTATTGTCAGAGACTATGTCGATGTTGAAGATGCATCAGCTGCGTTGTCTGCCATAATGCGCCTGTCATTGGGGGCAGCCAAAGCTGACCCGATTTACAACATCGGTTCCGGCGAGGGGCTCAGCCTACGTACGCTGATTGAAGAAATCAGCGCGTATTCTTCCATAGCGCCAAACGTCCGCTACACCGCTGAAAGATCTTTCGATATTCCGGCAAATGTACTTTCTATCAGTAAGATCGCTAAAGCGACGGGTTGGAAGCCTCGCCCGGTACGTGAAGCGTTGCGCGATATGACTGCCGCCATGTTGCACTCGGGGAGCCACGATTGAAAAAATACGTTGTACAAATGCTGAGAAACGAAAGAAGCAGACGCATTGCCAAAAGCCTTGTTTCTCGGTCTCGCCTGCTTGAAAAAGTGTCTCAGCAGCTTTTGAGAAAGTACCGTCAGAACAGATTGTCTACATTGCCGGACAGCGCCACGTTGAACGAGATCGCCGCCAGTGGACTTTTCGACCGCGCTTATTACCAGAAGGCAGTCGGTAGGGTTTTCACCTCGAACAATGAGGCGATATTCCATTATATAACGGACGGTGAAAAAAGATATATTCGGCCCAGCGTACAATTTAATCCGCTCGTTTATCGCTTCGGATATCAGGATATGATGGATCTGAGGTCATCTCTGCTAGTGCACTATCTCAAGCATGGCAGGGCTGAAAAACGGTTGGCTGTCCTTGATTTCGACGTCATTTCATCGGCTGGGCACCGTTCGTTCGAACAAGATCGGCCTACCGTATTGGTTGCCTCTCATGAAGCATCGATGACTGGCGCACCGATTCTCGGGTGCAACATCGCCGAGCACCTTGCGGAAACATTCAATGTTATCAGCCTAATTCTCAAAGACGGCATTCTCGTCGATCATTTTCGCAAGCATTCTAGCTTGGTGTTGGTCACACCGGAAGGCACGTCCGGACTTGATAGCGGCATCCTGGGTAAGCAAGTTCTCTCAGCGCTCAAGGAGCGTTTTAGTCTCGATTATGTGGTCGCCAATAGTATCGAAACCGCCAACATTGCAGCTGCTGCTCAGGAATTGAATGTTCCCGTGATATCGCTGATGCACGAATTCGCGGAGTATGTCGTTCCACAGAAACGTGTTCTCGACATGGTCGTCGGCTCTCAATTGGTCGTGTTCTCCTCAAGGCTGACCGCCGAATCTGCTTTGAATTGCAACGTGTTTAATGGTTTCTCGAACTATCTCGTGCTGCCGCAGGGTAAATCGAAGATACCGGCCAGCAGTGCGATACCGACGTCCGGACAACTCGCCGAACTTTTGAAGCGTCAAGCGATAGAGAAACGTTTTTTCGTGATTGGCTGCGGGTTTGTTCAGATCAGGAAGGGTGTGGACATTTTCATTTCCACAGCGCACCGGTTGGGCCAAAAACTCGGCCGCGACAAGGTACGGTTTGTTTGGGTCGGCGACGGCTATGACCCCCAGAAGGATCTTTTCTATTCCGTCTGGTTGCGTGACCAGATCGCCCGCAGCGGTCTTGAAGACGTTGTTACGATACTGCCGGGTGTTTCCGCCGATGATCTGGAAAAGCTCTATACCAGTGCTGACGCGATGTTGATGAGTTCCAGGCTGGACCCATTTCCGAACGTTACCATCGACGCGATGCAGGCCGGCTTACCCGTCGTTTCCTTTGAAAAGGCGTCGGGAACGGCGGAGTTCCTGAGGAATGTACCAAAATTCAAATCGCTTGTTGCACCATATCTTGATGTCGATTCAGCCGCGGACATTCTTGAAAGGCTAGCGATCGATCCAGATTTCCGTAGCGAAATTGGAACGGCGCTGAAGGCTATGTCAATAGAGGCATTCGATATGCGCAGATATGTCAATAAATTGATCGAGATCTTGAAGGACGCAAAGGCGATGTCCGCGCAGGAAAGGCTGGATTTCGAAACGCTCAGCCAGCCTGGTGCTCTATCCGACGCAGCACTTGGCAACGCACTCGGTGTCGTGTCATCGTCAGAAGACAAGATCAAGAAGTATCTGCGCTTCGCAGCTTCTGGCGTCGAAGGGGTGGATCGCGTGTACCGACGGCCAATCATGGGCTTTTCGCCACATATTTATCTTGAACATCACCCGGAACTGAAGAAGTCTCCTTTTGAGAATCCTCTTGCGCACTGGATCCGCGCCGGTCGTCCCGAAGGGCGCTGGTTCAGGCATGTCGTCCGCTTCGGGGCTGCCCGCAAGGGTATGCGCATGACAAGCAAGCTTAAGGTCGCCTTGCATATACATCTGCACTATCCCGAAATCCTGGACGAGATACTGAAACGTATCCAGCACAACCTCGCCAAGCCGGACTTACTAATCAGTGTCACCTCGGATGAAGGTCTGTCCTATGTTTCCCAAAAACTGGCAGGTTATGAGGAAGGCAAGACGGTCGTTCGACGCGTACCGAATCTCGGCCGAGATCTTGGGCCAATGATCACCGAATATGGCGCTATGCTTGGTGACTATGATGTTGTCGGGCATATCCATGGAAAGAAAAGTGTAGAGATTTCTGTAAGTGGAACAGCGGCTCCGTTAGGTGACGTCTGGCGTGAGTTTCTTTTCGAAAATCTTATCGGCGGTAAGACGGCCACGATTGATGAAATACTGGCCGCGTTCGAGAAAAGCAGCGATCTCGGGCTTATCTTTCCGGAGGATCCCAATGTGGTTGGCTGGACCGCAAATTACCTGCCGGCGAAGGAACTTTGCGCGAGACTGGGTGTTCATGTCGACCTGCCGAGCGCTATTGAATTCCCGGTTGGCAACATGTTCTACGCTCGCCCTCATGCGTTGGCACCAGTATTCAATTCCGGACTGAAATGGGATGACTATCCGAAAGAGCCTCTCGGCTACGATGGAACGATGTTGCACGCCTTGGAGCGAATAACACCCACTATTTGCGAAGCACAGGGATATCGGTGGGTCACCACAGAGGTGGAAGGCTTCAGCCGATAAGGCGGAGACCCAGATAGGATACGAAAAACACCGCATATTTTTTAAATATGCGGTGTCAGAATTTCGATAACATTTCTTGGTGTCGCATCATGACTCTCTCCGCGGTCCCGGCTCAAGGACTGGGACTGCGGTTCATCATGCTTTTCAGGTCGTTTCGGTATTGGCGTTTCGTCGCTTGCTTCTGGCATTGCTTCAATCTTAAAGCGTGCGGGGCGATACGATATCATACGAGGGATTGAGATCCGCGTCAGGATGCTTTGGGAAGCCGACCTTCCTTCTTGCCGGCAATGACATAATGCAGGAGAAGGCCCATGCCGCTTTCCTCTACTTCGGGATAAGTCGCGGCGTAAAAGCGGGGGTCGAAGTCAGCAGACGGCGCGAGACCGGCTCTTTCGCCGTAAACAATATAGTCCTCAAGCAGCTTCCAGCTATTGATTTTCGCTCCGCTTCTCTGCGCCGCATAGAACTTAGGATCAAACAGGCCGCTTTTCTCGATCAAGCCCATGTTGTTAAACTGATTCTTGATACCAGCTTCGGCGCGCAGAGCGATAAGTTCGCGCCTGAGGCGGGCGAAATCATTCTGCAAGCTGGAAAGAGCTTCCTTGTGAGATGAGAGATCGGCTCCTATCCGCGCCAGTTCGCTTTCGTGCTGGGCAATATTCTCTCTTTGCTTCCAGTAAACATCGTATTTGTCGCTGAGCAGGAAAGACGCATTGCATGAGGGCAACTGGCTTGCCTGGCGTGCCGCAACCGCAATGAAATACATGCTTGCCGGGCTCTCACGCGTGATGCGCTTGATTTCTCCGTCGTCTACTAGAACCTCAGCCTTGTCCGTACTGGCGTCAGAAGGCAAGACGGCCGATGTCACAAGCATGCGCTGACCATAGAGGCGAACGGCTCCGAACTGCTGCTTCAACAGACTGACGAAGCCTTCCCGGTTAAGTTCTTTCGTGTGAAACGGGTTGTTATATTCCTGCCGGGTAGAATAAGTTTCGACATCCGGAGAGGAAATGATGAGCACGCCATCCTCGCGCAGAACGCGGGAAAACTCCGCTATGGCGCCTTCCTGGTTCTCAATGTGTTCTATCGTCTCAAATGACACAATGACGTCCGCGCTCGATTCAGGGAGGTCGATTGCTGCGGCGTCACCGACCTTGAAACTCAGATTGGCCTTCGCATAGCGGACTTGCGCATGGGCGATTGCTTCCGCCGATACATCGATCCCGATAACCGACTTCGCCTGACTAGCCAGCATATCAGAACCAAAGCCTTCGCCGGATGCTACGTCGACGACGTCCTTGCCTGTTACCAGATCGCGGCACCAAGCATATCGATGCATATGCTCCTGCCGGATTTCTCCCTCAAGTTCTGGGTGAAATCGCTCACCAGTAAATTGTAATGACGACGATCCATCCTGTTCCATTCTCATGACCTCAGCTTTATTATCAGTATTGACGGCATTGAGCGCTTGCAGGTGTCAGGCAATTGCTGCAAAAGCAATTGCCGATGGATACTCGACGGTGAAGATCCTAATCTGCGAGAAGCCTGCTTGAACCAACTGCGTCCAGGCATCTGCTCCATATTCCGTATAAACTAAGTAATCGCTGGCGTTCTTCGCCGGATCGCCATGATACGACGGCTTGAGGCCGTCACGAGTTCTGGACATACGCCCCACGATGATCGGGACCGTGAAGCACAGAGCCCCACCTCGCTTGAGAACCCTCCGACATTCCGTGAGAGCGTGCACCGGATTTTGAACGTGCTCGAGCGTATCGGAATGGATCACAATGTCGAAGCGGCCCGAAGGATAAGGAAGTGCGTGCATATCGACTTCCGGATATTCAGCAAATACATGCCCCGGCAGAGGCTTGAGCCACGAATGGAGTGTGCCTGCCTCGTTGATTTCGAGGATCTCAAGTTTGTCAGCCGACGGCTTGGAGAGATAGTCCGTCAGAGTGCCATTCGTCGATACTGCATTTCTGAAGGCGTCAGCAAGTGCTATGGAGCGGAGATTGCAACCGCACGAAACACATTGCTCGCCTTGCTGGCGGTCAATGTAATGGCGTTCGTCGCTGGAGATTTGCCACTCATCGACAAGCCCGTCCCATAGAACGGCTGTGAAGAGGGATTCTTTCGATCCGCAAACGGAGCAGGAAAATTTCGGCATGTCCATTCGGCTAGCTTTCGTGAATGAGCTGAATATCGGCCATTGGAAGACCAATAATTCCATGAGTCACATGACTGCTTTCGCAATGGAAGATAAGTGCTTCATCCACCCAATGATGCTGCCGGTGCTCGCTTTGAGTTCCTTCCGCAAGGGCCGTCGCAATGGAATAATCTCCGCTGGGCATATAGGGCATTTGAAAGGTGAATAGTGCACGAACCGTGTCACCCGCCGGTATCGTAAGCGGTGTGGCTGCATGCGAGAGATAGGTATTGTCGCCAAAAATGTTCTGTCCAAGTCTATCGCGTAGAAGGAAACCGATTATCGGGCTGTAAAGCTGATTGTAAGCCTTACAGGTGACCTCGACGGTCAATTCCTCTCCGCCTTCGATGACGGGCAGAACGTCGCCATTTCTATCCAGGATCCGAACGTTGATGATTTTCGCACTTCCAGCGCCGAATGAGAGAGCGTTCGGATCGAACTCGAACACTTCAATCTTGTTACGCTTGTCGGAACTGCTGATGATGTCGTGGCGCGCATCCTTGACCGGTTTCGACACTTCACGTCGGCGACCTTCGATGTAAAGCGTCTGCCCGTCGGACTCTTCTTGGAGTGACGCCTGATAGGCGAGGCTTATATCTTTGGCGTTGCCCACCGCGCGGATCCTGCCCTTGTCCATCCATATCGCGTGATCGCAAAGCGCATTTACGGCGGCAATGTCATGCGAAACGAACAGGATCGTGCCATGTTCCCGGAATTTCCTGATATAACGCATGCATTTCTGAGCGAAAGCGGCGTCGCCGACTGCAAGAATTTCATCGACGATCAGGATGTCTGCATCAACATGGGCAGCCACGGCGAATGCAAGCCTGGCATACATGCCCGATGAGTATGTCTTGACCGGCTGATCGACAAAATCCCCTATGCCCGAGAACTCGAGGATCGAATCCTCGCGTTCCGCAATTTGTGCATCTGTTAGACCGAGTACGGCAGCTGAAAGACGCATATTCTCACGGCCCGTAAACTCCGGATTAAAGCCTGCGCCGAGTTCGAGAAGCGGGGCTACGCGGCCACTCACATTCAACGACCCAGCCGATGGCTGCAGGGTTCCAGCGATCATCTGCAAGAGCGTCGATTTACCTGATCCATTGCGGCCAACCAGCGCAACCGTCTGTCCGCGAGAAATTGACAGGTCGATGTTCTGCACAGCCCAATACTCTCGATAGTATCGACGCCAACGCAGAAACATTTGCTTTAATCTATCCTGCGGTTTTGCATATATCAGATAGGCTTTGCTAAGCGCGGAAGCCTGTATGACAACTTCAGATGACATCGGCAAACGCCTTATGGGTACGGGAAAACCAAGTCGCTCCCAGCAGATAAGCTAGCAGTGAAACCGCCAGCGTTGCTGTCCATTCGACCACGCTGGGTGGAGTTCCCCAAAAAATAACATCCCGCGCCTGATTCACAAATGGAGTTATCGGGTTGAGGTAGAGAAGATGGCGATACGGTTCCGTAATCGTTTGAGCCGAATAGAATACCGGTGACAGGAAGAGCATTGCTGTCGTCAGAGGTCCGGTGATGTGCTTGAGGTCACGCAGGAAAACACCCAGAGACGCGAGCAAATAGGAGATCCCCAAGCATAAGATCACGAACGGCAAAACCACGAACGGCAGGTAAATGATCGTGTAGGGCGGCAAACCATACAGAAATAGATAGAACATCATGAATACGAGGAACGATATTCCCGCATTGATCAGCGTCGAAAGAAGGGCGACGACAGGCAATATCTCCAGCGGGAAAGACACCTTCTTCACATACGACGGATTTTCCATGATCAACGATGGAGAGCGATTGATCGTTTCGGCCAGAATGCCGAACAGCGTGAGACCTATGAAAAGAAGCATAGGAAAGCTGAACTGGCTGGCCTCGTCGCCTTGAGGTGCTCGCCAACTGCTTTTAAGGATCGATCCGAAAACCAGACTGTAAACAAGCAGCATAGTCACTGGTACGATCGCGACCCATACGATACCGAGAAGCGATCCTCGAAAGCGAGCCTCCGTCTCGCGCCGAGCCAGCCGTAGAATGAGCGTTCTATTGCGATATACGGAACGCAAAGTTGTGAACATGCATATCGCCTTGGCATTATTGTATCTTGGGCTGTGCTCATTGCACAATAAATCCTGCAGGTAAAGCAAGAACGCCAAAGCGACCGCGGACGGCTCGCGTCGCGACTAAAAGATCGGGCCAGCTCCTCATTTTCAGGCGAAGTGCTTCAAAGATTGGTCTTATGGAAAAGGAAGTTTGGCACCAAGCGAACAATAAGCATGATCAAGCGCCACTTCGCGGGCGTATAAATGACTGCTGCGCCGTGGTCGGCACCACGGACGATGTCGCGTGCGACGCTTTCTACCGAGGCCATATTCTTGGGTGCGTTTTTCATGCGCGCAGTCATGGGCGTGGCGGTCGGGCCCGGCTTTACCAAGGTTACGCGTATGCTCGTGAATGCAAGGCGGTGCTGCAGTCCCTGAGCATAGATATTAAGCAGACCCTTCGCAGAACCATAGATGTAATTCGACTTGCGGCCCCGGTCACCAGCCACCGAACCGATGATAATGATGGTTCCATATCCAGATTTCATCATCCGCGCTGCAAAGGCCTCGGCATACAAGGCAGGGGAAACGGCGTTTATTTCCAGCGCATCCCGGCATAGCGTCAAGTCATTCTGACTTTCTTCTTGGTCGGGCAGGAATCCATGTGCAATCAAGGCTATATCGACAGGGTCACCAGGCCTGATAGCATCGACCACACCTTGGATCTCGGCAGGGTCGCGGAATTGACCCTCAACAACCGTGACCGAGGATTCAGGGCTTCTCACCCTTAAATCCGCAGCGATAATCTCTAAACGGGCAGTATCCCTGCCGATCAGCGTGACATCTGCTGCAGCCTCAGCCAACCACAGACGCGCGCAATGTTCCGCCATAGCGGAGGTGGCGCCGATTATGACGATATTTTTTCTTTGTGCCATTTCAATTTCCCATCAATCGGCGCGAGAAGCCGGAACGAATGCCGGGGTCGCGGTAGTTTGCGAATTCGCCAAGCCGTGGATAACCAGCTTCGAAAAGCCAGCGTGGCATTCGCGCATCTTTCGCAGCGTAGATTGCCCCCCCGGCTTCGCTTACAATTGCGTCCAGACGCTGAAAGAGCCGCTCCGTCGCTTGTCCGCCATTTCTGAAGTCCAGAGCGAGGGTAACGCCTGGACGCGGAAAACTTAGCATTCCGATGGAGGGTCTCGATCCAAATGTCTTGAGCACGGCAAGAAACGATCCGTTTCCGGAAGACGCGATTTCCTCCAGCATGCTCTGCGTGACGGCTTGAGCACCATCGCGCGGAACGACGCTCTGATACTGATAAAAGCCTTTTGGACCATACATCCGGTTCCATTGCTGGATATTGTCGAGGGGGTAAAGAAAAGGTTCATAATGCTCTACGCGACGCATTGCGTGTTTGCGTTTTCCCATCGTGTAATAGAGGTTGTTGAATGGTCGTAGCGACAAGCCATTGACCATAGAAAACGGCGGTGTCATCGGTATGGATAGCCGCGATCTTTTTTCCGGCTGGGACTTCTCGATGACCTGCGGTAAAGGATTTGCCCGGCTGAAAAGGCCACGCCCCACATTTCCCCGAGTGCAATCTATCCAGGCTACGCCTTGTTCCCAATCAGCCTCCGAAGCGTCGGAAATCTGGAAGAACTCATTCAGCGTGCCAAAGGCCAGTGTCTCCGTTTCAAGCCAGGGGCCAGCCACAGGGCGAAGTTGCAGTTCCGCTTCGAGGATGATGCCTGTCAACCCCAGCCCGCCGACGGTCGCTGCAAGCCATTCCTTATTGCCCTCCGGGCCGCAATCGATGACGGTACCGTCGCTGCGCTGCAAGCGGAGACGGCGCACATGATTGCCGAAGGATCCGAACCGATGGTGGTTCTTGCCGTGAACATCGTTGGCGATCGCGCCTCCAACCGTCACAATCTGCGTGCCAGGCGTCACCGGCAGCATCCAGCCGCGCGATACGCTCAGGCGCTGTATATCCCGAAGAAGAACGCCAGCCTCGCAAACCACGACGCCTGCCTCCGCATCGAAGCTAAGATAGTGATCCATCCCTGACGACATCCAGATGGTTCCGCCCGGGTGCAGGCAAACGTCGCCATAGCTTCTCCCCATACCGAATGGGATGCCGGGAGCCGACCCCGCCATTTGGGAGGCGACTTTTTTGGTATCGGTCAATTCCACCGGGCTATGCGGAAATGCATTTAAGCGGCCCCAGGATGAAACGGCTCTCATGCTGCCCTCTGCGTAAACACAAACTTTTTATCGAGGTAGAATTTGGTGACATAGCCGATTGCCAGACCAATGACCCCGCCGACATAGCGCATGGTCGCGGTTTCGAACACGTACTGAAACCCGAACTCGAATGTCCAGAAGATGATCGTGGTCGCAACGCCCATTATAGCATAAAGCACAAAAGTTTGCCCATTGTGGGCCGCATTGCGCGTGCGGAATCGAAAAATATACCGCTTGTCCAGCAGATATTTGACGACCAGTCCGATTGCCGTACCGGCTAAGACTGAGAGGCCCAACCCATAGGGCCCACTATAAATGCGCATAAAAATATCCTGGGTGCCGATATTCACGGCGGTTGCGATCACCGCAAATAATGCATAGGTAAAAGCCAGTGTCATAAGGGGATAGGTTCCATAACGGATGTCTGAAAGCTGCACGAATGCCTGATACCATGGCCGATCGGAGACCTAAAGTCACATTGCGTGGCCTGTTCATGTTGATGCGCCCTCGCCAGTGGATCAAGAACAGCTTTGTGCTTGGCCCCCTCATTTTTTCCGGTGAGTTCCTACAGCCTGAAGCGGTTTTGTCTGCGCTTGCAGCAGTGGCTATGTTTTGCATCGCATCGTCCGCAACCTATATAATCAACGATATGCACGATATCGAACGTGACAGGCTGCATCCCAAGAAGTCCCTTTCCCGGCCGCTTGCCGCGGGCACCGTAACTGTTCCTCAAGCGTTGACACTGCTGGTTGTGTTCTATGTAATCCTTGGCTTGTCCTGGTTCTATGCACCAATGGTCATTTCGGTGATCACTCTCTATAGTGTTATCAATCTGCTTTACACGTTCGTTCTCAAACATCAGCCCGTCATCGACATCTTCACGATCGCAATCGGCTTTGTTCTACGCGTTTATGCAGGCGCAATGGCGCTGACGGTTCCAGTGTCATCGTGGATGTTTGTGACGACACTTTGTCTTGCACTCTATCTTGCTGCGGTAAAACGCCGCCAGGAACTGAGCCGCAACGGCGCTGAAACGCGCAAGGTCTTGGAGAAATACTCGATCCCGCTGATCGACCGCTACGCGGAAATGTCGTCTGTGGGCGCACTTTTGTTTTACAGCATGTTCGTCATGTCCGCCAAACCAGATTTGGTCATCACAGTACCCCTAGTTCTGTTCGGCCTATTTCGTTACTGGTATGTTGTTGAAGTTCTCGAAAGCGGGGAATCACCGACTGATGCCCTGCTTGAAGACTGGCAATTGATGCTGACTATTGTTCTCTGGGTGGGCTGTTGCACATGGGCACTGTGGCCGATGGCGCAAGTATGATGGCGAGTGCTGTTTATTCGCTGACTCCGTTCTGCGCGTGGCTGGTTGCGGGTGTCCTGAAGTTCCTGATCAACAGCGTTCGCGCCAAACGACTCGCATTCGGTCTCATCGGATATGGTGGCTTGCCGAGCAACCACAGCGCCATCGTCAGTTCGATGGCGGCACTTGTTGGGATCAGAGAGGGCATAGATCATCCGGCCTTCGGCGTCGCCTTGACGCTGGCTTTTATCGTGATCCTGGATGCCGCCAGTTTGCGCAAGCAGATCGAGAAGCACGCAATCTCCATAAACCGGCTCGATACGGGCAGCGGTCTGCCGCGCCTTCGCGAACGGATAGGGCATACCCGCCTAGAGATAGCAGCCGGCATTGCCAGCGGAATTGCCGTTGCGGTTTTGGTTCAGTTCATTTTTGACCAATAGATGGACAATCCTGATGCGGATGGCTAAGGAACAACGGACGAGAAATTCCGTCGCGCATACGCTTTCGAATGCGAAATAGCGTTCATCGAAAGCGTCAATTTTATTGCAAGCCACTACAGATTTCTGCGAGATACAGATGAATGATGTTCAGGTCAGAATGAGAACCGCCCCGGTTCTATTCTTGTTTATTCTTCTTACCGTCGTGTTTCTGATGTCTATGCAATATAGACTCGGCCCGGAAGTTGCTGACGATGGAGCCTTTTTCCTTCGCTACGCCGAGAATATTGTAAAGGGTGAGTTCTGGGTATGGAACCTTGGGGAGGCTCCAGTTTGGGGTGCATCCGCACCATTGTTTCCATTGCTTGTCGCTGCGCCCATTGCACTCGGAGTGCCTCCGATCACGTCCCTGATCGCCGTCAGCATGGCACTCTCTGCCGTTAGCCTTTCTCTCGTCGTGCTTATGTTGGGACATCGTTTCGGCATTGTGGCCGGCCTTGCTTTCTTTGTGTTCGCATCCCTCGACACCGGAATGATGTATTTTTCCGGTGCTGGTCTGGAAAGCCCCTTGACCATCGCGCTTCTGGCCGCGGCTCTGTGGGCGCTGCTATATGGCTCTAACGGCGTCATTCTGGGCGTGATTGCGGGCCTGCTTGCAGTCAACAAGCTTGACTTGTTGCCGGTGGCAGGTCTGCTTGTCGCCGCAAGATGGCTGGAGACCAGGAACTTCCCTTGGGCCGCCGTGGTTGTGGCTGGCGCCATATCTGCCGCTTGGTACGGATTTGCCTGGTTTTATTTCGGCGCCCCGGTTCCAAACTCGTTCCTGACGAAATCGCTGCACCAAGACGATCTCCCCAAGAGCATTAACTGGACATGGTTCGCAGGCTTTGTATTCTGGACGGGAATACATAAGAAGATTCTCTTGGTCATTCCTTTCATAGTCTTGCTGGACTTGAGGAGACTGGCACCTACGCTACTCTTTGTTGTCGGCACGCTGGTTATCCACACCATCGCCTATACGATCAAATATCCCTTCGAGCCCTATAACTGGTATGCAATGCCGAGTTTGTTCTCGCTGATGGTCCTTGCCGCATTGGGATTGAGCGGGTTCGCGAACCTCGTCTCGAAGAAGGGCATGGGCCAATTGCATGTTATTGCGCCGGTTGCGCTCCTTGTTGTGCTGTTCGTCGTATCCAAGAATGGGGAGCGAATTGGTACGACCAATATCAAGAACTTTTCAGCGTTCCAAGAATATGATCGCTCCGAAGCAGGCAGGTGGGTTGCGAAAAATACACCTGCGGATTTCACAGTCTTTACGATGTGGGGTAACCCCGCTTACTATTCCCAGCGCAAGGTTCTCGATGGTTCATTCCTGAACCGACAGTATGAGGAAGGCGATCTGATCAAGACCTATCGCCCGGAAATTATCATTCTGCAAAACAATCCTGGGAGCACTCCGATGGCGCCGGTGTTCGCTGCGACGAATGGTGATGGCTACAAAATCGTAAAGGTCTTCGAAAAGTCCTTCACCGCCGGTATGGACTATTTCTTTGCCGTGCTGGCACGCGAAGATATAATTGACCAGATCAGCGAAATAGATCCGCCACGAGATCTGATGTCGCGCCTTCGCGACATCAGCCTTGGGGATAAATATGGAATTCTGAAACCTTTTGCGAGCCGGACCCTTTTTGTCCATCCCGGATTGTCGACGCCCACGACGTTCACGTTTGATGCGGCTGACTATGTCAAGGACGTGCCGAACAAGACTATCGAGGTAACCGCAGAGATTTCACCGCTCATCACGCCCGACGCAGTTGCGCGTGGGGCGGGAGATGTGGGGCTTCGTGTTTGGTCCCCGGATCAGCAATATGTCGACCAGGTGATCAAGTTCGGCAAATCGTATAAATTCTCGGTTTCTGCGGAACAGCTGACGAATCTGAAGTTCTCGGTGGACAGCCATGGCAGTCCCGACACAGATTGGCTCCTATTGTCTATCCGCTGACCAAGCGAATTCAACAGCCCGGAAATAATATGAATGCTTAGCCTTCGCGGATTTTGCTTAGCGAACTGCGATTCGTTGTGCGTACTACGGAGAATTTATGCTTGCGGTCGAGCATATGTCGATTTTCTGGGGCTCGCAGGTCCGTCGGAGACGGCCGAATCGCCAACCCCGAGGTGCTTGGGCATAGCGATTGCGACGATATCGGCCCATGAGCTCATGGTAACTATTGACCGCACATCAGCAGCTAGAGCTTACGCTTCGAATCGCAGCCCACAAGCTGCCCTAGCCACCAGATGCCCCAACTCCAACCCCGGATATTCAATCGCGCTCACCAACTCAGCTCGTTGCGCCAGCATACCCTGCACCAGAACGCCGTAGCCGCGCGTTACAAGGTTGCCGCTGCCATGGCCGAAAATGAAGTTGAACTCGTCATCGAGATAGCCAGCTCGCCGTAAAGCGTCAACTGCGCAATGACGGAATGAGTAGAGGGATATTCCCCGACCTCTCTTCAATCCAAGCTTGGTGAGATAGCGACCGAATTCTCGGCTGAAGTCGGCGATCATCTGTCCGCGGGCATTGCGCGTGGCGAGCGGGAAGACACGGGTATGTCCAGCTTTCATCGTGTCGTCGAGGTAGTTCAGAAAACCGAGCCGCACCAGCGCCGGATGGATCGGCACGACACGACGTGAGCCCAGCGTTTTGATGCTCTTCAGGACTTCGTCGCTGTCGTCAGTAGTCTCGGTGTGACCTGCCACTGAACTTTCATCCAGCGGCGATCAGAGCCTCGGCGGTTTTCATTACGCCACTTGGCGCGGTGGGGGCAACCGGCGGAAACGCGTAGCCTTCATCTTGCGCAGCGTTGGAGCCGGTTGCGGCGATGGCTCCGGCATAGCGTGCCGGGGTCTGATATCCGAGCGATGAGTGCGGCCGGGAATGGTTATAATCGTATGCCCATTCGGCGAGGGCGCTGCGGGCATGATCGAGACCGAAGAACAGGCTTTCGTTCAACAGCTCGTCGCGCATCCGTCCGTTGAAGGACTCGATATAGCCGTTCTGCATGGGCTTTCCCGGTGCGATGTAGTGCCACTCGACCTTGTGCTCCTTTGACCAGGCGAGGATCGCGTTCGACGTGAACTGCGTGCCATGGTCGGAGACAATCATGCCGGGCTTGCCGCGCCGCTCGAGGAGCGCCGTCAATTCGCGAGCAACACGACGGCCGGAGATCGAGGTGTCGGGGATCGCTGCCAGGCATTCGCGCGTCACGTCATCGACGATGTTGAGCACGCGAAATCTTCTTCCGCAGGCGAACTGATCATGGACGAAATCCAGCGACCAACGGGCATTCGCCTTCGCTTCGACCAGTATCGGCGCACGCGTGCCGACGGCACGCCGTCTGGCTTTCCGCTTGCGAACCGAAAGCCCTTCCTCGCGATACAGCCGATAGATGCGGTTGACGCCGGACGGCTCTCCCTCCCGCCTGAGCAGGACGAACAGTCGCCGGTAGCCGAAACGCCGTCGCTCGTTGGCGAGGTCGCGAAGCTTTTTCCGCAGTTCGGCCTCTGACGGTCGGCGCGACCGATAGCGCACCGTCTTCCGGTCAGCGGATATGATCTGGCAGGCCCGCCGCTCCGAAAGACCCATGACGGCCTTTAGATGTGCGACGGCTTCACGCTGGGCGGCGGGCCCTACCATTAATGGGATGGTCCGCCTCGTCCTCCTCCCGCATCATGGCGCTCAAATCGAAGGAGGTTGCAATGCCACAGCGCAATATGCCGCACCCAGCGGCAGTCTACGGAATTGATATCGGCTAGAACATCTTTCACGTTGTCGGTCTCGGAAGCGATGGCGTCCCAGTCCAGAAGGTTCGTTTCCGACGCGACACGCTACTACAGTTCTTCGAGCGCGCGGAGCCGGCGATCGTAGGGATGGAATCGTGTGCAGGATCTCTGGAGTGCCAGGAAGATACAGGCGCTTGGACATAAGGTGCGCTTGATCCCCGCGCAGTGCGTGAAGCCCTACGTAAAATCGAACAAGAGCGACATCATCGATGCGGAAGCGATCGCTGAGACTGCCACGCGTCCAACAATGCGATTTGCTGCACTCAATAGCGAGGACCAAGCCGACCTTCAGGCTTTACACAGGGTCCGAGATCAGATGATCGGCACGAGAACGCGTCTGATCAATCAGATGCGAGCTTTCTGCCTCGAATACGGGATCGCACTTCGCCAAGGCGCGGGCCTATTCAAGGTCCACCTGCCGCAGGCTGTCGAAGATAAATCCAACGATCTCTCGTCGGCAATGCCAAGCTGCTTGCAGACCTGTTTGCAGATGAACTGCCCCCCATTTCGACCGGACAGTCGGCATAAGCAGAAAGGCTCAAGCACAGGCTTGAGGACAGGCTTATGTCTAACGAGTATCGACACGTTGAATTGCTGACGGGAGATGTGCGCCAGTTGGAACGGCGCATTGGTGACGTCACACGCGAGATCGAGGCGGTCGCCAATCGCGAGGATGTCGCACGACGGCTCATGACGATCCCTGGGATCGGAGCGTTGGGGGCAACTGCGCTCCTGGCTGCCATTGGAAACGGCCGACAATTCCAGAACGCTCGCGATCTGGCAGCGTGGCTTGGCCTTGTGCCACGCGAATACTCGACCGAAGGAAAGCAGAAGCTTCTCGGCATCAGTAAGCGGGGAAGTAAGCCTCCGGTGAAGGCCGCAGATCAGGCCGCTTGAGCGTTGATGGTCGGCGGTGTCCAATTCCAAGGAAGCAGTTGCTCCAGCTTGGTAATCGGGGTGTCCGCGATGCGGGCAAGAACGTCGGCAAGCCATGCCTGCGGATCGATGTCGTTGAGCTTTGCCGTCATGATCAGGGTGGCCATGAAGGCGGCACGGTCAGCACCACGATCCGATCCGGCGAAGAGCCACGATTTTCTGCCGAGTGCGAAGCCTCTGAGCGCCCGCTCAGCGGCATTGTTTGTCAGGCAAATTCTGCCATCCTCCAAGAATGACGTGAAGCCATCCCAGCGCTTGAGCATGTAGTCGATCGCCTCTGCGACCGGAGAACTGCGTGACAGCTTTGACCGCTCGGTTTGAAGCCAGGCCTGCAAATCGTCGACGAGCGGCAGACTTTCCTTGTGGCGACGTTCCAGGCGTTGGTCGGCCGCAAGCCCGTTGATCTCCCGCTCGATATCGAACAGGTCGTCGATCCGTTTGACGGCTTCGAGCGCCACAGGCGAGATCGGCGCGGCCTTCTTTCCACGCTTGGCGTTCGCGGCAATGTCGGCGAGCACAAAGAATTTGCGCCGCGAGTGCGCCCAGCAGAGTGCCTGCGTCAGCGGACCGGGATCGCGATCAACCCTGAACAGCGGATTGTAGCCGCCATAGGCATCCGCCTGCAGAATGCCGGTGAAGGTCTTCAGGTGGCGTTCCGGATGTTCCTGCCGTCGATCGCGCGAGGCATAGTAAAGGGCGGCCGGCGGTGAGAGCCCTCCGAACGGTCGATCGTCCCGGACATAGGTCCAGATGCGGCCCGTATCAGTCTTTCCCTTTGCCAGGATCGGCACGGTCGTGTCGTCACCATGCAGACGTTCGGCAACAAGGACATGCGCTTCGATCAGAGAGTGAATGGGCTTCAGCGCCGCGGCGCATGCTCCAACCTGATCGGCCAGCGTCGACAAGCTGATGTCGACGCCCTCGCGGGCGTAGCGTTCGCTCTGACGATTGAGCGGCTGGTGCTGGACAAACTTCTCGAACAGGATCATCGCCAGCAGGTTCGGTCCTGCAAAACCGCGGGGTGTTACGTGGAATGGTGCCGGCGGCTGCGTGATCTTCTCACACTCGCGGCAGGTAAACTTCTCCCGCACCGTCTGGATAACCTTCCACTGGCGCGGGACGACCTCCAGGGTCTCGGTGATGTCCTCGCCAAGCTTCGACAGTTTGGTCGATCCGCAGCAGGCGCAATTCGCGGGAGCGGCAATAACGACGCGTTCACGCGGCAGGTGTTCAGGAAAGGGCTTGCGTGATGGGCGCTTGCGCTCGAAAGCTTTGGCGGCTGAGGCTTTGGCGGCGATTTCCGCGACCAATTCATCTTCACTGGCGTCTGCTTCGAGCTCCTCGAGTTGCAGTTCCATCTGCTCAAGGAGCCGCGCCTTACGCTCGGACCGGCTGCCGTAGAGTTCACGGCGAACCTTGTCGATCTCCAGCTTCAGCCGCGCGATCAGCGCCTCGGAATGCGATACAAGTGCCTTTGCGCTGGCGGCTTCTGCCTTGGCGGTTGCCGCTTCTGCTTCGGCTGCAACGCGTCGAGCGCGTTCCTGGGCCAGCAGTGCAAGGGCACTGGCGAGGTCATCCGGAAGCTCTTCGGTCGTATTGCTCATGACAGAATGGAATCATATTCGACCCCGTCGTTCCAGTGTTTTTGCTCATCCGGCCGACGTCGGCCGCCAGGTTTTTTGCGGCATCCGCCAGTCGATACCCTCCAACAGGTAACCGAGCTGCGCAGGCGTGATCACCACCGTGCTATCGACCGCTGATGGCCAGATGAAACGACCGCGCTCCAGCTTCTTCGTAAACAGACAGGCTCCCTGGCCGTCATGCCAGATGACCTTGATCAGGCCACCACCGCGGCCGCGGAATACGAACAGATGACCGCACATCGGATCGCGCTTCAGCGTCTCCTGCACCATCAACGACAGACCGGGGAAGCCCTTGCGCATATCGGTATGGCCCGTGGCCAGCCAGACCCTCACGCCACTCGGAACCGGGATCATCGCAGACCCAATACGCAATCGAGAATCCGGCCAAGCGCATCCGTGTCGATATCGCTATCCACGCGAACCCGACGGCCCCGGCCGAGCTCGATCGTTACATCGCTGCGCTTCCGACGAGGATGGGATGTGGTGGGCGGTTCCGGTTGAACGGGAGAGACTAACGAAGCGGCCTCGGACACGATTACCGGCACCAAAGTCGCCGTGTCCGACCTTGGCTCCTCGATCCGGCAAAGCTCCTTTCGCCAGCGAAAGAGTTGACTGACATGAATGCCGGCTGCGCGGGCAATCTCGGAGATCACCGCGTCTGGCTCAAAGCAGGCAGCGACGAGGCGCTCTTTGTCTTCGCGTGACCAGCGCCGACGGCGCTCTACGGACGTGATCACCTCAATTGGATGCTTTGTCATATGATTACTCCTAGTGTTACCACTAGGACTGGCAGTCAGCAGGCCGTCATCGCAAGACGGCCTTCACCGTGGGCTTACGCGGGGAAACCGCTATGTGCGCAAGCTCCTCGTTCATGGAGCACGATCCTGCTTTCGGCACCTAGATCGAACACGAGATCGATTGGGGAACTGGCTGGATGCCTTCAGGCTCGGATGCACCCAAACAAAGCTGTCGTCGCACTTGCCGCTAAAATGGCCCGGATTGTCTGGGTCGTCCTGACCAAGCCTGGAGCGCTCTACGAACGCAGGGACCCTGCCTTCACCTGACGCTCCTGGCTCGATTGCAAGGCTCGGGAATAGTGACGACAAAACAGTGGATCAACATACCGTAAGTCCTGTGCAAAAAAGCGGGCCTCGTGCCTGGCTGATCCCCGCCTTGCGGCAAATTTCCGCAACCGGCACTCCGTCATCGCCCTGCTTCAGAATGAACGCCTTCTGGGCGTCCGAAAACTTCGATGCCTTCATCGCTTCCGCTCCTGTTCACAGCCGGGAATTTATCGCGGAAAACTCCAGTTATGCACGATCCAATTTTTTTGGGGATCAGAGCATCCGGAAAACCGACTAACCTCAAACCGAGGACATTCCAGGGGAGCAGGTCACAGCTTACCGGAACAGTAAACCGGAACACCTGTAGACGAAAAAGTTATTCATTGGCAATATGTTGAGGATATTCAAGGCTGTGGAGAAAGTTGGATTATGTTCCTGGCGCCTAAGCAGCTTGCGCATCAGGCGTTTGGCTGCCTTGGCATTCCGGCGGCTCTACACCAGGAATCTCCAGAACGAAACCATCTTGATCCACGGCGCGCCATAGCCAATGTTTCTCGCTCCGGATCGAAATGACAGCTTCGTCAAGATGCCATTTATCGCCGAGCCAGCCGGATGACCGAAGACGGATCTCGTTGGCGAAGTTCCGACCGAATTTCTCCGCCCACAGCCGGATTGTTTGATACGAGACAATGATGCCACGTGCTGCCAGCATGTCCTCGACCATCCGCAAGCTCAATGGAAAACGGAAATAAAGCCACACGGCATGGGCAATGATCTCGTCGGGAACGCGGAGGCGGCGGTAGAGAGCGTCTCGGTCGGTCATACTGAAGCATCGCACATCAAAATCCACGCTTCTTTAAGTTTACGATGCCCACTTCACCGTTTTGGGGTCCAATCAAAGCTCTCGGAGTGTCCCTATAAGCTCAGTCGTGACCGTCTTCCACGTCCGGAAACGTGGCTTCGCTTCAGCAATTTGGTGCCTTAAATCCTCACGAAACTGTGGCTCCTGTCCTAACTTATTTACGATGTCGGCCAGCGCGTCAGGATCATCGGGATCAAAATACAACCCAAGATCGCCGCAGACTTCGTGCAAAACCGTTGCCGTTGAGCATATCGCTGGTGTTCCGCACCACATGGCTTCGCCTGCCGGTAGCCCCCATCCTTCGATGCGGCTGGGAATGACCAACGCCATAGCATCCGTGTAGAGACGGACAAGATCGGTCTGGTTTGGATTGGCAACGGTCGCTATGCGATCACGGATAGTATCAAATTTCTGCTGTTCGATATATCGCTTTAGGCGCTTTCTAACTGCGCCTGCGACCACGAGGTGAGGGACCTGTAGGCCTCGCTGCTGTAGACGCAACAACGCTTCGAAAACCACCTCGATGTTTTTGCGCCCCAGGTTCAAACCGACAGTCAGAAGGTATGGTTTGGGAGGCAGGCTAATTTCCGGGGCATCTGTCCCATCAGGACATTGATGTACGAGTTGAACGACCTCGACCGGTCCCGGCTTCGGCAATATCCCTCTGCCGGCAAAGCGTCCAAGTTCCTCTGCTGTGAAGTGCGAGTTTGCAATGATAAGCTGGGATCGCTCGATGACGAACCGGTTATCGTGGAGAAAGTTTTTATCAAACCGCCGAAAACGCTTCGTCAAGCGCTGATGGAGCGGCATGAAATCATGCAAAAGAGGAACGATAGCGACGCGCGACTTGTCTCGTTCAAGCGCCTTCATCATGTCGACGATAAGCTTTGGCCTCGCTGCCGAAAATAGTACGCCATCCGAAATCGAGATTTTGGAAAGCCCTGTCGCGTTCTCCTCCCAAGAGCGTCTGTTCTTTCTCGCCATAAAGAAGTTCATGAAAGTTGCGACACCGGAAAGTAAGAACGAGCCGCCGTAATTCGTTCTGAACCAACGCTGGCTGGAATTATTTGGAAGTTCGAAAAAAACTCCTCCATCAGCTGATTTGTGCCACTTCACTTCGTAGAAATCGCGACTGCCAAACGAAAACACAACGAAACGGACATTTGGGTCAAGCTTCGCAGCTTCCTTTCCGATTTCGACCACAACTCTCGCAATACCGTAGTATTGAACTCGCTTCGGAGTCGACGAGAGCAGTGCCTCAGTTAGATCAATGAAGACTGCACCGCTCATAAGGGTTTTCCATAGGTTTCGGTTCTCGTCGCGCTTTGCACTAGGGCGAACAAGAACCCGAGCAACAGGCAATAATAATGTAGATAGAATTTAAGGCTTAAGAACGCGTCAAACATCATCGCTCCACCCCAGAGCCCTGTCACCGCCAAAGTCATGATCACGCGGTCGACTGGAAGCAAGCCCTTCGAGATCAGTGCGGGAATGCACATAAACAACGAGCCGATCGCAAGAGAAAAGACACCTCCGGTCACAAGCCAAGCTAGATATTGGTTATGATTATGCTCGAAGCCGAACCTGTCTTGAATAATGGTCTTGAGGGATAACGCGCCATGTCCAAACAACGGAGCTTGTCGGATCGCGTCGAGGGACACGATCCACATGTTCAGGCGAATAGATATCGCATCATCTTTCGAAAACTGTGGGTCTGAGGAATCTCCGAGCACGTCGTTTGCCAAGCCTGAGACACCACTCTGTTTGGGTTCACCGGTCGATGGCGACGCGGAAATCACTGGAGCAGTCTCCCCGAAGGTCGACGTCTGCTGGTGATCTGCCGAGATTCCAGAAATAGCCTGCCATCTGTCAAAGTTAGCGCATCCCGACCCAGCGCCGACCAGGCCCGACAGAATGATACCAAGAGCGAGTGCTCCCAAGGTTTCAATTATCGTCGGCAGGCCCTTTCGGAAACTGGGCACACATCTCAAAATGACAAAACCACCAAGAACAGCGAATTGCCCGACGGCGACACCCCGTGAGCCAGTATACGCCAGAACAACGACTACGCTCAGGGAAACAAGGAGCAACCGGATGTACCGCTGAGTTCTCGTTTTCCGCTCCCATCCCACGAATAGAAGTAGCGTAAGCGTCGTGAAAATCAGCGCGGGAATGAATGGCCACGGTGCTGCTACCTTAACCCGGCAGCCATCTATACCCAAAGCCATGTAAGCACTTAGGACCGAAAACGCGACGAATAATGAAGGGGGCGCGATGAGCTGAAATCTGGCCAGAAGGTTTTCAATCTGTAAAGAGCGAAGAAAGCCAAGAGCGAACAACGCAATCGCGACGGCGTAGAGTTCAATCCCTGGGTTTCTTGGAGGTACTTCCGAGCGGTCCAATCCAGGGTAAAGGTATAGAAGCGCAATGCAGTAGACAAAATAGGTCGCTACCGGGGCGAACAAATGATATTTGGCCGCAGCTGCTCTTCTGAAGTCGGTGCTCCTCCAAAACAGGAAAATGGGAAGGACACCGACCAGGACGAGAAACGGCACGATTTTACTGGCTAGAAAGAGTGCGAAGACCAGGCCGATTACAAAGCCATCGTCAAAAATTTTACGCGCTTTCTCAACCACCATCAAGCCTCGCAGCATAACTTAACGTATCTTCAGCGGACTAGTAGGCGGTCCTGAAGAATCGAGCAAGCCTCAAAGTTGTAGGAATTTATCGTTTCACGCTACGAGCGTTCGGTACGTATACACGATAAATCAACACGCGACGGCATGCTGGCGGTATCAATTCTCACTTTGATCGTGTCTTCACGTGCAACGCTGCAGAACCACAACTTTTGCAATTGATGTGCTGGTGAAAATCGGGTGGAACATGTATGGACTACCAATCCCGCGATTATCTAGATGGGATGATACGGGAATTTAAGAGCAGCCCCTCGCCTGGTTTGGGTGCGTGTTTCGCAAAACAGAACAGTTTAGTCCAATCATGGCCGCCACAAAATACGTCAAACATATTCTTGACCTACCTAGATCGACAAAGCGCGCTCTGGCTCTAACAGTGGATATTTCCCTCTGTATTCTGACTATTTGGTTAGCGTTCTGCCTGCGCCTTAATGATTGGGTGGCTTTGTCAGGAGTGCAACTCCTCACCATTCCAGTCTCTCTGGCATTAGCGCTGCCAATTTTTATTACGACCGGACTGTACCGAGCGATCTTTCGTTTCATTGGTTGGTCGGCATTTGTAACTGTGATCCAAGCCGTGACTATATACGGCCTCGCATTCATGGCGATATTTACCGCTATTGGCTTTGCAGATATTCCGAGAACTGTGGGCATCATTCAGCCCTTATTGCTGCTGATCGCGATCGGCCTATCGCGTTTCTCGGCCCGATATCTCCTTTATGACGCGTATAATCGGATACTGAGGACCACGGGCAGGAAAAATGTTCTCATTTATGGCGCGGGTCACGAGGGCCGGCAGTTTGGAGGCGCGCTGGGGCACAGTGCAGATTATCGTGTAGTTGGCTATCTCGATGATGATCGCACGCTGCACGGTAGCGTGATTGGCGGAATACGTGTCTTCAACCCGCGTGACATGCTCAAGGTCTGCGTTCTGAATAATGTCAGGACCGTTCTTCTGGCTTTGCCGCACATCAGTCGAAAACGCAGGAACGAGATCATTGAGGATCTTCGAGAAGCGCAGGTCGCGGTTCGAACTGTATCGACGCTCGATGCCATCACAATGGGAAACGCTGCTTACGCAAAAATGCATGAGCTCGACGTCGAAGATTTGCTTGGCCGCGAAAGCGTACCCCCGGACAAAGAGCTTATCGAGCGCGATGTTCGGGGAGGTGTTGTTATGGTGACCGGCGCCGCGGGATCCATTGGTAGCGAATTATGCCGAACGCTTCTCAAACTGGGACCGTCTAGCCTCATCATCCTGGATCAAAATGAGCTTGGCCTCTACAATCTTCAGGCTAAATTGAGTGGCTCTGAGCATGAATCCATAACGATAGTCCCGATTCTTGCCGACGTTTGTGATGCCACACGGATCGCGACCGTCATAGGCAAATGGAGGCCAAGTGTGATCTATCACGCTGCAGCGTATAAGCACGTACCTTTGGTCGAGCAAAATCCTGCTGAAGGCATAAGGACGAATGTATTCGGTTCGCTCAATGTTGCCAGAGCAGCAAGCAATGCGGGGGTGAAACGTTTCGTACTGGTTAGTACCGATAAAGCGGTTCGTCCTACTAATGTGATGGGAGCCTCCAAACGTATCGCCGAGATCTGCCTGCAAGCCCTGGATGGACAGGGAAGCGCGACCGTAATGACTATGGTCCGCTTCGGAAATGTGCTCGGTTCTTCTGGGTCAGTCGTCCCTCTCTTTCGCAACCAGATAGCGAATGGGGGGCCTCTAACCTTGACCCATACAGAGGTAACTCGTTTTTTCATGACTATCCCAGAGGCAAGTCAGTTAGTCATTCAAGCGGGAGCTATGGGCACAGGAGGAGATGTATTTATTCTTGATATGGGCGAACCTGTCAAAATATTGGACCTTGCGCGTCGAGTGGTCGAGTTGCATGGCCTGACCATTAAAGACGAGAAAAATCCCAATGGGGATATTGAAATTCTCACCACGGGTCTGAGGCCAGGAGAAAAACTCTACGAAGAAGTGTTGATTGGAAATGATCCCCAGCCGACCGCTCACCCGAAGATTATGCGAGCTCAAGAGAGGTTCATGCGATTCGAAGAACTGGAAAAGAAGCTGGAGGATTTGGAGCGATTTATCCAAAAAGATGATGTTAATGGTATTAAAATGCTGCTGTCTGAAATAGTCGAGGACTTCGAACCGCCAATCGACTGCACCAATGTCGACGCCATCGATCCTGACGCTTCACCATGTTCTAACGGCTCAATCTAAAATTAGGGACACACTGTGCTACTGGTGACGGGTGCAACTGGCTTCATAGGGCGACATTTCGTCGAGATTCTTCGAGAACGCAACATTGCGTTTCGAGCGACTGGTCGGTCAGGGGCGTATTGGCTTACTGACATTGGCTCGATCAATGCTGATACTGATTGGGCGGAAGCACTAAAAGGCGTCGATACCGTCATCCACCTAGCGGCAATTAACGAGAACGTGATCGAGGATCTCAACTCCGGTGCATCGCAATTCACTTCGGTGAATGTTGACGGTACAGCACAGCTTGCTCGCGAAGCAGTTCGCTCGGGTGTCCGCAAGTTTATATTGCTCAGCACTGTGAAAGTGAATGGCGAAGCTACATGCGACGGGAAACCATTTACGTCTCACGACCACCCCGCGCCGCAGACTCCATACGCTCAGTCAAAGTATGAGGCTGAAGAGATCCTGAAGCGCATATCACTGCAAAGCCAGATGCAAGCTTGGATACTTCGGTCTCCGTTGGTTTATGGCTCTGGCTCCAAAGGGAGCTTCAATGCTCTGGCTTGGTTAGTCGAGCAGGGCTGGCCGTTGCCTTTCGGCTTAATCAGGAACCGTCGCTCGATGGTACATGTGGAGAACCTCTGTGATCTGATTTTGGCCACGCATTATTATGAGAAGGCACCTTTAAAGATCCAAACGTTGATGGTGTCAGAGGGATTTGCCGTTTCGACCCCGCAGCTTTGTGAAATGATTGCGTGTGCGAAGGGTCGCAGAGCGGTGATGTTGCCAATAGCCCCATGGCTTCTTAAAATAGCTGGAAAATTAGTAGGTAGGAGCGCATTGGTCAGCCGCCTGACCCAAAATCTTGAGGTCGATGACAGCGAAGTGCAGCGTCTTGGCTGGACCCCGAAGCTATCCCCTCAGGAAGCGTTGAGGAGGTCAGTCTAATGACTAAATTGAGCGGGCAAAAGATGAAAATTAAACGTCTACTCGACATCGTGCTCTCGTTGGCAGGACTCCTTCTTTTTTCACCTATTTTTGTGGTGGTGGCGCTTGTTGTCCGCGCGACGTCGCCTGGCGGTGCTCTTTTTGTTCAGACGCGTGTCGGTAGAAACGAGAAGTGCTTCAGGTGTTTGAAATTCCGCACGATGACCGCAGGAACGCCGGATGTGGGATCGCACCACGCGGAGCAATCGTGGATCACGCCAATAGGCAGGTTATTGAGGAAAACAAAGCTTGACGAATTGCCACAGTTGATCAACGTTTTAAGGGGAGAAATGAGTATAGTCGGTCCACGTCCGTGTCTTCCAAGTCAGCGAGAACTGATTAGCGCACGTCGGGCGCTCGGGGTATTTTCTCTGGCGCCAGGCATTACTGGAATCTCTCAGACGAGAGGGGTAGATATGTCCACGCCTCTGGAGCTGGCTAGCCTAGATGCAACATACTTAGAGAGTATGTCTGTGCTTACGGATATTGCCTTGATGTACGAGACCTTGCGAGGAGCGGGGAAAGGTGACGCTGCCAGTCGCCGAGTGTAAAAATGTGAATCCCCGGCGCGTATCGCGGTTGGCGGGCAAATGCTTTATCGAAGGTCGGCTTGTCGAGTTGGGCCGAACACAGAAATCAAAACTGACGCATGTCGATAGCAATCCACAGAGACCAGATGTTGAACATCGGAACTACGGCATCGTTCCGGCTTCGTTCGACCTTAGCGTACGATTTCGGACTGCTCTTGTTCTGACTCCCACAAGCGCGCCCTTTGCTGACGATGATTTGCTAACCATGCAGCGGCGGCCCTTTCCTCAAGAGGCCTTGAAACAAAATAGCCTTGCACATATTGGCACCCGAGCCTCTTAAGTTCCGCATACTGCTCAGGCGTTTCAGCACCCTCAGCAACCACATCGGCGCCAATTTTTTTAGCTAACTCTAATATTGTCCTCACAATTTCGTTTTTATCAGAACCGTCTTGTAAGGCGCTTACGAACGACCGGTCGACCTTAACGGTGTCAAACTTCAGTTCGTTCAGATAGCTCAAAGACGTAAGCGGCAAGCTGAGGCCGTTCAGGCCTTGTAGTTCCACGGCATAAGGTTATGGATTTCGCTGCTAGGCCAGCCGTTTGCAAGGCGCTCGAGCGTCTGCGTCAGCCAGGCCTGGGGATCGACAGAATTCATTTTTGCAGTCTGCAAAAGTGTCGCGATTGTCGCCCATGTTTTGCCGCCGCCGTCGCTGCCGGCGAAGAGACTATTTTTTCTTGTGATCGCCTGCGGTCTG
>Ga0308171_1001036_pt1 | contig 43269 bp, 50 predicted proteins | sample PhyGR1_FD_202135 | JGI IMG/M metagenome (GOLD analysis project Ga0308171, IMG submission 202135) | Phyllosphere microbial communities from UC Gill Tract Community Farm, Albany, California, United States - DLSLSG.R1 | ecosystem: Host-associated > Plants > Phyllosphere > Unclassified | place: USA... | reverse complement strand
CGATCAGCATGTGCACGCGGCTGATCCAGTGCAGGCCACGGCTGCCCACCACCTTGCCGTGCTGCAGGTTGCCCTGGCACCAGCGGCGGTCGCGCACCAGCAGGTCGGTCAGCGTCGGCGGGCCTTCCTCGTAGCTGCCGCCCAGGTAGGGCACCATGTGCGCGGCCCAGCCACCCCGGCGCATCAGCGCCGCTTCCACGAAATCATGGCTGAGCACGTGGCCGCCGAACGGCTTGCGCCCCGGCAGTTCCGGCAGGCCGGCGTGGTCGGCGAAGGCACGGGTGCGGATGATCGCGTTGTGCCCCCAGTAATTGCTTTCGGCACCGTGCCACCAGGCCACGCCGCGAGCGATCACCGGCCCGTACACGCGCCCGCCGAACTGCTGCATGCGCGAGAACAGGGTGCGGCCGCCGATCACCGACGGCAGGGTCTGGATCAGGCCGACGTCGGCGTTGTGCTCCATGCCGGCCACCAGGCGCACGATGCTGTCACCGGTCATCAGGCTGTCGGCATCCAGGATCAGCATCTGCGGGTAGGCACCGCCGAAGCGGCGTACCCAGTCGGCGATGTTGCCGGCCTTGCGCGCGCTGTTGTCGCCACGGCGGCGATAGAACAGTCGCGCGCGCCCATCGGGCACCAGCTCGCGCAGCTCGGCAAACACCTGCTCTTCGGCCCGCGCGATGTCCTCGCGACGGGTATCGCTGAGCACGAAGAAATCAAAACGCTGCAACTGGCCGGTAGCCGCCACCGATTCGTAGATCGCGCGCAGGCCGGCCAGCAGCCGGCGCGGGTCTTCGTTGTAGGTGGGCATCAGCAGCGCGGTGCGGCTGTGCACGGTCGGCAGCGGCTTGTCCGGATCGATGCCTAGACGGTAGCCGCGGTCGAACACGGCCGTCAGGAAGCCGGCCACCGCACTGGCAAAGGACAGCGCGATCCAGGCGAACAGGCCGACGAACAGGACCAGCAGGCAGGCCTCCAGCACGCTGATGCCATTGCCGGACAGCACCCGCCACATCATCCGGGTGGCCACGGCGGTCATTGCCGCGGTGCCACCGAGGATGTACAGGCGGCGCAGGCCGATCATGCGCGGCGAGGTGCGATGGCGGCGAACCTTCAGCGAGCCATGCCGCAGCGTCTGTTCGGGCATCACCAGCGGTGATTCGGCCGGCAGCAGCGCCCAGCCCGCGTCGGGACCGGCCGTGACCGGCTCCGCATCGATGGTTTCACTCCCCATGGCCGCCTACTCCCTGCAGGCCGCAGGACCAGCCGTCCCGGCCGGGCTGCATGCACCAAGGTTCCTGGTACGCATTCCCGGCGTCCACACTTGTCCTGTCTGCCACGACGTCATGCCGCGCAGTCGATGTCTGTCACTACCGGAACCCACACGATCTCCAACGGGGCGGAATCGAAAAATGCGGCCCAGTCTATGGCCCTGAATGTAAGCCGGGTGCGAAGGACTACGCCGGCAAATCTCCCCATTCAGCAATCAGCAGGCGAACCACGCCCTGCGCGCCGCGGGTGTCGATCCATCCCGGAAAGTACTGGATCGTAACAAACGAGAACGGTTATCATTACGTTAACCAGGCAGGTCAGCGCGTTCCGCGCACCGGACCCACCCAGCTGCGCCGGACCTTCCGCGCGCCCGACGACCCAGGGAAGGGGTTGGCTGCCTGCTGTCTGCGTGCGCCTGCTGCTTCCATCGGGTCTCTCCTCTCCCTTGGAAGCCGTCATGTCCCCTCTCCGTTCCGCGCCTCTGTCGCGCACCCGACTGGCCAGCGCCCTGGCCACCGCCTGCCTGCTGACCCTGCCTTCCCTTGCCGCCGCTGAAGCCAGCGCCGATGCCTCGACCAAGGACCTGGATACCGTGGTGGTTACCGCCTCGGGCAACCAGCAGTGGATCAAGGATGCCCCGGCCAGCATCAGCGTGATCAGCCGCGAAGACATCGAACGCCAGCCGGTGCACGACCTGGCCACCCTGCTCAGCCGTATTCCGGGCGTGACCGGTGGGCTCAGCGCCGCCGGTGAGCAGTCCAAGATCAAGCTGCGCGGCATGCCGTCCAACTACACGCTGGTGCTGGTGGACGGCAAGCGCATGGGCAGCTCGGCCTCGACCAACTATCGCCCCGACCTGGGCCGCCAGGACCTGAACTGGATTTCCCCCGACCAGATCGAACGCATCGAAGTGGTGCGTGGCCCGATGTCCTCGCTGTATGGCTCGGACGCGATGGGCGGGGTAATCAACATCATCACCAAGCGCATCGGTGACAGCTGGAACGGCAGCGCCACCCACAGCTACACCCGGCCGCAGGATGGCGACCGTGGCGATACCCAGCAGATCGGCGCGACCTTCTCCGGCCCGCTGGGCGAGCGCTTCGGCCTGCGCATCGGTGCCAACAGCATGCGCCGCGACTCGGACCGCTCCAACGGCGGCGTATACGGCAACGCCTACGCCGGTGAGAAGGACCGCAATGTCGACGCGCTGCTGCAGTGGAAGCTGAGCGAGGCACAGGAAGTGTCGCTGGAAGCCGGCCACGGCGTGCAGCAGGCCTTCATCGCCCAGGCGCTGGAAAAGCAGGACGAAGGCGCATGGGGTGCCAGTGAGCTCAAGCGCAGTTCGCTGGCGCTGAACCACGACGGCAAGTGGGCGTTCGGCACCTCCAAGCTCAGCGCGCACTGGACCGAATACAAGAATGATATCGGCCCGACCGGCCGCTCCGAGGCGACCGACACGATCATCGAAGGCAGCTTGAGCACGCCCTTCACCCTGGGCGTGGACCACCAGTTCGCGGTGGGCGGCCAATGGAAGCGCCAGGAGCTGACCAACACCGACACCATCGGCCAGGCACCGATCGACTACGCCGGAAAACCGGTGGTCGGCTCCAGCCTGGAAGTGGATACCTGGGCGCTGTTCGTCGAAGACGAGTTGAAACTGCACCGCACCCTGGCCCTGACCCTGGGTGCGCGCCTGGATCACCATGAACAGTTCGGCAGCCATGTCAGTCCGCGTGCCTACCTGGTGTGGCACCCAAGCGAGCAGTGGACGATCCGTGGCGGCGTGTCCAAGGGCTTCCGCGCCCCGAGCCTGACCGAGAATTCGCCCAGCGCGGCGACCCAGTCCGGCGGCCGCGGCTGCACCTCGCTGTACCCGCTGGGCTACGTGCGTGGCGGCTGCTACATGGCCGGCAACCCCGACCTTGACCCGGAAACCAGCACCAACCGCGAGATCGGCGTCAGCTTCGACAATGATCTGGTCGACGCCGGCCTGACCTACTTCCATACCGACTTCAGGAACAAGATCGAGTATGAAGCGCTGGGCTTCTTCAATGGCTACTGGTGGACGCGCATGAGCAACGTGCAGCGCGCGCGCACCAGCGGCATGGAAGGCACCCTCAACTTCCGCTTCGGCGATCACTGGCGCTGGCGCACGTCGGCGACCTGGATGAAGGAAGCCAGGAACCTGACCACCGGCCGCAACCTGATCGACACTCCGGAGTTCTCAGGCTATTCGTCGCTGGACTGGACCCCGAGCACCACGTTCTCCGGCAGCCTGTCGGCGCAGTACACCGGCAAGCAGACCGGCGTGGTCAATACCTTCCTGAAGGCCTACACGTTGTATGACCTGACCGCTGCCTGGAACGTCAATGAGGTGCTCACCCTGCGGGGCGGTGTGAGCAACCTGGCCAACAGGAAGCTGTACGCCGACGGCGCTACCGACTACTTCGTCGCCGGCCGCAGCTACTTCCTCAGCATGACCGCGCGCTTCTGAGGCGCACTGTGATCGCGCTGGCAACCGGCCAGCGCGATCGCGGCTGGTTTCCCAGGCTCAGTCGTTTTCCAGCATCGCCGGCGCAGCGTCGCGGCTGGCCGCGATGCGTGCACGGTCCATCGCCACCGCCAGTTGTTGGCGGGCGAGCAGTTGTTGTGCCTGCACCACTTCGGGTGTCGGCAGGAGCACCGGTCCGGGTGCGTTTTCCGGTGTAGCAGGTGTGGTCATGCAACCTCCATGGACATACCGCAGCTACCCGCAAACAGCCGAGGGTAACAGCGGAACTGCGCACCCTATCCTAAAAACAAGGCGGATGGGTGACGGTGCGGCACCGGGACGCAAGCCCTTTGCCGTAGGAACGTCACATTTTTGACGCTCCAAGCTGGTTTGCTGAATGTGACTCACTTATCATGAAAACGTTTTCCTAACAGGGAAGTCCCTAACACATGAACACCGTTGACCTGACCCGCTTCAGCCCGAAGTGGCAGTTCCGCTTCAACTTCTTCCAGCAGCACGGCGCTCCCAAGGAGCCCGGCTTCAAGCAGGCCTGGAAGGCGCTGTCCTTCGGCGACCGCCTGAAGATCAACCTGAACTTCTTCGCCTTCTTCTTCGGCGCGATCTATCTGTTCATCCTGGGCATGTGGCGCAAGGCGCTGGTGGTGATCGGCATCAACATCGTGCTGATCGCGGTCAGCCTGGTGCTGCCGGACATCGTGGCCCGCGCACTGTTCATCGCAATGAACTTCCTGGTCGCCTCGAGCACCAACTACAGCTACTACCTGGAACAGGTGAAGGGCAACACCAGCTGGAACCCCTTCGAAGGCATGTTCTGAGCCCAGCGCACCACACGCGCAGCGGCACACCGACGCCCGGCCTTGGCCGGGCGTCGTCGTTCATGCCCCGGCTCAGGCGGCGCGCAACGCGGCAGCCGGCCGGGTCTCGGCCTGCAGGCGGAAGCGTGACACCGCCACCGCCAGCTGCTCGGCCTGTTCTTCCATCGCCCTCGCCGCAGCGGTGGCTTCTTCAACCAGCGCAGCATTCTGCTGGGTGGTCTCGTCCATCTGCACCACGGTCTGGTTGACCTGCTCGATACCGGCCGACTGCTCGCGCGAGGCGGCCGAAATCTCGGCCATGATCTCGTTGACCCGGCCGACCTGGCCGACGATCTCCTGCATCGTGCGGCCCGCACCGTGCACCAGCTGCGCACCGGCACCGACATGGCCGACCGAGGCGTCGATCAGCGCCTTTATCTCCTTGGCCGCGCCCGCCGAGCGTTGTGCCAGCGCGCGCACCTCGCTGGCGACCACCGCAAAGCCGCGGCCCTGTTCACCGGCACGCGCCGCTTCCACCGCCGCGTTCAATGCCAGGATGTTGGTCTGGAAAGCGATGCCGTCGATCACCGAGATGATCTCGGCGATGCGCTGCGAAGAGGTCTCGATCTGCTCCATGGTCTGCACCACCTGGCTGACCACCTGCCCGCCTTCGCTGGCAACGCCTGCGGCCGAGGCCGCCAGCTTGTTGGCCTGCAGGGCGTGATCGGCGTTCTGGCGCACGGTGGAGGTCAGTTCCTCCATCGACGCTGCGGTCTCTTCCAGGTTGGCCGCCTGTTGCTCGGTACGGCGTGACAGGTCGCTGTTGCCCGATGCGATCTCGCCTGCGGCCAGGCGGATGCTGGCAGCGGACTGCTGGATCTGGCCGACGATCTGGGTCAACTGCTGCACGGTGCTGTTGGCATCGTCGCGCATCACTGCGAACACGCCGTGGAAGTCACCCTCCATCCGTGTACTGAGGTCACCAGCGGCGATGGCGCGCAGCAGCGTCGACAGCGCAGCCAGGTTCTGGTCACTCACCTGCATCATGGTGTTCAGGGTTTCCACCATGCGGCGGAAATCATGCTCGAAGCAATGCGCATCGCCACGCACCGCGAAATCGCCCGCTGCTGCAGCGGCGGCCAACTGCTGGATCTGCTCGTTGATCGCCGCCAGGTTGGTCTTGGTGGTTGCCATGGCAGCGGTGAATACCGCCTTTTCGCCCGGCAGTGCGTCCATGTCCACGCTCAGGTCACCCACCGCGTAGCGCTGCATCACCTCGACCAGGCGTTGGGTGACCGCATTGCTGTCGGCCACCAGCTGGTTGCTGTCGGCCACCATGCGACCGTATTCGCCCGGGAACACCGACGCGTCCATGCGGTAACTGATTTCACCGGCATCATGGCGGCGCGCCATCTCCGCCTGTGCGGCCATCACCGCCTGCAGCTGGCCTCGCATGCCCTGCATGGCAGCCAGCAGGCGGCCCACTTCATCGTTGCCCAGCGCCGGCATGGCGGTATCGAGCTTGCCCGCAGCCACGTCGCCGGCGATGCGCACCGCCTGCGCCAGCGGTCGCACGGCCAGGCGCTGCAGCAGCAGGTAGACACCACCACTGAGCACCAGCGCGGCCACCACACCCACCAGCAGGATGATCCACAGCAGCTCACGGGCCTGCGCGATGATCACCGAATGCGGCACCACCACGCCCAGCGCGAAACGCTGCGGCGCCTCACCCACCTGCAGCGGTACGTACAGGCGGACATTGCCGGCAGCGTCAGGCTCGAACGCTTCATAGGTCTTGTCGGCGGCGATCTGCGCCAGCATGCCGAGTGTGGCGGCATCGGTACGCGGCTTGCCGATCTCGGCAGCATCGGCCGAGGCCAGCACCACGCCCTTCGGCGACAGCAGTTCGACGCGGCCGGCACCCATCGGCTTCAGCGTGGCCAGGTGCTTCTGCAGCGCCTCCAGCGAGAAGTCGACGGTGAAGACACCGAGAAAGGTGCCGTTCTCGACGATCGGCGTGCTCAGCGTGCTCATCAGCACCTGCTTGCCGCCGATGTCGTAGGCATACGGTTCGCTGACCAGCGGCAGCTTGTCGCGGCTGGGCACCATGTACCAGTTGCCCGAGCCGCTGGGCGTCTCGGTGTAGTCGGTCATCGTCGACTGCTGCGGCTTGCCGTCCTGCCAGGCCCAGTAGCTCATGTAGCGGCCGGTGCCGTCATGCGCTTCGCTGTTGACGAACTCGGCGTCCTTGCCGTCGAAGGCATTGGCCTCCCACATGGTGCTCTTGCCCAGCCATTCCGGGTGCGCGTGCAACTGCTCGCCGATGACATTGGCCAGGCTGGCACGATCAGGCGTATCACCGCGTGCACGCTGCGCCAGCACGGTTTCCACCATCGCATCGTTGCTGGCAAAGGCCGTGCCCAGGTCGGCAGCCACCTGGCGCGCCTCGGCACGGGCTTCGCTGGCCATGGTCTGCCGCGAGGACGACACCAGCGCCGAGCTGGCCTGGTGATAGATCAGGAACGCGGTCGCGCCGAAGCACAGCAAGGCGATCACCGCAGTGCCCAGCATCAGCTTGTGGGCGATGCTGCCAGGGCGGCGGGCAGCGACGGAACGGGAAGAAGACATGGGAGGATCCGCAGGCAGTTCAGGTCGACCGGTGCCACCAGGGCACCGCGCAGATGCGCGATCCATCGCGCGGGCCGCCTGCCCGCCGGATCGGAACCCGGCGCGGGAAGGCACGCACCGGGTTAGCGGCCATGGCCGGGCGAGGTTGAGGCTCGCCGCACGCTCAAAACCTGAACCCGCTCAGCTGCGGCCGTCGACGCAGGCCTGTGCTGCTCGCCTGTGCTACTCGGCGACGCGGTCGCCGATCCACTCCGCACGGGGCAGGACCTCGATGCTGCCCGCGGCATACTGCTGCAGCACGTCCTCCGGACCGAAACGGGGCTGCCAGCCCAGCGCTGCGCGCATCCGGCTGCTGTCGTAGACCCGATCGATGCTGAGCGGCAGTGGCCAGCCACGGCGCTCGAACTCGGCCAGCAGCTGCGGTGCGCGGCGCGCCAGCACCTGGCGCGGATCAGCGGCCAGCTGCAGGCAGTCGTCGCGCCGGAAGGGCGTCGGTGCACAGGCAAGGTAGCGCTGGAAGGCCGCGCCTTCATCGTGCAGCAGCGCGGCATGCGCGCTGGCCACGTCGCGCGCGTCGATACCACGGTGCAGGCGGAACATCGCCATGCGGTCAGGTGGCTCGGGGAAGCAACGTGCCATCCGCAGCACGCGCACGGTGAACGTTGCGCTGGCCGCCGCTTCGGCCAACGCTTCGGCCTGCAGCTTGGTGCGGTGGTAGATCGTGCGCGGCAGCGGCTCGGTGTCCTCGTCGATCCAACGGCAGCCGCCGGACACCACGGCATGGCCGTACAACGCCGTAGTACTGGTCAGCACGAAGCGCTGCACGCCGGCCTCGCGCGACAGCTGCAGCAGGTTCGCGGTGGCCTCCACGTTGATCTGCTGGAACACCCCGTCAGGTACCAGACCCACGTGCGGGGCGTGCAGTGCTGCGGTGTGGATCACCGCGTCAACCCCCTGCACGGCGCGTTCCAGCGCCCGGCGATCGGTGACATCTGCAATGACGCGCGTGGTGGCGAACGGACTGCGGTCCAGCCCCACCACCTCATTGGCAGCGGCCAGCGCACCGAAGATCGCGCGCCCTATCCGCCCGGAACTTCCGGTCAACAGAATCTTCATTGAATCCATTCACTCGACAGCGCCCGGGACCTACCGGGATGGCTTGATTCTAGGCATGCATGATGGCGTCGGCGATAGCAGACGACGACATTCTGCATGCCATCGCTGTCGGGTCGGCGGCGCCTGGCCCGGCAACAGGCGCTCATGCCTCCGAGCGGGCCGATACCAGCCGCAGGAAGGCTTCGTTCTGATAGCGGCTCATGCGCAGCTGCTGGCCGTTCTCCAGGGTGAGTACGTGATGGCCGTTGAACCAGGGGTGGATCGTCCTGACCCGCGCGATGTTGACGATGGCCGAGCGATGCACCCGGGCGAAATGCCTGGGATCAAGCCGTTCAGCCAGGCTGTTCATCGTTTCGCGAAGCTCATGCACGCGATCAGCCAGATGCAGCTGCACCGTATTGCGATTGGCGCGGATCCAGAGGATATCCTGCACGGCCAGCAGCAGCACCGCCTCGCCATCACGCACTGCGATACGCTGCAGATAGTCCTCGCGCCTGCGCAGCACATCCAGCGCCTGCAGCAGGCGCGTGTTGTCGTTTGCATTGACGGTCTGGGCAAGACGGGACTTCGCGCGCAGCAGCGTGGCCGCGAACCGTTCGCGACTGAAGGGCTTGACGAGGTAGTCCAGCGCGTTGGCTTCGAATGCACGTACCGCATACTGCTCGTAGGCGGTGACAAATACCGTGGCCGGCATCCGCCCGGCGCCGATGGTGGCCAGCACGTCCAGACCGGTGATGCCAGGCATCTGCACATCCAGGAACACCAGGTCCGGCGACTGCGCACGGATGGCTGCCACGGCAGACACTCCGTCACCACACTCGGCTACGTTGTCGATGTCTACATCACCGTGCAGCAGGCGGGTCACCGCGCGCCGGGCGATCGGCTCGTCGTCCACCACCAGCACGCTCAGGCTCATGCGGCACCGCCGTGCACGGCAAACTCGGGAGCGTCATCGGCATCGTCGCGTATCCGCAGTGGCAACCGCACCCGGCAGGCCACGCCCTGCGGCCAGAGCAGGTCCAGGCGCACCTCGGCCGAATCGCCGTACAGCTCGCGCAGGCGCAGCCGCGTATTGGCCAGGCCGATGCCATGGCCACCTGGCGCGCCGGGCTGCTGCAGCGTGCTGTTCTGGTTACGCACCTCGATGCACAGCATGTCGCCGTCGCGGCGGCCCTCGATCTCGATGGTGTCCTCGCCAAGGTTGCGACCGATTCCATGGCGCAGCGCGTTTTCCACCAGCGGCTGCAGGATCAGGCTTGGAACCGCGGCATCAAGCAGCTCCGCTGCAACGTAGATGCGGCTGTGCAGGCGATCCTTGAAACGCGTGCGCTGGATGCCCAGGTACAGCTCGATCAACTCCAGTTCCTGGCGCAGACTGATTTCCTGGCCGTCGTAGTCCTCCAGAAAGGCACGCAGCAGCTCGCTCAGACGCAGCAGCATGTCTTCGGCACTGGCCTTGTCTTCATCCAGAAGGGTGATGATTGCGTGCAGCGTATTGAACAGGAAATGCGGCTGCAGCTGCGACTTCAATGCCAGCAACCGCGACTGCGCCAGCTCGGTCGCCAGCCTGCTTGCCTCGACCTCGCGGCGTGCCTTTTCCTGCTGGAAATGCAGTGCCTGCTGGATCGCGAACAGGGCCCAGTAGGTCAGCAGGCCCATCGCGAAATGCTGGGCGATGAAATACCACAGCTGCTCGCCAAAGCTGCTGGGCTCGAACCAGGTGGACACCAGGGCCCCCACCACCATCGCCAGCGCGGTCACCCCCACGCTGGCCAGCAGCTGCACGCCCAGACCGGCCAGCCTTCGCTCGGGCCGCAGCGGATGGCGTTCGCCCAGGGCGAACACCAGCGGCGCCAGCGCCGCCCAGGTAAACCACTGGATCATCGACCAGCGCAGGTAGACCTCAAAGGGGAATGACTGGCCCTGCAGGTTGTGGCTCAACACCCTCTGCAGGGTGAAGGCGAACGCAACCGCCAGCCACAGCAGCAGGTAACGCAGCACGTCGATCTGGGTATGGCCAAGGCGGATCTTCATCGCATGCGTCCCGATGCCCGGAGCGGGCCAGCGCCATCTTAGGCACAGCATGGCCGGCAATGAAGGACGGCGATGGCCGATTGCGATTGGTCCCGCTGTCGCGACGATTCGTCCCGGATCGATTGCAGGCGCGTGGCCTCCACCGCCAGATGGCGATGTCCCCAACGGAGAGCCCTCATGCGTCTGTCCCGCGTTCTGCTCGCTGCCAGCCTGTCCTGCGCTGCCGCCAGCGCACCCGCTGCGCCGCTGCACTACCTGACCCTGATCAATCGTGCCCATGCACCTGCCACGTCGGTGGAAGTCGCGGCGAGTGACGCCGACGCATTCCATGCCCTGGCATTGGCCGGGCCCATCGCGGGAGGTGGCGGCCAAGCGACGGTGGCACTGCGCGGAACCGGCTGCCGCGTCAACCTGCGCATCACCTTCAAGGATGGGCGCCGCATCCTGTACAGCCACACCGATGTCTGCCGCGGTGACCGGCTGCTGATCTCGGCGCTTCCCGCGCGGTAACCGGTCGTCAAACGCGTGCGCAGGCCATGTGAGTCCAGTGCCGCCAGCGTCCACCTGCCATTAGCCCGCGATGTGGAGCATGAAGCCGTCGCTGACGGCGGCACCCCATTTCACACCCGGAGACCGGCAATGGCCAACTCACGTACTGGCAGCAGCAATCGGGGTTTTGCCTCGATGGACGAGGACAAGCAGCGCGCGATCGCGTCGAAAGGTGGACGCGCCGCCCACGCATCCGGCAATGCACACCAGTTCAGCCCGGATGAGGCCCGCGTGGCGGGCCGCAAGGGTGGTGAAGCAATCAGCCAGGACCGCCAGCACATGGCCGCGATCGGGCGTGAAGGCGGCCATGCGCGGCACGCCAGCAGCCGTCAGCAACAGCAACAGCAACAGCAACAGGAGACCATGGCCGTCAAACCTGACAGCGGTCAACAACGTTGACGTGCTGCAGTCACTGCGCTGCGTACCGACGGTGCGGCCGACGTCGATCGGCACTGCCGGCACAGTGCAAAGCGCCGCCTAGCCGGCGCGCGCCGGCTGGGTGTGGGCGAGGATGTTCAACAGGCGCCCGAACGGATCGCGCACGTAGAAGCGACGCACACCCCATGGCTCTTCGGCCGGGCCATATTCAAGCGCAATGCTCGCGTGTCGCAGGCGTTCGAGCACCTCATCCAGATCATCCACTTCGATCGAAAGATCCGGCACCGGCGTACCCGATCCGCCTTCGCTGGCGACGCTGAGCTGTGCCAGCGCAGCGCCCTGCCCACCATAGGTGACGATCCAGCCGTGGTCCATCACGATGTCCATGCCGAGGATGTCGCCGTAGAACGCGGCCGCCTGCGCAGGATCGGCGCTGGCGATGTTGGCGACGACACGTTTGACGGCCATGTTGTGGCTCCAGACGATCAGGACCGCGGACGTCGTGCCTGCGGCCAGATGAAAAGGGGCCCTGGATCGGGCCCCCCATTGCGAACGGTAGGCAGGCCTCAGACGGCGCCGCACCTGTCCATGACACAGCGATCGTATTCGAACTGGCACTCCATGGCATCACCGCCGCCGGCAACGCAGGCCTGGTAGGCCTTCCAGCACGGGAAGTCGCACGGCTGGACCGGGCCGGCCACCGCCACCGACCCGGTACACGCAAGTGCAAACACTGCAGCAGCGATCGCTTTCCTGATGGCTCGCATCAACATCACTCCCTGATAGGCCTGGCGATTCCAGGCTGCATCACCGTAGCCGTGCGCGCGGGAGAGGAGGTGAAGGCGCCGGTTCAGCCTGCCAGCAATTGCAGATCACGCAGCTGCGCGCGCAACTCGGCAATGTCGTGCCACGGCAATATCGGCGAGTTCCCGCGCTCATCGGGAGGGTTGCCGGGAAGACCCTCCGACCAGCCACCGGCACCCACCAGCGGCAGCAAAGGCCGCTTGTGCAGCCAGGCCAGACACACTTCGGAAATCGTGCCGGCGCGCCCGCCGATGACGATGCAGGCATCGCCGGCCAAGGCCATGATCAGGTTGCGGGCATCGCCCATGCCGCATGGCACCACCACCGTTGCCGGCCAGTCTGCTGCAGGCATGCTGCCTTCCGGAATCACACTCAGCACCGTGCCACCGGCTGCGACTGCATGCTCGGCTGCCACCCGCGTGGCTGGGCTGCCACAGCCGCTGACCAGGGTGATTCCATTTTCGGCGAGGAACCTGCCCGCCTGTGCAGCGAGGTCGAACGCCGGTGAGCCAGGATCGGCACTCCCCAGGATGGCGATCTGAGGCTTGCGGAAGATTGGTGTCATGGTGCGACCTGGTTGATGGGAAGGAATGACAGGAGGCAGAACAGCGCCATACAGCGCGCGCGATTGCCCGAGGCAGGACAGTATCACGCTCATCGCTCGCGTCCTGATGCGTGCTGGCTGCACTGTCGCCTCAGCATTACCAGGCCACCCAGGCTCAACGACGGCAGCAGCGATCCAAAGGCCACCAGCGGCCAGACCGTGTCGCCCGGCAGCACCAGCGTCGCCAGCGTACCAAGCGTTGCCACGATCAGGCTCTGCACGGCGTAGTACAGCGCCACTGCCGTGCCGGAGGCATCGGCAAAATCGCGCAGCGCACCGTTGGCCGCCACCGCAGCCACCATCACGATGCCGATGGCCACCAGCCACATTGGCAGCACGACACTGGCAAAGGACGGCGGCAGCATCGCCGTCATCGCCATGACCAGCGCGCCGCCAATCATCACCATCAGCCCGCGCTGGAAACTGCCGCCAATGCCCCATCGCCCGATGAACCGGGAAGCGAAGCGCGAGGTGACGATCATCACCAGCGCCACCGTCGCGAAGGCCAGGCTGAAGTCCGTCGCCGAATAGCCAGCCCTGCCCATCAGCACCCGTGGGGCGATCGAGAAGAATACGAAGAACGTGCCCATCGCCGCACTGAATCCCAATGCATGAACCCAGAAGCGGGCATTGCCGAGGATGCGCGCGAAGGCTGGGGATGCGTGGACATGCACCGGTGGTCGTGTTTCCTGCCAGCCGCGGCATGCGCGTACACCTGCCAGCAGTCCCAGCACACCCAGCGCGATGAAAACAGCCCGCCAGCCCAGCGCGTAAGCAATCAATGCACCGAGGATCGGACCGAGCGCCGGCACGAACGCCAGCATCGAGGCGAACAGGCCATATAGCGTGGCACCTTCGGTCGTATCGGCGTACACGTCGCGCACCGTGGCAAAGGTCGCCACCAGTGCGGCCGACGCCCCAACCGCCTGCACGCCGCGCCACGCAAGGAATGCCGCACCACCACTACACGCGGCCAGCGCGAACGATGCCAGCGTGAACAACAGCGCGCCCATCAGCAGCACCGGCCGTCGCCCGATCCGGTCCGACAGCGGGCCGAAGATCAGCTGGCCCAGCCCCAGTACCAGCATGTACAGGCTCAGCGTCAACTGGATGAGGGCGGGCGACGTGCCGAGTGCCTGCGGCATCGCCGATACAACCGGCAGGTAGATATCCATGGCCAGCGAGGCCAGGAGGTCGAAGGGAGCCATCAATGCGATGGCGCACGGCAGGGAATGGGCCCAGCGAAGGGAATGGGCCCAGCGAAGGGCTTTTCGATCAGACATGGGGAAACATCCGCTCAGGAGGGAATCCGGCGGTGATCAACCCAGTGCGTGGAAATCGCAGGACAAGATCACCGCAACAACGTGCGTACCGTTGTTGCGGCTCAGCGGACTGTCTGCGGACCGTTCCCGTTGTTCATCTGATGATCCGGTTGAAGATCGAATGTGGCCAGTGTAGCAAGGCCACTGCGTGGCAGTCCGGCACGGCCTCAGGGCAAGGGCCGCATGTCGATGCGGCGGGAGGGGGTACGCCGCACCTGCTCGATGAGCCGGCGGACCGCTGGCGATGTTTCCTGTTCACGGTACAGCGCAGCGATGGTCGAGGCGATGACCGGCCCGGCGATCGGCAGATACACCACGCCCGGCAGCAGCAGCGTCCGCTGCAGCACCGACGGCACCATCGCCACGGCGCCATCTCCCACCGAGACCTGCGCGAGTACTGCGGCAAGATGGCCCGGACGGGCGCGGATGTCCGGCACGAATCCGCCACGGCGGGCGACTTCCAGCGTGCCGGCAGGCTGCTCCGGCATGATGAATGCCTCCTTCGCCAGCAGCGCCGGCTGCACCGGCACGCCCGCATGGGCCAGCGCATGCGATGCCGGCAACGCCACGCAGAACTGATCTTCGATCAGGATGTGCGAACCGAGCGCGTCGGGCACTTCCATCGGAAGCCGGCAGAACACCACATCGATGCGGCCGTCCAGCAGCAGGTCCGGCAGGTCGGCCATCGGCCATTCGCCGACCTTCAGTTGCACGTCGGGCGAGGCGCTGCGGAACCGCTGCAACTGCTCCTGCAGCGCGCCGGCATGGACTGCCGAACCTACGTAGCCGATCTCGATCCTGCCGATTTCCCCGCGACCGGCGCGGCGGCCCACGGCCTCGGCCTGCTCGAACTGGCGCAGCACGTTGCGTGCTTCGGCGAGGAAGATCGCACCGGCAGACGTCAGCGTGACCTCGCGTCGGCTGCGATCGAACAAGGCGGTGCCCAGGCGACGTTCGATCTGCTGGATCTGAACGCTCAACGTCGGTGTGGCGATGCCCAGGCGCAGCGCGGCGCGCCCGAAATGCAGCTCCTCGGCCAGTGCGACGTAGTACTGCAGATGTCGACGGTCCATGCATACCGGCTCGTTAGTTTTGACCTAACGTACTTGAAGAACACCGGCAATGAAACAAACAGTTGAAGTTGCTTGAATGGGCCTTCTTCCTTCACCACCGAGTATCCGGTGTCCCTCTTCCCTCGCCGCAGACCGCCCAACTGGATCCTGATCATCGCCTCGCTCGGCTGCACGATGACGGTGCTGGAAACCAACGCCGTGGCCGTCGCGCTGCCGACCATCGCGCGGGATCTGCAGGCTGACTTCGCCGACATCGAATGGGTGATCAGCTGCTACATCCTGTCCTTCACCTCGCTGCTTCTGCCCGCCGGTGCCATCGCCGATCGTCATGGCCGCAGGCGCGTGCTGCTGATCGGCATCGCACTGTTCGCCTTCTCGTCGCTGGCCTGCGCGCTCGCCCCCACGGCCAGTGCGCTGTATGTGGCCCGAGCGTTGCAGGGCGTGGGTGCCGCTTTCCTGCTGGCCCCATCACTGTCGGTGATCGGCCACGAATTCCACGAGGGCAAGCAACGCGACGATGCCTGGGCCTTCTGGGGCACGGCAATGGGCATGATGATGGTGCTCTCGCCGCTTATCGGTGGGCTGTTGTCCTCGTTGTGGGGATGGCGCTCGGTATTCATCGCGATCCTGCCCTTCCTCGCCTTCCTGGCCTATGGTGCGATCCGCTGGGTTCCCGACACTGCCGACACGGTGGTACGCCCGCTCGATCCGCCCGGCATCATCACCTTCAGCATGGCGATCTTCGGCATCGTGTTCTTCCTCGTGGAAGGACTCGCGCAGGGATGGACCTCGGCGGTGGCCCTGGCCGGCCTGGGCCTGGGCATCGCGATGGCCGCGCTGTTCACCGGCATCGAACTCAAGCGTCAGCATCCGATGGTCGACCTGCGGCTGCTTGCCAGCCCGCGCTTTGTGGGCGCACTGATCGCCATGATCGGCTACGCGGTCAGCGCGCAGGTGATGGCCTCGATGCTCCCGCAGTACCTGCAGAACGGCGTCGGCCTGAGTGCACTGGCCACGGGCGCCGGCATGCTGCCGTTCGCTGCGGCGATGCTGCTGTTCCCCAGCGTGGGCAGGCGCCTGGGCAGACGGCTGTCGAGTGGGATGGTGCTGGCCATAGGTCTGTCCATCACGGCCGCCGGCAATGCGCTGGCCGGTGTCGGTGCATGGCACAACCAGCCGACGGTGGCGCTGCTGGCGATGGTCATCATCGGCGCAGGCGGTGGCATCCTCAACGGCGAAACCTCCAAGGCGATCATCGGCTCGGCCCCCCGCGACCGCGCAGGCATGGCCTCGGGCATCAGTGCGACGACGCGCTTCGTCGGCATCCTGCTCGGCTTCACGGTCCTCTCCAGCGCCCTGACCGTCGGCATCCGCGCCGGGCTCTCGGCACGCGTTCCTGCAGAAGACATCATGCGTCTGGCCGACACCATCGCCACCGGTGCACTGACCCGAGAAACGCCGGTTGATCTCGCGCGGGCGATCTACAGCCAGGGCTTTGCCGCGTCCCTGTGAACTGCGGCTGCAGCAGCGACGCTGGCCAGCCTGGCCGTTGCCCTGCTCAGGCCACGCCCCTGATCGCGGAAGGCAGATGCAGAAACGACCAAGGCAGCGCTGGGCTGCCCTGGTCGCGGCGATATGCGGGGACGATCGCCAGACGCGATCAGGCAGCCTTCATGGCATGCTTGCGGGCGCGCATCACCGAGTGGCATTCCTGCACTTCCGGCAGCCACTGGGTCACTTCCTGGCGCACCGCCGGCGGTAGGTCGTTGTCCTTCAGCACGTCCTTGAACGCGCCGAGCAGGCGATCCTCGGACTCTTCAAGTTCGGCCACGTAACCGTAATTGGTGTCGCCGAAGGCGGCGCGCACCTTGCCGTAGAACTGCTGCATGGAGCCGACCATGGTGCCATGCTCGGCCGGCTTGCCGCCGGTAGCAGCCACCGAGCTGCTCAGCGAGGACACGATGCGGCCCTTCACTCCGGCAATGCGGACGAACAATGCCGACAGTTCGGCATCCTTCACCTTGGTTGCGGCTTCCTCGTAGAAGGACTTGCCATCACGTGCGATCTCGATCAGGTCGTTGAGGCGATGCTCGATGGTGGACTGGGTGCTCATGTGTCGTCTCCTCTGGGGGGAAAAAGGGCAACAGTGGAATCCGCTGCCTGCGAGCCCAGACTGGCCGAGCGGGTGTGCTTCGCGGGTGAGCATCGATTGATGCGGTGATCATGCTGCCCAACGGTGCCCCACCCCCTCACGCGGACGACGCGATGTCTTCACTGCAGCTGAATCCCGGCGATTGCCCGCGCGGTCATCCGCACCACAGGTCTAGTCCACCGCTACCCGCACCACGTGGCTGATGCCGCGATGGAACATCTTCGCGTAGGGACAGACCCGCTCGGTGTTGCGTACCAGTTCGGCTGCACGTATCGGGTCCATGCCGGGCAGGTACACCACGATCTCGGCCGACAGCAGGTACAGGCCGTCCACGGGATCGCGCGCGAAGGTCACCGCTACGTCGATGCTCGGGTCGTCCAGTTCCATTCCCGCACGCGCAGCCACCAGCACCATCGCACCATGGAAGCAGCCGGCGTAGCCCGCCGCCAGCAACTGCTCCGGATTGGTGCCGCCACCGGGCCCACCCAGTTCAGCAGGTAACCGCAGGTCCACCGCCAGCGCGCCATCATCGGACCGCACAACGCCCGACGCGCGGCCGTGCTGCGCAACGCCACCACTGACCCGCACCCGCCCGGTGTACAGCGGGCGAATCTCATCACCGCAGTATTTGTCGAGCACACTGTGTGGAGGCGCCTTCAGCCCGGTCATCGCAGGTTCCCGCTGTCAGCGTCCACCGTCGATCAGGCCGGCTGGCCCTGTGCCAGCCCGGAGCGCTGCAACCAGCCTTCGAAGCCGATCGTGCCGAGCCATGCCTGGCCCACCGGCACCAGCGTGTCCTGCTGCAGCTGCGCACCGAAGTAGCGCGCCTGGGCATCGCCAACCACTTCACGCGCATCACCGGTTGCCTGCAGGTAGCGCTGCGCCAGCACCGCCATCGATTCGCGCTCCGGGCCGGCGATCTCCACCACGCCGTTTGCCGGCGCCTGCTGGGCGATGCGCGCAACCGCATCGGCCACATCCTCGGCGGCGATCGGCTGCACTGCGGCGGTCGGCAACTGCAGGGTCTGGCCGTCACCGGCGGCCTGGAGGATGCCCGGCAGGAACTCGAAGAACTGCGTCGAGTGGATGATCGTGTACGCCAGGCCCGAATCGCGGATCAGGCGTTCCTGGGCGATCTTGCCGCGGAAATAGCCGCTGGCCGCCAGCTTGTCGGTACCTACGACCGACAGCGCAACATGATGGCGTACGCCTGCCTGCGCCGCGGCCGCCAGGATGTTGTGGCCGGCAGTCACGAAGAACGACAGTACCGCCGCATCTTCGAAGGAGGGCGCGTTGGCCAGGTCCACCACCACCTCGGTGCCCGCCATCGCAGCGGCCAGGCCCTCGCCGCTCAGCACATCGATACCGGTGGAGGGTGCAGCGACGACGACCTCATGGCCTGCCGCATGCAGGCGGTCGACCACCTTGCTGCCGATGCGGCCGGTGCCACCGATGACGAGGATCTTCATGACAGGTCTCCTGGAACGTGGAAGATGCGGGTGTGGCTGCATGCTAGGAACGCATTGGCCTGCGCAGTAGATCCGCAGCGGGCCACACACCGTTGCCGCATCGTCACCAATGCGGTCATGCCCATGCCGGGGCCGAATCGCGCTGCGCTGCCGCCTGCTGCCGTGCTTCCCAGTGCGAGAACACATCCAGATCCAGCGCGCGTATGCGCTGGGTGCTGAAATCGATGAACGCGCGGATCCGCTTGGGCAGCTGGCGTCGGCTGAGATAACACAGGTAGTGGCCACGATCGTGCGGCGCATAGCGGTCCAGGCAGGTCACTACAGCGCCTGTGCGCAGCGCATCACTTACCTGGTAGCTGGGCAGCTGGGCGATCCCCAACCCGTCGATCACTGCCTGCAGGACAAGATCGGCGTCATTGAACACCACCTCCGCCGGCGGCTGCAGATCCACATCCTGGCCATCCACACGGAAGTCCCAGCGCTGCAGGCGCCCACCGGGCAGGCGTCGACCGATGCAGGCATGGGAGGACAACGCTTCGATGGTATCTGCCAGACCACGTGCCTGCACATACGCGGGCGACGCACAGACCACCAGCTGCATCGGCACCAGCTGCTTGGCGATCACCTGGCTGTCTTCCAGCACGCCATCGCGGAACGCCACGTCGATGCGATCGGCGGCCAGGTCCGGTGCCTGCTCGTCCAGCAGCAGCTCCACGGAGACCTGCGGATACTCCGCGCGGAACGCAGACAGCAACGGCGCGATCACCCGGCGTCCGAAGCCGTGTGTCGCACTGATCCGCAGATGCCCGCGCGGCGGTCCCTCGCGCAGGTCGCGCATTTCATCCAGCGCCTGCAGGATGCTGGCAACGCCCGGGCTGCAGCCCTCCAGGAACAGCTCCCCTTCGCGGGTGAGTGTTGTCGAGCGCGTGGTGCGCAGGAACAGGCGCACGCCCAGTTGTCCCTCCAGCTTCTGCACGCTGCGGCTGACGGCCGAACGACCGATGCCGAGGCGATCACCGGCGCGGGCGAAGCTGCCCTCGGCGGCTACCGCGATGAATGCCAGGACCCCGGCATAGCTGGCGGAAAAGGACGCCGTGAGGGAATCGCGGCCGTCGCTGGCCAGGCAGGACTGCGTCATGACGTTCATGGTGTTCCGGGCTCCGGGAAGTCGCGTCGGGCAAGCAGGTGGGCGCGTGCATGGGCCAGGCGCTGGCGGCATGCGGGCAGCTCCAGCCCCAGCAGCGGCGCGATGTCCTCAAAGCCCGCACCCAGCACGTCATGCAGCAACAGCACCGCCCGCATGTCCGGTGGCAGTTCGTGCAATGCGGCAAGGAAGGCCTGCCAGACCCGCTCACTGACAGGGCAGGCGGCTGCGTGGTTCGGCGCGGATGAGGTGTCCATGCCCGGCAGACGGGCGAGCATCCGCCGCTGTGACAGGCCATTGATGCTTTTCGTGCAACACCGTGCGGCCCTGCCCTCGCCTACCGCCCCGCGTGCGGCGGGCCTAGCCTCGCTGCGTCCCTCAACCCGCACTGGAACACCGTCATGAGCCAACGCCTGGATTACGCCGCACAGTCGCCCGAACTCTTCAGGAAGCTCGGCACCTTCTCCCATGCCGTGCACAACAGCTCGATCGAAGCGGCCATCATCGACCTGGTCAACATCCGCGCCTCGCAGCTCAACGGCTGCGGGTTCTGCCTGGACATGCACGTGAAAGAAGCGACGATCCGTGGCGAGCGCGCACTGCGCCTGCACCATGTCGCGGCATGGCGCGAATCGAACCTGTTCAGTGCGCGCGAACGTGCCTGCCTGGCGTGGACCGACGTACTCACCCACCTCCCTGCGCAAGGCGTTGCGGACGACGTGTATGAGCACGTGCGCAGCCAGCTGTCCGAACAGGAAATCGTCGATCTGACGTACGCGGTGATGGCAATCAACGCCTGGAACCGCGCCAACGTCGCCTTCCGTACCAAACCCGGCTCGCTGGACCAGGCCTTTGGCCTGGACAAGGCCGGTCTGGCCTGAGCGTCGACTGCCCCTTTCCGCTTGGAGACCTGCCATGCGTTCTCTCCGTTCCCTGGCGCTGCTGGCCCTGCTGCCGTTGACCAGCATCGCCGCCACGCCGCCGCCCACCGCACCCGAGCCCATCGTGCGCCAGGTCATGACCCGTCCGTTACCGGAACAGCCGGGCAAGGAAGCACTGATCCTGACGGTGCAGTACCCACCCGGCGGCGCCGATCCCGTGCACCGGCACGACGCCCACGGCTTCGTCTATGTGCTGCAGGGCCGCATCGTCATGGGTGTGGCCGGCGGCCGCGAGGTCAGCCTCGGCCCGGGGGAGGCCTTCCATGAAGGCCCGGACGATCTGCACACCGTCGGCCGCAATGCCAGCCAGACCGAACCGGCGACATTCGTCGTGTTCCTGATCAAGGACATCGGCAAGCCGGCGGTACTGCCACCGCGCTGACCGCCACCGGTCCAGGCCAGTACCTGCCACTCCCACAGGCCCGCCGGTGTCACAATCGGCGGACCTGTCCCGTCTCTGCTGGCATGGACGACCCCACCGCACTGTTCACCCGACTACGCCCGCGCCTGTTCGGCGTGGCCTACCGCATGCTCGGCTCCTCGCACGAGGCCGAGGACGTGGTGCAGGATGTCTGGCTGCGCTGGCATGGCGCCAACCAGCAGGACATCGAGAACGCCGAAGCCTGGCTGGTGGCCACCACCACCCGCCGCGCCATCGATGGCCTGCGCCTGGCGCGGCGCGCGCGCGAACACTATGTCGGCATGTGGCTGCCCGAGCCGCTGCTCACCGAAGACACCGGCACCCCCGAGTACATGCTGGAAACGGCCAGTGATCTGTCGGTGGCCTTCCTCAACGTGCTGGAGCGGCTGGCCCCGGACGCGCGTGCCGCGTTCCTGCTGCACGATGTGTTCGACCAGGATTACGACGTGGTGGCACGCACGCTGGACAAGACCGAAGCCGCCTGCCGGCAGATCGTGCACCGCGCACGCCTGCAGCTGCGGCAGGAGCGACCGCGCTACAACGTGCCGCAGGACGTGCACCAGAAGCTGATGCGGCGTTTCGCAGAGGCCATCGCCAATGGCGACTTCAGGACGATGAAAACCCTGATGGCCGAATCGGCCGTGCTGATCGGCGATGGCGGCGGCATCGTCACCAGCTTCCCGACACCGATGGTCGGCGGCGTACGCATCGCACAGCTGCTGTACGCCCCGCACCTGCGGCGCAGGGACCAGCTGCGCATGGTGCCGAGCATGATCAATGGACGACTGGGGCTGCTGCGTTACTTCGACGACGTGCTGGAATCGGCAATGGCCTTCGATACCAACGGCGAGCAGATCGTGCAGATCCTGGTGCAGCGCAATCCGCACAAGCTGCAGGGCCTGAACCAGCCAACCTCGATCCAGTAGATCCACGCCATGCGTGGATGCGGTTGGCCTGATGCACAGCAAAGCCACGCATGGCGTGGTTCTACCGGCGGGCTTTCACCCTGCGTCAATCCAGTAGATCCACGCCATGCGTAGATGCGGTTGGCCTGATGCACAGCAAAGCCACGCATGGCGTGGTTCTACCGGCGGGCTTTCACCCTGCGTCAATCCAGTAGATCCACGCCATGCGTGGATGCGGTTGGCCTGATGCACAGCAAAGCCACGCATGGCGTGGCTCTGCCGGCGGCCTTTTCACCCTGCGTCAATCCAGTAGATCCACGCCATGCGTGGATGTGGTTGGCGTGATGCACAGCAAAGCCACGCATGGCGTGGCTCTACCGGCGGGCTCTCCACCCTGCATCAATCCAGTAGATCCACGCCATGCGTGGATGCGGTTGGCCTGATGCACAGCAAAGCCACGCATGGCGTGGCTCTACTGATTCGGCTACTTCTGCTGCAGGAAGGCCAGCAGGTCCTGGTTGACCTTGTCCTTGTGGGTCTCGGTCAGGCCATGCGGCGCACCCGGGTAGACGATCAGCCTGGCGCCCTTGATCAGCTTGGCCGACATCCGCCCCGCCACGTCGATCGGCACGATCTGATCGTCATCGCCGTGGATCACCAGGGTCGGCACATCGAACTTCTGCAGGTCAGCGCGGAAGTCGGTCGCCGAGAACGCTGCGATCGAGTCGTAAGTGTTCTTCTGCCCACCCAGCATCCCCTGCGCCCACCATGCATCGACCATCGCCTGGTTGACCTTCGCGCCCGGTCGGTTGAATCCATAGAACGGACCAGACGGAATGTCCTTGTACAGCTGCGAGCGGTTCTCCAGCTGCGCCTTGCGGATGCCGTCGAACACTTCGATCGGAACGCCACCGGGGTTGTCTGCGGTCTTCAGCATGAACGGCGGCACCGAACTGATCAGCACGGCCTTCTTCACCCGTGCCGTGCCATGGCGGCCAATGTACCGCGCCACTTCGCCGCCGCCGGTGGAGAAACCCACCAGCGTGACGTCCTTCAGGTCCAGCGTATTGATCACCGTGGCCAGATCATCGGCATAGTGATCCATGTCGTTGCCATCCCAGGGCTGGCTGGAACGACCGTGGCCACGGCGGTCGTGCGCGACCACCCGGTAACCGTGGTCCGCCAGGAACATCATCTGCGATTCCCAGCTGTCCGAATCCAGTGGCCAACCATGGCTGAAGGTCACCACCGGCCCGTTCTTCGGGCCCCAGTCCTTGTAGTACAGCTGCACACCATCGGCGGTGGTGATGGTGCTGGCGGTGCGCGTGACAGCGCTGGGTGCGGACGGATTTGCCGGCGCGGCGGCCTGCGCGGACAGGCCGGCCTGCATCGACAGGGCCAGGGCAGTTGCAGCGAGGGTGCGGGTAACGGTGTTCATGGTGGACCTCCAGCGGATGGGTGGGTTTCGACAGGGGCTACTTTGCGCCCCTGCCAGGGACCATTGGTGACGTGAAGTCCAGAAAACTTGATCAGAAATCCCAGAACACCGGCACCCAGCGGAAAGCCTCGCCCTCGCGCGACACGCGACCCACCGACGGGAACGGCAGGTGCGTGGCCACCAGCATCTCGCCGGTGCCGGCCAGCGCATTGAGCAGCTCGATGCGCACCCGCGCCGCTTCTTCCGGGTCGTGCTCGAAGCCGTTGTGCCAGTTCGGTTGATCGAAACCGACCGCGAACACCGCATCACCCGCAAAGGTCAGCGCCTGCCCACCCGAGGCAACGCGCACCACGCAGTGGCCCGGCGTGTGGCCGCCAGTGCGGCGCGCGACTACACCCGGTGCGATCTCCTGCTCATCCTCGAAGGTGTGCACGAAACTGCCGTACTCGGCCCAGAAATGCGTGGCGGTCGCCCGCAGCGCGTCCGGGAACCCTTGCGGCATGTTGGTGCGGGTGAAGTCGGGCGATTTCCAGAACGCCACTTCCGATGCCGCGACGTGGATCTTCAGGTCCGGCCGCAGCTGCGCCTTCACCCCGTCTACCAGCAGGCCACCGATGTGATCCATGTGCATGTGGGTGATCACCACATCGGTGATCTCACGCAGGTCGATACCGGCAGCACCGAGGCGACGGATCAACTGGCCGGCGCGCGGCAGCTGCAGGTCCGGGTCGATGCCCAGGCCGGCGTCGATCAGGATGGTGCGCTCACCGCTGTGCACCACCATTACGTTCAATGCCCAGTCGAACGCATCCTGTGGCAGGTACATCTCGTCGAACCATTCGGCACGCTCGGATGCGGGCACATTGTGGCCGAGCATCTGCGTCGGCAGCGGCAGCACGCCGTCGCTGACCACCAGCACATCGATATCACCGACTTTCAGGGCGTAACGCGAGGGAACAAGCTCGTCGAGCGCGGGTGCGGCAGGGGCAATGGTGTTTTCCAGACTGAACATGAGGCGATCTCCACGAAGGTTGGCTGGCAGGCAGTCAATCAGGGCCGGCGGACAGTTCCGGGGTACGCCTTCCCACGGCGCAGGGCATGGCGTTGCCGGGCAGCAATGCCCTGCAGCACAGCGCCGCTGGTTCGATTGAAGACGGGATCCACGAGCTGTCGTGGCCCCGGAGCACGGCAAGGGCCGTGTGGGATCAGCGTAGGCAACGCAGGCGGTGCGCAGTAGACCCGCAGGCGGGCTCGTGGCGTTGCCTTTTGGGAAGCAGTGGCTGGGATCCAGAAAGGGATCGAAGCTACACAAGGCGTTTCGATCGGTGCTACCGTCCGCTCGTTGCGCGACGGGTATCAGAGCCCGGGAACATCACAAGGAGTGGTCATGGGTGACTGGGATTTTCTCTATGAAATGCGTGAAGCCGGCTACAGCGATGATGACATCATGGACGCCGCCAGCAGTGGCGCGGCCCCTTGGGAATGGGACACGGTCCACTTCGACTGGGAAGGAGCGGAAAGTGACAGGAGCGAAGTTGCCCCGTCCCAGAGTAGTTCAGGAGCGTTCCGGAGCAGGAATGGCTACCCGCGCAATTTTCTGGAACAGACTGATATCTTTGAGGATCTTGTCGAATGCGCACAGCGACATTTCGACAACACTGGGCGCTATCTGCAGGTATGGGGCGAGCTCGGAGAAATCTTCGCAGAGATCCACTTCGGCCTGTGTCGCCACGGCACGCACCAGGCGGGATCGGATGGCACCATCCATGGCAAACGGGTCGAAGTGAAGACCATTTCCCCCGAAAAATCCAACAACCGTGTTTCAGTCAAACGCCAAGGGGATTTCGAACAACTGTTGATCATCCGTATCAACGAGGAATTCCAGTTCGAAGGTAGAATTTTTGATCGCAGCGAATTGAGCGGAGAAACCGGTCGCCTCATGTGGAAGAAGTTCGACCCGGAGTGAATCGCTGGCACCCGTCGCGACGAAGGCGGGGTGCTCAGTCATCCTTGCCCATCATCCAACGAATGGCCTGCGGAAACGAGGACTTCCAGTCGTCCGGATAGAAGTGGCCACCGCCATGCGTACGCGAACGCAGTTCGTTGCCCTCACTGAACAGCGCTCGGAAATCCGCGCTCATCTTCTGGTTCGCCGGCCCTTCCTGCTCGCCGTTGATGACGAACACCCGCTTGCCGTGCGCGCTGCTCTGCGCGGGCACCGGCTGGCGCCAGCCGCCCGGCGACACCAGCAATGCGCCGGCATAGTCATCCGGATGCTGCGCCAGCAGCGCGCCGGCATGCTGCGAGCCCTGCGAGAAACCCATCAGGTAGACCTGCTTGCGGTCGATGCACTGGCGCGCGGCCAGCTGCTCCAGCCCCGCCTGCACCGCCTTGTGCGTGCCCTCATACGGGCCGGTCCAGCTGAAGCTGTCGAACGACTCGCGCATCTCCGTACCGTTGATGCCCAGCAACACCACACCCGCATCGGCCAGCGGCTGCTCGCTGCTGTCCAGGTGGCCGTTGATGCCGTAGCCGTGCAGCCACACCAGCACCGGCGCACAGGCCGGCATCGCAACACCCTTCGAAGGGGGCAGCACCGAGATGGCGCCTACCTTGCCCACCGATACTGTCGCGTAGCGTGCCTGCGTACTGGCCAGCACCTGCTTGAAGAATGGCGTTCCACGCAGGTGCTCGAAGTCATCGTTGTCGGCCAGCGCGGGCGCGAACCACATGCCACGCTCATCGGCTTGGCGCAGATAGCGCTCGGCCAGCGCATCGTCACCGCGGCGTGCGAACAATGCCGCTGCGTGGTACGGCGCCTGCGCCAACGTGGGGTCTTCGCGGGTCGCGGCCAGATAGAGCGCTAGCGACTGCAGCAGCGTGACGTCGTCTTCCTCGGCCCGCTCCATCAGTTCCTGCGCATCGTCGGCATTGATCAGGGCATTGAGCACCGGGCTGATCGACTTGAACGCAATGGTCGAGGCGCTGTCCTGTTCCTCGGCGTGCGCGATTGGCGCGCAGACCGCGAGCGCCAGGAAAACAGCAAGGGCAGACAGCTTCGGCATGGGGAATCTTCCGTGATTGCGGCAACGCGTGGGGCGCGCAGTCTAGCAACCTCCGGGCCGGTCAGATCACCCTACGCTCAACCGTAGGCAGGATGGCTGCCGGTAAGCACGCCCATCGAGAACGCGTAGCCCGCTTCTTCCAGCAACAGCCGCATGCGCAGTTCCGCCCGCCGCGGAACACACAGTCCACTCGGTGCGTACAGCGCATAGACGAAGCCGGCGCCTTCCACGTGCTCGCGGCGCACCGAACAGTTGTTGGTTTCTGCGGCATCGGACCACACGGCCCGCAGCTTCTCCGGGCCGATGGACTGGCCGTTGCGCAGGCGGAACGTCAGCCAGCGCACGCCCAGCGGCGGGTGGTAGGTCAGGTTAGCCATTGCGCACCTTCAATTCGGCGGCGGAGAGGGTTCAGGACGTCCGGTTGCAGATCAGGATGCTCGTTGCGCGCGGACGCCGGCAGATCGATGCGGACAGCGCCGTTGACCAGCGCGAGGTGACCGGTGTGCAGGTCGATCCACCATCCATCGGCAAGGCGAAGCCCGCGTCCATCCCTGTCATGGCGGTTGGTCTGAAAAGACATGACGCTCGCTCCCGTTGAAGTTCGAGCATACGCCTGCGCAATGTCACTCCAGACTGCGACCCGTCGACGTGGTTTTCTCGACCCGACGCTCGGCAGGCGCGCAGCGCGTAATCGTCATTGTTCCGTTCCTGCCCGGAGCTCTGTACCGGGCATGCATCGGAGAGGCGGATTAGTGAACGGGCACCATGAACAGCGCTGCGTGCACACAGCGTACTGACATGCACAGATATACATTGGCGTTCCAACAGGAGAAGTCTCATGGAACGCACCACCAACAAGGACTTCGTTGACGTCGAACGCGAGCTGCAGCACTGGCAGGCCGCGTTCCAGACGGGCGATCTGCCTGCCACCAACTTCCGCCATGAAGTCGCGCCGGTCGTCCGCCTGGCGTGCGACATCTACGTCCGCAATCCCCACGGCAGTCGCTCGGCGTGGCTCACCGATCTGCAGTCACGGCTCGCACTGCGCGCCAGCCTGCGTGGCCACCCGGGGTCGGCAGAAATGGCGATGGGCTGCTGGGCGCGCCTGTCCGGGCCGGCATTGGCCCCGCAGGCAGGCTGACACCGGCTGCGGTCAGATCACTCCTCGCCGGCGAGCTGGTTGCCTTCCTGCATCAGTTGATCATTCAACCGGTTCACCAGCGTGATGACCGCATCGGCCAACGCACGCGCATCGGCGATGGAGCCATGGAAGGCAATGCGGGTGCCCTCCACCTTCACTTCCGCCAATGAAAGCTGCGATGCCAGCGTCGCGCATTGCTGAAGAAAGCGGCCGGTCCACCGCTCGTCGGGTGCCTGGTCAAGCAGCGCGGTGATGGCTTCATCGGCAGTCGCATCGACCTGCTGGTGAAGCCGTGGCACGTCGAACCCAACGATGCGCGGCAGTCTGGACGTGCTCACGTACTTCCCCCGGAGTGTGCAGGACGTCAGTATCGCGTCACCGGTCGCGTGGGCGAAGCGTCCGAGGTGAACGGTTCATGCTGGCGGCGGCCAGTACGGTGTGGTGTCGATTCCAGGCCGTCCCGCACGTCGAGGATAGAAAGGCCGGCCAACGAGGCCAGCCAACGCCCATGGAGATCCTGATGACGCCGATCCTGACCGCATTCAAGCATTCCCCGGACCGTGGCCAGGGGCTGGCCCGCGACATGCGCGTGCGCTGGGCGCTGGAGGAGCTGGGCCTCGCCTACGACGTCCATCTGCTCTCCTTTGAGGAGATGAAGCAGCCGGCGCACCTGGCGCGGCATCCGTTCGGTCAGATTCCCACCTATGAGGATGGCAACATGGTGCTGTTTGAATCAGGTGCGATCCTGCTGCACCTGGCCGAACAGCACCCCGGGTTGCTGCCCACCGATGCCGATGCGCGCATGCGTGCGATCACCTGGATGTTCGCCGCGCTGAATACCGTGGAGCCACCGATCGTCGAACGCTCCATGGCGTGGGTGCTGGAGCGCGAGCAGCCCTGGTACACGCAGCGACTGGTGATGCTGGACGAGCGCGTGCGCCGGCGCCTGGCTGCGCTGTCCGCCCGGCTGGGCGATGCACCGTGGCTGGACGGAGACTTCAGTGCCGGCGATCTACTGATGGTGTCGGTGCTGCTGCGGCTGCAGAGCAGCGGCATCGTCGGCGAGTATCCAAAGCTTGCTGCCTACGTTGACCGCGCGACCGCGCGGCCAGCCTACCAGCGCGCCTTCGCCGCGCAGCTGGCGGTGTTCCAGGATCCGTAGCTCCACGCCGCTCCCAGTAGCCCCATGCCATGCGTGGAGTTCGCCATCCATTGGTACTGCTACGGGTCAATCGGCAGCCATCTGCGTGCCACCCGATCTCCGCAAGCAACCGCCACTGGATCAGTGGATGTCCAGCGCGACGATGCCATCCCCTTGCAGGGTGAACGCGTGTGTCAGCACCACCGGGCTGCCCGGAAACGTGCCACTGACCCGTGCAGCCACCATGTGGCGACCGTCCTGCACGTGCAGCTGCAGGGGCACCACGTGATGCTGGTAGGCCGCACGCGTCTGCGCCACCCAGGCGGCAATCGCCGTATGTCCCTGGTGCTGCTGGCGCTCATCTCGGACCGTCGCGTCTGCGGCAAAGCACTGCTCCACGTGCGTTCCGGGCTCGCCATTGGCCAGCAGGAAGTAGCGGGACAACGGCGCGGGAAGATCAATCGACATCGCAGGCACTCCAGGCGGGACTGGCGCTATTCTCGAACCGCACCCTGGCCGCTACAAGAACGCACCTGAAGGTAAGTGACCCACCGCATGAGAAAGGCCTATACCCCTGAGACCGCCGCCGCGGAAGTGGCCAGTGCACTCGCACTGCTGGAAGGCCGCTGGAAGCTGTTGATCCTCTTCCACCTGTTCGACGGCAAGGTGCAGCGCTATTCCGACCTGGAGCGGCTCATCCCCGGCATCTCGCAGAAGATGCTGGCGCAGCAGCTGCGTGCACTGGAAGCCGACGGCATCGTGCTGCGCACGGTGTATCCGCAGGTGCCACCGAAAGTGGAGTATCGACTGAGTGCGTGGGGGCAGGCACTGTGCCCGGCACTGGACGCGCTGCTGTTGTGGCAGGAGCAGAAACCAGCGGCAGGCGAGCCATCGGCATGACCACCTTCAGCGCAGCCACCATGCTGCTGCGAATGGTGAACACCCCGTAAAACGGCCATCGCGCGTGTCGCCACGCGCCCTGCATCATCACCTACGCTCAGGTTCCGCCCCCCACCCGGAACTGGATCATGCCTTTGATTGCCATCGCGCTTGCCTCAGCACTGTCCGCCCTGCCTGACATCGGCTGGGAGCGCGAGCGGGCCGAAGATGCGCACCAGCTCATGCTGTGCCAGATTCATCGCGATCAGCTGGCCGATCGCGGGGAAAAGTCGCAGACCTACCAGCAAGCCAAGGCCGTCTGTGATCTGCTCGCCCGCGAGTACAAGCAGAACTGGGATTTCGACGCCCACGATGCGCTGGCGGCGGAGGCAGTGGATTTCTTCGACCTCCTGCAGCGCGGTGAGGCCACGGCAGTGCCACCACGCAAGTCCGATCACGCTCTTGAGTGATCGCCGCCCTGTTGAAGATCAAAGGATGACGGCAGCAAACAGGCCGACAACCCCGATCGTCGTCAGCAGGAACGAGACCACTACCGAACCAAGCGCACGCAGCGCCGCCCCTCCATTCAAGGCCACGAAGGCCCGCATGCGGGCCCACAGGTACCACGCGACCGCCAGCGCGCCGATGGCTGGCGCGGTGAACGGGCCGGCCTGCGCCGGGGACGCGGCCGCCGCCTGCGCCAGCGCGAGTGCCACCACGAAGGGGCATGCGATGAACGCCTGGATGGAGAAAGGCTCGCGCAGCGTCTCGCGGTTCACGGGCAGCCGCTGGCGCCGAAGCGTGCCGAGTGCCGCGCCGAGCGCGTACACGCAGAACACCGCAGAGCGGGTGAGCAGCAGCCCCTGCTCGCTGCTGAAAAGCAGCTGCCCTACCGGCGTACTGAGTCGGGGCGAGGACATGCGCAGCGCCATCTCCAGCGCATGGGCGATGGCCACCGACAGGATCAGCATCAGCACCGGGCTGATCGCATCGGAAAACCGCTGGTCCGGATCCTTGCCGAGCTCGCGGCGGGTGTAGAGCGCGACCTCGCCGGGGTGAATCAGTACCCGCCAGAACATCCGCGGATAGAACACCAGCCAGCCGACCAGTTCGTAGAGGAATTCTTCCAGGGATCGCAGCAGTCGTATGAGGTCCATGACCGCTGTGGATAGCGTGCGGGGCGTGAAGCTGGGATCAGGGGCGGGGGGAGGGCCGGCTTTTCAGCCAGGGCGACTCGCGTTTGGGGGTGAGGAGTGCCCGGACTGTCTGTGCGCAGAGGCTATCGAGCATCCGTCGGAGACTTCCATTTACACCAGCCGTGGTGGGCCCACCATCAACCACACAACGCCATCTAACTACTGCGCCGCAACGCTTTCAAGCAGATCATGAATACAGTTACCGCCATAGTTACCGCCAAATGTCGAATCATTGATCTAAAGAGCGGATGACTCCCATCGCTTAGTCCGCTACTGTCCCGCCCTGGATGCCCTGACGTACGCGAGTGACCAATGGAGAACGGAGTTCCAATCATCACGGCATGTGCTAGTCCATTTCGCCTCGTGGTTCGAGGTGAATCTGATAAATGGATGGCGACGCTAGACGACATCAATGGGCGTACCTATGACTACGTAAAGCTGCACCGGCTATCCACGTATTTCGACGTTGGCATCGCACCGTTTTCGCTTGGCGTCTGCTACGACGGCACGCTCATACTTCCAGCAACGGAGGAATACGCGAGCCGCGACAACGCATTCTCCAAGTTCAATCAGACTCTTGCCGAGCTGCTCGTAGGTGGAATTTACTGCGAAGCACCCCAGCCCAACGACATAGGCTATGGGCGCATGTCTTGGGAGGGATATGCACGCGTCGAAGGCGCATCTACTGGACCCGCAGCAGCTTTCCGCACTGCGGCCCGAATGAAGATGATGAGTGAATTGGACAGCATGCGATTGCTGAATCCAGAGTATATAACTGTTGCCGAAATGCAGGCTGCGCTCAAAAGTGGTCGAGAGCTGCTTGCAAAAATTGGCTCATTCCCTCAGGAGCAGATGCTCCACGGCACCACGTTCTACGTACGTAAGCAGTGGGCTGAGTCACTCCTACATCTGTGGACCACCACAGAACGCGTGCTCGAGACCGCCTGGACCCGGCACGTGATGGCTTATCCCCCGAACCCCTCCAAGAAGCGGAGAGAATTTCTTTCGGATCACAGGACATGGACAGCCTCGGCAAAACTAGAGGTGCTGCTCCAGAAGCAACTGCTGCCGGAGCAGACCTACGAGACGCTATCTGAGGTCAGAAAGGCTCGCAACTCTTTTGCACACAACGGTGTCGCGCCGGACCACTCGATGGCAAGAATGGCTCTCCAAGGGTGCTTCGAGATGGCGTCACTCTGCGCATCGCATTTCACGGACCCCGACCTATTCAAGGCTGTTGTCGACGTGGTGGAAGCAAGGTGCAATCCCAACCTCATCCCCACCCGAAAGGAGGTCAAGCCGACGCACTGGCTCCCGATCCCCCCCCTGCCGGGTGACAAGCATTGGGACAACCAACCTTACGAAGTCATCGAAGAGTTGCGATTGAAGCCGGTTTAGCGTCTGAGCCGTTAGGCCGACTCGCCCAATGCGCCAAGCTGTGCCGCTCTGAGCGGGCTTGGTGAGCCTAGCTGCTCCTTCCTTGGCTGCCCGCTGCCGCCTTTGGCGAGAGCTGACTAGCCCACGTCGCGCGCACTTGTCTCCCCGCCACACCTGCACACTTCATAGGGTGGTTTTTCTGCACTACCTGCACAAGGGCCCACGACAGGCCCAGTAAGGCTGTGAGGGGCATCGATAGTTCATGCCAATACCTGCGAATCCCTGCGCAGAAGGGGGGCCTAGCGGAGCGACGGAGCGGCGAGATGGAAGCCGGATTTAGACCGCCGCGCAGGGGAGGAAAGTAGGCATCCAATAGCGTCCAAGAAGAAAAATCCACAACTGATTGTGTTTCAGGAAGGCCATGAAAAGGGGGTGTGGCACACTTTCTTGGTTACAGGTCTCGTGCAGGTGCCGCTGTCTCACTTCCCCTATGGTTCGCTTGTCTCCCAAGGGTTTCGCCGGTCTACCCGCTGTCTTGCCGCCCCCCATCCGCCATGTGGTATTCCTGACTAACAGTATTTGCTGGTTACATTGGTACGCTGGTTACACCATCCCTGCACACCTTGCATATCAACGACTTGCAATTACCACCGACGCGTACCAGTCCGTGGACACGACTGGTTACACTGGTTACAGCCGGTGCCGCTACAGACCAAGGAAGACGCGATGACCACTAGAGCCCCTATTCTGACGAGACTGGCCATATGGGTAGTCCCGTTCTTCAGCGCCACTCTGGCTGCGCCCCTTAGCGCACAGAATCCCGTTGGGATCCAACTCATGAACGATTTGGCCTGGCATGGCGTGTCTGATCGTGTCCAAATTCATCAGCCGTCTGTGCAAGGAAAGCCTCCCCACATCGACGTGTGGGAAAGAATTGCCATAGGGAACACATACGGCAACTGGGCTTACGTGAAGAACCTCATCGATTGCCAGCAATGGACTCAAATTCCGTTTTCGACAATCGACCGGGGTGGCTACTTCGTCCTCTGGCCGAAGGCTCCTGCCTCTGTGAAGGCAGCTTGGGAGGCCCACGGCCAAGGCAATGAGACGGTTATTACGGGGATCTGTGCCCTGTACGGACTCAGGAAGCCGCGTCCAGAGACGGCCGCACCGGACAAAAGCGGGGACTTCGTAGAGCGCTAGGGGCAATATGGGGCCGGCGGCACCTGCCGCCGATGACGGCGCCGCGTCAGCGGCCCGCTGTGGCCGCTGCGGGCCTATCCAGTCGCCGAGGAGTCCGCATCCGAAGCAATCGCGCCTGCAGGCGTGTGCCCCACATCTTTTGAGGCCAGCATCGGCGCAACGGATAAAGCATCAGGTTGTTGCAGGCGCCAGGTCAAACGAGGCGAAGGTAATGACGTCCTCGCCGATCCACTCATTCACCATGGCCATGCGCGATTGCAGGGGTGCCAGTTCCATCGACGCCCACACCGTGGCCGCATCCCGAATCGATCCGAATCCGCCCGCATTCTGCGGCACGATGCCCAGCAGCTGCGGGGGGACGCGCAGCGCAGCCAGAATGTCATCACGGGTCACGCGCTTGATGCCGGTGAACTCATCCTTGGCGGCGACTTCGCTGATGGGGATCAGCTGCAAGCCATCCTTCTTGCCATTGGGCGAATGCACGAACAGGTTGCGGAAGTTACCCGGCCCACGCGAGTCTCGCAGCGCCTGACGCAAGGCGTCCACGTCCATGCCCTCCGGCTGCGGGTCGGTCATGTAGAGGATGAACCCGGCATGGGAGCCGTTGGTGTAGTACCTGCGGCGAAACAACGTCGCCGATTCATTGAGCAGTGCCGACTGCACGACCGCCAGCCACTCCGGCATCCCGTAGATTTCCTGATCGGGGTCCACCTCACGTAGCTGATGCACAGAACCGGGCGCAAATTCATGCTCAACCCTTTCGGCTCGCACCTGAAAGAACTCAGCGGGTTGCACGCCACGGCGCATGTACTGCGCCATGAGAGGCTGAAGCTGCAGCAGGCGTCCGGAGTGCGAGAGTTGCCGCTCTAGGTACGCCATGCCGAACACCAGGTAATCCAGCGCCAACTGCGAAAACGCGGTGCGATCCAGCAGGCGATGTGGCACAAATGTGCGCACCAGCATGTTGCGCTTGAAGATCAGGCCGCTGTGCAGGAACGGATTGGAGCGCGTGGTGCGCGACAGGCCACTGAGGGTGATCGGGGGTTCGTAGTAGCGACCGCTGCGCCAGCACTCCAGGTAGTCGAATAACCCACGCGAGTCCAACACGGGCGTTGGATCGCCAAAGGAAAAGGCCGTCACTGCACCCGCCGTGCCAGCGGCAGGCGCGGGCACAATCTCACCGATAGCGGCATCGGTATGGGAATCCATCACACCGCGCTCCCGGCACTGATCTGTGCACGCAACTGTGAACGGCGCGCCGGGCTACGCACCAGATCCATGTCCACTGCACTCAAATCCATCGGCGGCAATGCCAACTGTTGCGCCACCTGATCGGTCACTGCGGAATCGTTTAGGCGATGGCGCACTGCTTCACCGAGATGACCGAAGAACGTGCTGGACAATTCGTCAGTACTGGCCGACTGACGATAGCCAACGCCCGCATTCTCCGCCTTCGCGAATAGCGCGAAGGCCACCGCCAGGCTATTGCCGGCTTGTGCAAGCAATTGCTCGTACGCTTGGCTGGCAGCTTCGCTGGTGACACCCACTGCCGTGCTGAGGTAACAGTCGGCCAGCTCAGCCAATTCCAGCTCCAGCTTCGGCAACTCGGCCGCAATCTCGTCCGCCATCGCCCCATACTCCTCAGCCAGCGACAGGGCGGAACTCTCGTTGGTGCGCAACTTCTGAACATCGCGGGTGAGGTTGCCATCGGCGTCGCGCAGCTTGGCGCTCCATTGCTGGCGAGCAGCGGCGGCATCGCCTTGTGCTGCCAGCTTGGCGCGCTGCATCGTATCGACCTTGGCCACCAGTGCGCGCTTGCGCTGCACTGCACTGGCCAAGTGATGGGCCAGCTCGTTCAGCCGCTGCCTTCTCTCCGATACCGGCGCTGCCTCGGCCCCTTCGCCGGGTTGAATGTCCAGTTCAGAGGTGGTGGTGTTGATTGTCTGGATCTCGCTCATGTTGAATCTCTGTTGAAATGACGTGGGGCTCGCCCGACGATGTGTCGGCGAGCGGTGTGAATGACGGCGCCTCTTACAGGCCGCTGTCGTGAACCTTGCGCGGGTCGAAGACGAAGACGCGGATGGCACCCAAGCCGGGGATACGTACAGCTTGGGAAGGCCTACCGTCGGCGCTGCGCTTAAGCCATCCGGCTTCGGCCAACGTGCGTGCAGCCAAGCGAACGTCGAACCCCGCACAAAGCTCCCGCCTGAACGCCTCCTGCAGCACCAGATATTCCGTCAATCCGACTTCATCGAAGCGGCGGAAACCCACACGGTCGCGCACCGGCACAGTGCCTTCAGGGCTGCGCAGCGGCTCCAAGCGGCTCTCGCCATGGGCTTCAAAGAACGCACGCACGCGCGACAGCAATTCGTCGGTGTCAGCGCTGCCTGAGCCACCCCGACGCTGCAGCCAAGCCTTGAAGCATGTCGCCACGCCCTGGGTAGCTTCACCTTTGGGCCAGCCGGTGATGCGGCAGCTGCTGGCCAGTTCACCGGCAAAGGCGACAACGGCAAAGCGCTCGGCTACTCGGCGCACCTCTCCCGAAGCATCTTCGGGCACATAGGTGGCTAGGAAGCGGTCAGTGGACTCGCGCAGCTGGGCGGTCAGTGTGGGGCTGTCCTGCTGGGTCAGGTAACCCATCCACAGCGGCCACGGTGCGCCGTAGGTGCGCGCGGCGCCGTCTTTGAGCAGTGCCGACAGTGATGCGCCGTCGCTGGCATCGTGCAGGCGCTCAAATACGCCGTGTCCACCCTCAGCCTCTGCCGGTACGTCAGCCAGGCGCACCGCTTGGCCAGCCCGTGCCTGTTTGCCCGCCTCTGCCATGTGCTGGGCCAACCCGACCTCGCCGGCCGACAGGATCAGCACCCGCCAGCGAGCGGCCGCGCGGGCCTCACCGGCCCGGTTGGCGCGGCTCTTGCCATTACCGTTAGCCAGCAGGTAGGCCGCATCACCGGCCTGCTTAGGATCGATCTGCGCCAGTTCATCCAGAATCAGCGTCGCATCGTTATGCAGCACCGCCACGCCTTCCAGCCCGTTGGCCGTGCTACGCCACTCGCGGGCATATTCCGGGGGACCTACCACGCTCGCCGCCACGCGCAGCGCTGTACTCTTGCCGCTGCTGCTGCCACCTACCAGGTGGAAGCCACCGCCTGTAGCACCAGTGAAGTGCAGCAGCGGCCCGGCAAACATGGCTGACACCGCCAGCACCAGGCGCGAGTTGTCCTGGCAGCGGCGGGCCACGTCGCGTCGCCAATCATCCAGCGTGCCTACCGCTGCATAGTGGTGCTGCAATCCGCCACTGTGCTGGTACACCAGCCGTTCCTCGCCGCTACCGTAGCTCTCTCCGTTGGGCAGCACATACCGGCCCTCATGCCAGCCTGGCACGGCGACGTTGCGGGCGCGGGTGTCGATGCGCTCTTGAATGATGTAGGCCAACAGGCGTTGCATGGTGTTGCGGTGGGCCGACATTTCCACGCCACCAGCGGCCAGCTGTCGCACGAACTCGCGCGGATCGCCTACCAGCATTTCCGCAGGGGCTGCCCACTGGTGGGGATGTCCATCGGCATCGGTCCAGGTAAGCAACCGCCCCCATTCCTCGCTCTGGCTGTTTCGGGTCTTTGCCTCTACCTTCAACGGCGAGCAGACAAACACCGGCTCGGCCAGGTCACCGTCCTCGGTGACACCGACGTAGTACACGCCGGTCTCGTTGAGTTGGTAGTGGGCGCGCACAGCGCTGCCACTGTCGTGGTCGGTCGCGCGCTTGTCGCTCTTGGTCTTGCCCTTTGCGCCTTTGCGCACCGCGCGTTGAATAGAACCGCGTACAGCACCGGTACCGGCGTCCTTGGCGGCATCATTGAAATCCACGGAAGTGACGTTGTTCATGCACGGGGCTCCGGTGCCGCGTCGGCGCGATGCGCCTTCGAGATAAAGAGAAGGATCATCAGGGGGTAGCCTCATGGCGTGGCCGCGGCGGCATGGCCACCACTCCGCCCACGGCATCGGCGGCGCGCTGGGCGTTGGCCACGCCTGGATTGATGCCCAGCCGCGCGGCGGTTGCCGCATCGTCATCGGCACACACCACGATCACTGCCGTGGGGAACTTGGCGCGCAGCGCACAGGCCACCGGCTCCAGGTTCCCAGCATCGAACGCCACGGCAGTGGGGTGGCCAGTGGCTTCATGGATGCTGGCTGCAGTGGCATAGCCTTCGGCGATGCACACCACGTCGCTGACCGTGCGGCCCACGGCGTAGTACAGGCCACGCTTACGGCCACCGGCTAGGAAGCGCTTGCTGCCATCGGCGGCGATGGTTTGCAGGCTCCACAGCCGCCCCTGCGCGTCGCGCAAGGGCACCAGCAGCAGGCCGTCCAGCTGCCGCAGACCGTGCGCGCCCACGCCCTTGGCCACCAGGTAGGGATGATCGGGTGTAGCGGCACTGGCCCGCTGCCAGCGCTCTCGCGCCTGCTGCCGGGCCACAGCTTGACGTTGGGCACGCTCGGCCCGCTGCTGGCGCTGTGCGCGTACCACGGCCTCGCGCAGCATCGCGCGGTCGGCCTCACTCAGCGCCTCGCTTCCAACCTCGCACCAGGACTCATTGAGTCCGCTCTTCCAGTTGCCGTAAGCACCCGCCTGCGGCGGGCCTGCGTGCAGCACATACCAGCCGCTGCGCTGGCCGCTGCCATCGCCCTCGGCGCGCACACGCCGCAGACGGCCATCTGCCACCGTCGCATCCAGCATCAGCCCCGCCGCGCGCAGGGTGGCCAGGAAACCGTCAGGCCGCGTCATCGTCGGCCTCCAGCTGGCTGCGGTGCTTAGCGCTGGCCACCACAGTGGCCAGATCCTCATGCACATAGGCGGCGCTGAACGCTACAGCGTCGAACGGCACCGCCATGCGCTCATCAACGCTTGCCAGCAGCAGCGCGGCCGAACGCGCGCGCTCCAGGCGATTGAAGCTGTCCTCGCTGATCCAGTATCCAAAGGGCATGCGTGCGGCCCTGGTCGCGGGCGCTTGCGGCGGCTCGGCAGCGGCCTGCTTTGCTTGCAGGTCTTCCAGCTGCAAGGCCATGCCTCTATCAAATTGCGCCTGCGACTGCGCAGGTGCAAACAACGACAGGCGCACGCGCACCCGCGCCGCAACGGTAGCCAGCTCCACGCAATCGCGCTCCAGCGGCCACAGCAGACGCTCGCGCAGGCGGTCCTCCAACGGATGGCCTTCCAGGGCTTGATCCAGTTCGTCGCTGAGAGCGGCAAGACGACGCGACGCCTTGCTGTGGAGCCGCTCAATGCGACGGGCTACCTCGACAATAGTGGCGGTACGCTCGGTATCGAACCAGCTATCGGTGAGAGTGGCGCTTAGCGCGCCATCGGCCACGCCCGGCACTCGGGAAACACTCACGGTATCAACGTTCATGCAGCCACCTCCGCATCACGGACCATGGCCAGCAGCTGCCCCACGGGCAGGGATTCCAGTGCACCAGGGCGGCGTTCCAGCGCGGTGACCAGTTGCGACAGCGCAGCCATCGGCATCGTGTGAATGCGCTGCAACTGGCGCGCGGCGCTGAACAGGTCATGCGTGGCCGCATCGTCATTGATGGCAGCGGCATTCAGAGAGAGAGCGTTCATCGCGCAGCCTCCTGCACGGTGGCCGCAATGGCGTGCTGCACCTCGCCCAGCGTGAGCGCTTCGGGAACCTTGCCGGTTGCGCCCAGGCGCACGGAGAGCGCCAGCCAGCGGGAATGGTCCCAATCGAGTGTGTCGGCGATGTCGCCAAAGTGATTGGCAATGCGAACGGCGAAGCGCGAAGGCGCGGCCAGGGTGTCGTGAGACATGGCAGGAATCCTTTGGAATGTTGGATTCCGCCGCCTCGCTGCAAAACGAGGTGACGGACGGTACGCGGTTTGCAGACCGGCCAAAGGAACCGGCGAGCCTCTCGGCTCCCGCGCACCGCCCGCCATAGAACTGGCCAGCGTTCGCCCGCGACAACACAGCGGACAAGAAAAAAGCGCCGTGCATCGGTCGATGGGCGCTGGTGCGCCTTTGTTTCGGGCTGCAAAACCCGGTCGCCGATTGTGCGGCGACGGGGCAATGCTGCACCTGATGCGCCAGCGCTGTCAACAGGTGCGTCATCGCCGCGCCTTGGTAGGGGTCATGGGCTTTGCAGCATTCCCTGTACTGAGCGCGGCCCGTTCTGCGGGGCCGCTGATCGGCAGGCAGATATCCCCACTCGGGCATGCGCTTGGCGAGATGGTGCGCACGATCTCCGTATAGGCGCTGAACGTATGGCCGCAAAGCGCGTTGCGACACTGGAGCAGTGATTCGCGCAGCAGTTTGGAATGCAGCACGCTGGTGCGCACGACGGCAGCGGTATCGCAATGCGGGCAGCGCAGGAAGGCTCTTGGACTGGTCATCGGAGCGGCCTCAGCAGTCAGTGATAGCGCTGCTGCCCGCGACACCGCGCGACAGTGCGATGCGGCCACCTTGCTCAGTCCGGCTCTGAGAGAAATTCAGCGCGAGATTCGGTTGCGCAACGGCGGTGCGTAGATGCTCGGCCAGGAACTTGGCCTCTGCCGGGCTGAGGCTGAATTTCTGGTTGGAGATGGTCAGGACGATGGCGTCTTTCATGGCTGCACTCGCAGGTGGGTGTCGGGGATGTGGGTGGCAATCCACGCGTCTACGTCCGACTCCAGCCAGACGGTCACACGCGCGGAAAGGGGGATCGATGCGGGGAACCGGCCACGCGTCATCAGCCAGTACAGGTGCGAGCGGGAAATGCCGGTGCGGCTGAGCACCTCGGGCTTGCGCAGGAAGCGCTCACCACGTGCGGATTCAGGCCGGGGGTGATCGGCAGGCTGACCTGGTGCGGTCGCGGGAGAGGTGGGGGAACCAAGCATGTGAAAGGTCGCGGCGATGACACCGAGTCAATCGCCGCCTCATGTTGTGGGCGTGGCTAGAGTCTGGCGAGCGCCGTGGCCAAACTCACGCGGCGCGCTGTGTAAGAAGTCGCCTTACAAATCCCGCATTGGACGTAGCTGGATGCAGGCGGACCCACCGCCCTTGCGATTCAGGCATTGCAGAGCGCTAGTCGAGGCCGAACGACGGGCACGGGCAGTCTGTGCACGCGATAGCGCGTGCACTCGCCAGTGGATTCATAGGGCATTGCTCGCGTCGCGTTCGCCAGGGAATAGTCCGAGCCGAGCGGCATACGCCACCGCCCTCGATGTTCGAGACCGGCTCAGCCCTGCTGGCATCTGTCAGCGCCGGGCAAAAGCGGGACGACACGACGAGCGGATCGTCTGGAGGTTTTCAGTCCGAAGTCGCCCGATGCCGTCTGATCTTTTGCCGGTGTACCACCGTAACCAGTAGCACCCCATTGCCGGTACACACCTCGATCATCCGCAAGCCATTGATATAAAAGGAGACTGCGAAGGGTGTAACCAGCGTACCAATGTAACCAGCAAAAACAGTAAGTCAGAAATAAAAAATGGAAGAGCGCGAGGTCAGCGGGAGGCCCTCAGGCCGTCCAGATAGTCCGCCCACGCCTGCATCATTTTTGCCCGCTCGACTAGGTGAGCCGTACGGTTGTATGCCCGTCCGTTTGGGTCACGCACGGCGTGTGCGAGCTGGTGTTCGATGTAGTCCGGACGGAAGCCCAGCACCTCGTCCAGCACAGTCCGCGCCATCGCGCGGAAGCCGTGGCCTGTCATCGTGTCTGAGTCATAGCCAAGGCGGCGTAGCGCTGCGTTGATCGTGTTCTCGCTCATCGGGCGCCCCTTGCCGCGCACACTGGGGAACACGAACTCTTTCCGTCCAGTCAGCGGGTGCACAGACCTAAGAATCGCCACAGACTGCGAAGCCAATGGAACAACGTGCGATTGGCCGGTCTTGCTTGCCGTGAACCGCCATTCGCCATTGTCCAGGTCGATGTCCGACCATCGTGCACGACGAAGCTCACCGGGGCGAACGAATACCAGCGGCGCTAGGCACAGGGCCGCCATGACAATCGGTGATCCTTGATAGCCGTGTATTGAGCGCAGTAGTTCTGCGATCTGCTTGGGCTCAGTCATGCTGGCGAAGTGACGACCTTCGGGCGAAGTGAGCGCTCCTTTCAGATCCTCTGCCACGTTCCTGTCTGCACGTCCTGTCGCTATCGCGTATCGAAGAACCTGGCTGACCAGCATCCGCGCCCGATGTGCAGTTTCGACCGCGCCGCGCCCCTCGATCTTGCGCAGCGTCTCCAACAGTTCACGTGCTGTGATCGCTGCAATGGGTCGTTGCCCGATGTACGGCGTCAGATCTTTCTCGATCAAACGCGTCTCTCGTTTCACCGACCCGGCAGACAGCTTCTTGGCTCTCATCGCCAAGTGTTCGCGCGCCAGCGCCTCGAATGTGTTGGTGGCCAGTTCCAAGCTGGCCACTTTCTGCGCCTTGCGCTGCTCGCCCGGATCAACACCTTCGGCCAACAGCTTTCGCGCAGCAGCATGGCGCTCGCGCACGGACGCCAGGCTCACCTCTGGATAGGTGCCAAGCGACAGCGTGTTGCGCTTGCCGGTCACAGGACGCCGATAGTCCCAGCGCCACCATCTGGCGCCATCAGGTTTCAGCAGCAGGTACAGGCCTCCACCGTCTCGCAGCTTCTGCACGGCAGCGGTGGGCTTGGTCCTGCGAATGGCGGTATCGGTCAATGACATGGTGGCGGTAACTGATTTGGCGGTAACAGGTGCAGAGCGGGTGGAGGTTACCGCCAAAGATACCGCCAGAGAAGTCTGGATTCTGCTGGATCACATAGGACGCAATCAGACGCAAAAAAGGCCGAAACCCCTGTTTTTTCAGGATATTTCAGCCTTCATAGGACGACATAGGATCATCAATTGGTGGGCCCACCAGGATTCGAACCTGGAACCAAGGGATTATGAGTCCCCTGCTCTAACCGTTGAGCTATAGGCCCTGCGCAGCGTCACAGTGTAGTGGAGCACGACCGGAATCGGCTACTCAGTCGGCAGCAGCAAGCGCCTCGCCAACACGCTGCAACCGTCGCTCCGCCATCCCCGCCAGCCGCTCCATCTCCTGCAGATGCGCCTGGAACAGCGCCACCGCCTTCATTGCGCCCTCCAGTCCCTTCGGGTTGCCACTGGCAAACCCCGCAACCAACTGTTCTCCCGATTGCGTCAGCAGCGCCAGCGTGGCCCGTCGGGCGAAGCCCAGCCGATCCTCCAGTTCGTCCTGCATGACGTCCTCCCACGTCATCAACGGCGGGAAATCCAGGGCAGCGACAACAGGCACATCATGTGCAACAGCTTTCATGGCCAAGCTCCAATGCTCAACAGGGGTGATGCCGCAGATACACGCGTTGCACGTGTTCCCGCAGCGCGTCCGCCTCGGTGCCGGTGATCCGGCCCGCCCACGAGGTGTGTTGAGCACCTGCATCGCCAGCGTGCGTCTGGCATCCCTGCACGTCAAAGGGCGGATGCGTCATCGCCAACCGCGGCCAAGCATGGCCACGGCTCCACACCGGATCCCCCAAAGAAAAACCCCGCCGAAGCGGGGTTTCTCTCAACACGTCAGCACCTGGAGATCAATCGATATCCAGGAAGCTGCGCAGCTGCTCCGAACGGCTCGGGTGACGCAGCTTGCGCAGGGCCTTCGCTTCGATCTGGCGGATGCGCTCGCGGGTCACGTCGAACTGCTTGCCGACTTCCTCAAGGGTGTGGTCGGTG
>Ga0308171_1001035_pt1 | contig 43325 bp, 47 predicted proteins | sample PhyGR1_FD_202135 | JGI IMG/M metagenome (GOLD analysis project Ga0308171, IMG submission 202135) | Phyllosphere microbial communities from UC Gill Tract Community Farm, Albany, California, United States - DLSLSG.R1 | ecosystem: Host-associated > Plants > Phyllosphere > Unclassified | place: USA... | reverse complement strand
TTTATATATGCGTGTTCTTCTATTGTAAAAGAAAAACCTGCGAGTCCTATTGAGAGTGTCTTGTTCATAGCTTTGTTTTTTAATTTTTTTGAGTAATTTGGTTGACTGAATCTGTCAGTTCTTTCCAGGTATTTTGCAGTTCAGATAAAAAAGTTTTGCCTTTTTCTGTGATCTGGTAATATTTTCTGGGAGGTCCTCCGGTAGATTCTTCCCATCTGTAAGAAAGGAATTCCCCGTTTTTTAATCTTGTTAAAAGAGGGTAGAGTGTTCCTTCTACTACATCCAGTTTCCCTTTTTTCAGTTCATCTATTAAATCGGAAACATACATTTCACGATGGTTGATGAGACTTAAAATACAGAATTCCAGAATTCCTTTTCGCATTTGCGCTTTGGTATTTTCGGTATTCATCTTTAATAAGTTTTGTTAATTAGTTATATAATTCTCGAATTTCGGAACCTAGCTAGATGTACCTATTTCGATTTTACATTACAAAGATATGTAATTAAAATGGTAATATGCAATACAAAGTAGTGAAATTATTTTATTTAAATGCGTAAAGTTTTGATTATTAGTTAAATAAATTTTAATTAAAATATAAAACAATTTTTATTTTGATTAAAAACAGGATGGAAATTTTAAAATTTCTTACTTTTATAGTGGATTTGGTAGAGTCATTTTCATGAAATTTCTTATGATTCATGAAATATTCGATGCTATATCTGTTAAATATTATAAGAATAGCAATGAAGATACAGAACGAGATTGATTTCATTTTGGCAGTTGATGCCTTAAAAAATGTACAAAGAAGAAATTACAATGCCGATGATTCGAGACGAGAAAACACAGCAGAACATTCGTGGCAAATTATTATTTTAGCCCAGATTCTTTTCCCATATGCTAAAAACAGAACAGATATCGATTTGTTGAGAGTCATCAGAATGCTTTCGATTCACGATTTAGTTGAAATTGAAGCCGGTGATACTTTTTTATTTGATGAAGCGGCAATGGTTGGAAAATTTGAAAGAGAAAAAATTTCTGCACAAAAAATATTTGGAATTTTAGATGAACCTTTACGCTCCGAGTTCTTCAATCTTTGGCTTGAATTTGAAGAAGAAGAGACTCCTGACGCAATTTTTGCCTGTGCTATCGACCGAATTATGCCTTTTATTCTCAATTCCCATACCTCAGGAAAAAGTTGGACGGAAGCAGGCGTTACAGAAACACAAATCAGAAATATGCTTGAGAATGCGATTGTAAGAGCTTCGGATGAAATGGGAGAGGCTTTTCAAATGTTGTTGATTAAAAATCTCGAAACTGAAAAGGTTTTGAAATAATTTTTGATTGAAAATAAAGGTTTCGGCGGGCAAAGCCCGCCGAAACTTCATAAAATAGATTTGAAAATAGTAACTCCGGCGACCGAAGGTCGCCGGAGCTTTAATTATAATATTGATACTGGTTTCTTAAATTCATCAATTGCCACAAAAGTAAAATCACCCACAATCGCTTTCTCTCTTTCGTAAGAATACATTTGTTCGGTATAGATTTCCACACTTACTTTCATACTTGTATTTCCAACGTGAGATACTTTACCGATTAATTCAACAATTGTTCCGGCAGGAATAGATCTTTTAAAATCAATTTTATCGCTGCTTACCGTTACGACACGTTTTCTTGCAAATCTTGTTGCTGCGATAAAAGCCACTTCATCCATCAGCTGCATCGCTGTACCTCCGAAAAGTGTATCGTAATGATTGGTTGTATTGGGGAAAACTGCTTTGAAAATTCTGGTTTCCGACGATTCAATTCTTTCTTCTGTAGTCATATTTCATTATTAATTAAAGCGAAATGAAAGACTATTGAAACAAAACAGAATATCCCAGGAACATAGAAATTCCTGAAAAACTATTGGCTCAATAAACTTCAAATCGCGAAAGTTTTTTGTTGAAAGAAAAAGGCAGGTCTCCTGACTTGTAACATCTTTATTTCCTTCCCATTTCATCTAAAGACAAAACAGTGGATTCACTAATAAAGACTTCCGTTACTTACAGTTGCGCGACAGTCCGTGATTTTCACACGATTCCCTTTTAATCTGCGGTTAAGCAAAACCAATTTCTCAAAAAACAATAAATCTAATTATTTTAAACAATAGGCTCTTGCTTTTCGGGTGCAAAAATAATGATTATTGACGAATTATTCAGGATTTTTATAAATGATCTGACTTTCTGCTCTCCCTTGTTTGATGGTCCAGATAGTTGTATATCGGTTTGCTCCAGATCCATTGGTCATGTAGAGGAAAATATGGTCATTGTCGATGGCAGTTACCCCAACATTTTTAAAATCCATGGTTGGCTGAAACATATTTTTGATGGCATCTCTCACAAAAACAGAACCTCTTCCGGGTTGTTGTACACGGACAGATTTAATTTCCGTCATTCCTTCAGGAATTTCTTTTCCGACTCCCCAAGATTTTACTTTATCAATTTTAGTGATATTTCCGTCTGCATCTTTTTCCTGTTTTTTGATATGGGCGTAAGAAGGGTAAACATCAATAATTACTTTCGTTCTTTGGTTTCCCGGAATTTTTGGGTTGCTGTCATCAGTGAAAATCAATGATTTCCCGTTTTTAGATTTTGAAGGCGTGAATTGTGGCAGTTTATCAACAAAAACAACACGGTTTTTATTCACCATTCCTTCCTTAGTAATGCTGTCGTACCTTACGAAAGGTTTTTCGGTGTCTTCTTTTTCAGGATATTTTATCCAGATCCATTCTGTTTCGCCGGGAGCCGGTTTTACATAAATAAAGACATCTCCGGTTTTCATACGGATCTTATCAATGATTTTTCGGTAATCATCTTTGTGAACGCGAACCATTGCATAACCTTCCTCAGCCTTTACCACACCAAAAGGAACTTTATCCTGAGCGTTGGCAAAACCTAAAGAAAAAAGACTGAAAACTGATATATAAAATGCTTTATTTACGGAAATCATCATGAAAATTTTTTGACAGTTCAAATATATACATTAAATATTTTTCGAAAGGTAATTGTAACGTTGTAATTCTTTTAAATCTTGAATTAATTTAAAGAGTGCTCAATTTGAACACTCTTTTTATGATTTTTAAAATCAAATTAATCGTTTCTTAATTTCGATTTTACGTGATTGTTTTTAATAATATTTCTAAGCTCCAAAATCTGATCTTTTGTAAAATCTTTTTTCGAAACCATATTCATCGTTTGGGCACTTTGATAAATCAAAAACCAATCTTGGTTTTCTTTGATTTTATAAACCGAATTCCAACTAAAATCCTCTTCAAATGTTTCACCTTTCATTTGTATGACTTCATTAGTAAAAGTATAAATAATCGATTCCTGAATTTGATTATTGGAATAAAAAGCATTTTTCAAACTGAAATACGTTTGTAAAATCATGAAGATGAAGAAAACGAATACACAAATTGATACAATTCTTAAAAATTCTCCGCCACCATTTTCTATATTATAAAAATTAATAGAAATAAAAACGGATATAATTACAGGATAAACAATAAATCTTATTAAGGAACTTTTCAGATGAAAAATCAAAAAATCTTTAAATGTAATTTGCGTCTCTATAGTCATGATTTACATTAAATTCTCTCCAGTTCATCTGCATCGATTGTCGTTTTGAATGTTCCGTAATTAACAATTACTTTTTTTCTGGAAATCTTTTCAATCGTTCCCACACTCGTACTTCCTGTAATACGGACACGCTGCCCGACTTTCATCCACACGGCACGGTCGGTGATGCGTTTTTCTTCCAGTTTTTCGTTGGTTTCCGATATTTTTTCAATGACATCTTCCTTCTTCAGCTGTTGCGTGATTTTTCTTTTCACGACTTGCAGACGCTTCGTTTCATCCTTATCGGCTCCGATTTTCCTGAATTTTTCCTGTTCCAGAATCTTCACAAAATCTTTCACCACATCTTTCCTCGATTTTCCTTTTACATAACTGTCGATAAATCCTTCGATCTTAGTTCCGAATTGAAGTTTACGGTGTTCATCTTCATATAATTTCTGGAAATTAAAAAGTTTCTGCTGAAGCTGCTCGTTCAGTTTTTGTAGATTATCACGTTTATCTTCCACAGATTCTTTTCTTTCGGCAAGATCGGTTTTCAATTTTTCAACTTCGTATTTTTCCTGTTGAAGTTTAACGATTGTTTTATCTAAATTTACAATATCGTGTTCTACTTTTTTCTTCGCAGAATGAATAATAAATCTCGGAATTTTATTTTTCTCTGCAACTTCAAACGTAAATGAACTGCCAGCCTGCCCGACTTCAAGTTTGTACATCGGTTCCAGCGTTTCTTCATTAAATAGCATCGCAGCATTTTGTGCGTTCGGTAGTTCCTCAATGACCAGCTTGATATTGGTGTAGTGAGTGGTAATGATTGCAAAACTCTTTTTATCGTAGAAAAACTCAAGAAAACTTTCTGCCAAAGCGCCACCCAATTCAGGATCTGAACCTGTACCGAATTCGTCAATCAGTAAAAGGGTGTTGGCATCGGCTTCACGAATGATTCCACCCATTTTCTTTAACCTTGATGAATAGGTAGAAAGATGATTTTCAATAGATTGATTATCACCAATATCGGTCATGATTTTATCAAAGAAAAACATTTCGGATTTTGGATGAGTCGGAACCAGAATTCCACTCTGAATCATCAATTGAAGTAATCCGACAGTTTTCAGTGTAATCGATTTTCCTCCTGCATTCGGTCCGGAAATACAGATGATTCTGTTATGATCCGTTAAACTGAGGGTCTGTGAAAAAATGGTTTTGTTTTCCGCTTTATTTCTTAAAAATAATAAAGGATGGAAAGCTTCTCTTAATCGTAACGTTCTGTGGCGGTTGATTTTTGGTAAAACACCATTAATTAATTCTGAAAATTTCGCTTTCGCCCGAGTAAGATCAAGATCAAAAATATAACCCTGATATTTCCAAAGCTGAGGTTGAAATTCTGCAAGATCTGCCGTTAATTTTCTCAGAATTTTATCGATTTCCTTTTTTTCTTCTTCCTGATCTTCTCTAAGTTTGAAGTAATGTTTAACCACGCTATCCGGCTGAATATACGTAATAGAACCTGTTTTCGAAAGTCCCAGAACTCTTCCCGGAACCCGTTTTTTGTAGGCAGATTTTACGGCTAAAACTCTTTGGTCTTCAATAATGCTTTCACGAATATCATCCAGAAAATCGCTTTGCCCGTAGTTGAATAAAACACGGTTGAAATTCTCGGTTATCGCTTTTTTGGCGTGTTGAATTTCTGCTCTCAATGTTTTTAAAATCGGGGAAGCTTCACTTTTTACTTCGCCAAAACGGTTGAAAACCTTATCAACTTTATCAATAATTTCTTTTTTGAATTCCAGCACCGAAACATCCTGTATTAAAGTTGGAAAAGTTTCAGGCATCGTTGGAAAAAACTTTTGAAGCTTTCCTATTTGTTCGGTAAGGGTTTTTATTTTAATGAAAGCGCTGTTTTCTAATCGGTAATTTTCGATCAGCATGAGTTTCAACTCACTTTCAATATCTTCATATTCATCAAACGGAACTGCATTTGAACTTTCGAAACTCGACAGATATTCCGATGTTTTTTTCAACGAAATCTCTGCCTCGTCAATTTCCATCGGACGAAGTTCAAGAATCCTGTCTCTTGTTTTCGGAGAATATGCAAATGGAGCAATTTCCGCGAGCAATTGCGGAAACTCTAATTCGTTTAAATCTTCTTTATTTATATACACATTGCAAATTTAGTGAGAAAATGTGAATTTTAATTTGAAAATGAGTTAATTTGAGAATTTGAAAATATCTATTAATCAGGAATTCTTACATTTGAGATATGAAACTGGAAACCGAAAGACTACAATTAAAAGAAATCAATGAAAGTTACGTTGAAGATATTCTGAAAATCCGAAGCAACGAGGTTATCAATCAATTTGTGCAGAGAAATTCGCCGAAAAATAATTATGATGCACTTCAGTTTATTTTAATGATTAAAGAAAGAACTCAAAACAATCAAACATTTTACTGGGGAATTTCTTTAAAAGATCAGCCAAATCTTATTGGTACAATTTGTCTCTGGAAATTTTCTGAAGACAGAACTGTTGCAGAAGTCGGTTATGAATTATTACCCGATTATCACAGAAAAGGAATGATGTCTGAAGCTTTGAAAGCGGTTTTAGATTATGGTTTCAATGAATTACATTTACATGAAATTGTGGCAATGACCAATAAATTTAATAAAAACTCAATAGGAATTCTTTTAAAACACCATTTTATTCTGGAAGAGGGCAGGGAAGATGAAGGTTTTCCCGATAATCTCGTTTTTAGTCTGAAGAAAAATATAATTTAAATGATGAAAATAATCATCAACCGTTCTTCGGAATTTTCAAACTATATCACATTTAGAAAAAAAGTTAACTGAAATTAAAGTCGATCCCATAAGTAAAAAGCCTGAAATAATCAGGCTCTTATCAAATATATAAGCATTTTGCTTATTCTAGAATGGAATTATATTAGTTCTAATATTAATTAATGTGCTGCCAATGCAAAAACAAGATTAAGTTCATCTTTCACAACAATCATTCCGCCCATTTTCTTTGGAGGTTTGATATTGAAATCACTGAATTTTACGATTCTTTTTCCGGTAAGTTTTCCGTTTTCTGAACAGAAAGTGATGTTGTACGTTTTGCTTCTGTTCATCATTTTTACTTCAATCTGTGCATTGTAAACGGTTTTGGCTTTATCCATAGAAATAAACTTTATAGTCATGTAAGGATATTCTTCTGCGGAAAGTGTTTTCTGAAAATCTGAAGTCATTATTTTGTTCCGGCAGTCGAAATCTTCAACTTTCAAAGCGATATTGGGGAGCTGTTTTTCGTTTAGAGTATAAGTTCCTGTTGATGTTTTGAATGTATTATTGGTACATTTAAAACTGTTGATATTCGTATTTCCATTGATTTGAACGTAGTTTTCCTGTGCTGTAATGTAAATTCCGAACAGAATCAGAAGGACAGTTTGCAAAATTTTCATGACTCAGGTTTTGTTATCGGAGAAATCAGTTTTCAATAATTTCCCCGATGGGTTGATGTAGCTTTTTAGTTTAGAAAGAAATAGCAGCTTCCAAAACAAATCCGTGGAATTTTCCGTCATACAAAATGCTTGAACTTGGATATCCGTCATATTTCTGGTTCACATATTCTGCTTTGGCAAGAATATTTTTAGTCATAAACCAGCCGCCGCCAATATTAAATCTTGAAATATCTACCTTATCTCCCGTTGCCAATTCGCCTTTTACTTTATTGTATCTTCCTCCCACATACAGATTGTCGTTGTTTCCGAATCTGTAAAGTAATTCAGTAGCATACTGGTTCCATGTTCTTCTGTCGATTTCGGTGAAGTTTCTTCCGGATGCGCTTTCAAAAGTTCCGAAAAACTCAACACCTTTATATCTTACAAACGGGTTGATCATGAAAGAAGTCACTTTATTCTTGAAATCCGGTACAACCTGTCCTGATCTGAAATTCGCAGAAGAAGTGGCTGCTGCATTCTCCAGGACATAATAATATCTTGATCCGGCTCGGTCGCCATCATAAAAATCAAGTCGCTGAGTGTCGGCTGCATTGTATACAGATCCCGTTATACGAACTCTTACATCATTATTAAGTTGTTTGTCGTAACCAATTTTGGCATATAAAGAAGGACTTGTTCCGCCTGTTGCATTTTGATTCAGTCTTCCGTTGGTAACGCCTCCCATTCCTATGAATCCGTCTTTTCTGTAATATAATTCGGCAAAAACCATTGTTGCATAAGCATCCATCAGGTAATTTCCTACAAATGGATTCTGGGTTGTATATGCGTTGTCGCTTCTTCTGAAATGAACATCTCCGTAATTGATCTCATCATGACCGAATTTAATGGTCGCATGCTTCATAAAATCGCTTAAAAAATCTTTTTGAATGAAATCTAATTTATCAATCTGGATATAACCGCCTTTTACATACGTTTCGTTGTGGTGACGGGAAGAAAGAAAGGTTCTTAAGTGTAAATTGATCCCGTCGTACAAAGCAACATCAACATCTAAATTGGCTGTCGCTAAATTGAAATTATTTCCTATATCATAAAGCTGAGTTGTCGCTAAGGTTTGATCTGCACCGCTTTCATGTTTGAGTCCCTGGAACTGTAAAGCAAAAGCTCCACCGATTCTCACTTTTAACTTTTCAAAGGTCGTTGCAGAATCTTTAGGGTTTTCAAACATATTAATTCCTCGCTGATCTCTTGGTTTCAGGTTGTCTAATGGGAATTGTTGTGCGTTTGCAAAACCTGCTAGCATCATGGCTCCCAGTACTCCGATTTTTATATAGTTTGATTTCATAATAGTTGATTTTTAAAGGTTGGTTTATTAGTTATTCTGCCACGATATTCACTTTTACAGTGATTTCATCTCCTGTTTTTATGCCCATAAATCCGGGTCTGCTCATTCCGAAATCTGATAATTTCAAGACTTCTGTTCCATAAATCGTATAGGTATTTTCTCTTTTACTTACGCTGATCGGGAAAGTGACATTTTTAGAAACTCCTGCGATGGTTAATTTTCCTGTGATATTGCCTTTTCCTATGCTTACGGAAGATGAAGAAAAAGATATTGTTGGGTTCTGTGCAGATTTTAAAGCTTCGTAAGCCTTGTTATCCATAGATTTCCCTTTTTTACTTTTCAGATTAGTTACTGGCATTGTCAATGTTGCATTAGAAATTGTGTTTCCGTTTACCATTCCAGAGAAACTTGCAGTCGAACCGTTCATTTCCCAATCGTGCAGTGGAGAGGTTCCTGTTACTATAATGGTTGTTGTTTTCTGAGTGATTTTTTGTGCAGTTACCAATTGAGAAAATAATAATGTTCCGCATACGATTGTTGCATTCAAGAAAATTCTTAAATTTTTCATATTCTTAAATTTTTATTGATTATTTTATTAAATTTTTATCTTTTTGTATATATCAAAGGTATGTAGATTGTTAATATTTTGATAATTTTTGAATATGATATAAGTCTTTGTATATTGTTGTATTTTGTTATATTTAATATAACTGTTCTGGAATTATCAATTTTATTGATTTACCTAACAATTGTTAGTTTTTTATTCTTTTTCAATGAAAAAAATGTTCAAAAAAATAAATCATGAAAATTTAAGAGCTAAAATTTGTGACGAATATCACTGATTTGTTTTTGGTTAAACGTTTCCTAATGTGTATATTATTAATAACTATTTCAATAATAGGTATTAGCAATAATTCTAATTTTAGGTTTTAGTATATTTGAATTATAAAAATTAGTCTTATGTTAGATATATAATACAAGAAGAACGATTTTTGCAGTAATTAAAAATATTTACCAATTCTATGACCTGGACAGAAATTTTAGCACCGATAAAAAGCACCGAATATTTTACGACCCTTTGGGAAAAAGTAAAACAAGAATATAAAACCACAAAGGTTTTTCCGCCTAAAAATCAGATTTTCAGGGCACTGGAAATTACTCCTTTCGATGATATTGAGGTAGTGATTATAGGACAGGATCCTTATCATAATGATTATCAGGCAAATGGTTTATGTTTTTCTGTTTCAGAACAAGTAACAGCACCGCCTTCTTTGAAAAATATCTTCACCGAACTAAAAGATGATGTTGGAGTGGTAAGAACTTCAAAAGAGCTTGACGACTGGGGAAAACAGGGCGTTTTGCTGTTGAATGCTACCTTAACGGTTCGTGCCCATTCGCCAAATTCTCATAAAGATTTGGGTTGGGAAAAGTTTACCGATTTTATTATTAAAGAAATTTCTGACAAAAAAGAAAATGTAGTTTTTGTTTTATGGGGCGCTTTTGCACAAAAAAAAGCCGAATTAATTAATCCGGCTAAACATTTTATTTTAAAATCTGCGCATCCTTCACCTTTTTCTGTGTACAGAGGTTTTTATGGCAGCAAACCTTTTTCGAAAATTAATGAATATTTGATTTCAAAGGGGAAAAAACCTATTTCTTGGTAGGATTTTCTCCTGCTTTTTTAATGATAATTCCGATTTTATATTTTCCTTTAAGGGCTTTTGTGCCTTCAGCGGCTTCAGGATACGGAGCAACATCTGCTAATGAAATTGTATAGCCGTTGAACTCTGAAGTCGTACTGTAATTTCGTGATTTATTATCTGTGCTTGCAAGATTGATGGTCATAGGTCTCGTCGCCAATCCCATTACTTCCACCTGCGCAACAGCAACTCCTGCCCAGATACAATTGACGTCTTTTGGGCAACGGCTGTCTTCAGAAATTCCTTTGAAAGTAAGATTCATTCCAGCTTCTTTAAAAAACTTGTTTTCTCCTTCTGTGAAGTAGATAATGTCACTTTTCTGGTTGGTAATCTTTGCGTCTCCTGTCTTTTCCACGTTGGTTTTAGCTGAGGTTTTCGGCTCTTTCTGAGCATTACAGTTCATTAATGAAAGTAATCCAAAACTTAAAATAATAGTTTTAAACATTAATTTGTATTTAAATAATATTAAGCATATCCAAAACTACTACCAAAAACATTGCCACACCTACCACAAGACTGAAGCCTGTTCCGTAAATAAAACCAATAAAAGCTCCTTTTGTAGATTTTAAAGCTTTGTTCATGTCTTTACTGTCATGAAGAAGTTCTCCTACAAAAACACCCACAAACATTCCCACCAAAAAACCTAAAGGAATCGGTAAAAACATTCCGATGATCATCCCGACTACAGATCCTATGCTTCCCCATCTTGTGCCTCCGTATTTCTGATTGGTTTTCGCGGGAATAACATAACTTAAAACCACCGAAATTATCGTCAAAATGACAAAAGCCCAAACATAAATCATTGGCAGATCTGCATCAGCACCATATTTATAAATTAACAATCCGCAGATGCTCAGTAATAATCCCGGCAAAATAGGAAGAAAAGTCCCCAGAATTCCGAGAAATAATAAAATCAGGCAAAGTATGTTGATTAATGCTGTGTCCATTTTTTGTAATTTATCTATGCAAGATATAAAAAAAGTGGCTTCGTAAAAAGCCACTTCCATGTTTAAGTTGAAGTTTTTATTAAAGGTTTAAGATGACATATTGTAGAATCACGCCGGCATTTCCAATATTTCCTGAAGCGTGATTATGGAAAGTAGTGTAATAAATATACCCGCTATTAGAAGATCCAGAACAAGGTCCAACGGTTGCTCCCAATGCCACAAGATAGGGAACCGCCGCCTGAGGAACGGAGATGCTGATCTGAATATTTCCAGGTAGAGTAATACAAACCGTTACAAATGTTGTAGTAGGAGCATTTCCAATCGGTGTTGTAGGAAGTCCCGTTGCTGTAAAATGATTGGTTCTGATCATCAAAGCATCATTTGTTGACGTTTCTTTCACTAAAACTTCCCAATACGTTGGGTCATAATTAATTATTTTTTGCCATGTTCCAAGATCATAATCAATAGCAAGAGTATTGAATCCTAATGCTGTCGAAAGTCCTGCATTGTTTACTGTAGCACCCACCATACCTGTGTTTCCGATATTTTTAGAACATAATTTGGTATCAGGAATAAATCCACCAGCAAGAGAACAGTTATTGGTATTGGTTGTTCCTCCGACTAAATAAGCAACGTCCCAGTCTGAAGCATAAATACTTCCTCCATTAGCAACAAAAGTTGCTAAATTTGTGTCAATTACAGAGTAAAGCGTCGGGTTTGATGAATAACTGTTCCTTGAACCACAATTCAGAAAAATAATATCATACTGTGCAATTGTTGTAAGATTGGCAAGATCATTATTGGTGATTTCCGTAGCCGTATAGCCTAAAATCTGAATAATATCTTCAATTTTATCATAAGTTCCCTTTACATAAGCAATTTTGGCAACCTGATCCAATTTCGTTTGATTCGTGTTAAGATTTAATGTTTCATTATCTTTTACAGTCGTAGAAATTTCTGTCCGGAAATTACTACCATTACCCGTTTGAATATGAATAGTACGATTTCCTGCTGGAGCTTCCAGTGTGAAATTGCCGTCTGCGTCGGAAGTGGTGTAATAGATTTTATACTTGTCATCAAAAGTAAAAACTGAGGCGCCTCCAATGGGTTTGGTTCCGTTTTGTGACATCACTTTTCCGGTAAGTTTTCCGGTTTTTAAAGCTGTCGGTGTATTTTCTGTAATTATTGCGGAATCGTCTCCTCCGGAACAATTGGTTAAAAGTGTAAATACACACAGTAAAATAAAGAAGTAGTGTTTTCTCATATGTAATTGATTTTGATTTGCTTAGTTTTTATCAAATTTAATAATTAATTAAATATAAAATCATAAAACTGTTATTTTTTTTAATATAATTTATTGATTTTTGATATTGTTAGTGAAATTTTTATTTGTTGATCATGGTTTGGGCGGATTTCATATTATTAAAATAATTTTTTGAATTTTCATTAGATGATGAAAGAGAAATAATTTTGGGATGAAAATTGATGCGGAAGTATTAATAAAAATCATCTTTAATTTTCCTAAATTTGCTGTAATGAAAGACCAGTTACAAGAAACCCAAAACTTTATTCAGGAGCTTAGCGAGCAGCTTTATATCTACATAAGCAAGATCTCACCGACTGGTTTAGATTGGTTTTTTCACATGATTGTAAAGCTTGCACTTCTTGTTGGATTGTTTCTGCTGGCAGATTTTGTATTTAAATTAATCATCAATTTTGTTTTCCGGTTTTTTAGGAATGAATCAAAATACCCGATCATAAAATCAATTTATCAGTCAAATGTGACCAATTCTGTAGCGCATCTTTTTTCTTTGGGAATTGTTGCGAGCATTCAGCCTTCGATATTTCCTGCTAATGCTTTACCCTTGACCAATACATTTATTATAAGGTCAATTAATTTGGGATTTGTCTTAATTCTTGCAGGAATGTTATATCGTGGGCTTACGGCTTTTAGGAATTATTTCACCATAAAACAGGATTTTTATAACATTATGGCGCTGAATGCGATTTCCGAAACTGTGAAAATTTTGGGGATTTTCATTTTTTCAGTGGTTGGGATCTGTGTTATTTTTGGGATAAAGGGTTCGACAATTGTTGGAAGTCTAGGAGCCATTACAGCGGTTTTGGTTTTGGTTTTCAGAGATACGATTTTAGGTTTTATCACTGGGATTCATGTTTCCACATCAAAAAGTTTAAAAGTCGGAGACTGGATCAGTATTCCGAAATACAGCATTGAAGGAAATATTGCAGACATTAGTCTTTTGACCACTAAAATTACCAATTTCGATAAAACCGTTTCTTCAATTCCGACGTATGATTTGCTGACAACCGAGATTAAAAATCTTCAGGTAATGTCGGAATCCAATACAAGGAGAATTAAAAAATCAATTTATTTTAACATTAATTCTTTTAAATTTTTATCGGAAGAAGATATTGATCGTTTAAAGGAAATCAATCTTATTTCCGAATATTTGGAAGGAAAAAGCATTGAATTAAGTAAGGAAAAAGAAAATATCAAGCATAAAGATAAAATCGTAAACGGAAAGCAATTGACCAATATCGGTGTTTTCAGATATTATGCTCAAAAATACCTTGAAAATGATCCTGACGTAGATCAAAATGGAGCAATGATGGTTCGCCAGTTAGACATTACACCACAAGGTTTACCATTGGAAATTTATTGTTTTGCCAATGACTCTAAATGGGAACATTTTGAGCAGATTCAGGCAGATATTTTCGATCATTTATTGGTAGCATCCAAAGAATTTGAACTTCAGGTAATGCAGATAAGTGTAAAAGTATGATAAAATAGAATTTAGAAGCTAGAAATTAGTTTTAATTCAAATCTTTTTAAATAATAATATAATAAGAAATTAGATTTAAATAGAAAATTTTACTGTGTCATGTAAACTAAATTCTAATATCTAACTTCCAATATCTAAATTAAAAATGACAAAATTAAGTGTAAACATTAATAAAATTGCAACGATAAGAAATGCAAGAGGAGGCGAAACGCCAAGTGTAGCAGAGGCTGCAATTAAAATTCAGGAGTTTGGCGGACAGGGAATTACGATTCACCCAAGACCCGATGAAAGACATATCACAAGAAAAGATGTTTATGACCTTAAACCGCTGGTGACGACGGAGTTCAATATTGAAGGAAATCCTCACCGTGATTTTATCGATATGGTTTTGGAAGTAAAACCTGAACAGGTGACTTTGGTTCCTGATGCAGACGATGCCATTACTTCAAACGCAGGCTGGGACACGAAAAAGCATCTTGACTTTTTAACAGAAATTATCGCTGAATTCAAAAATGCAGGCATCCGAACTTCTGTTTTTCTTGATCCTAATCCAGAGTTGGTAGAATACGCTGCAAAAAGTGGAGCGGATAGAATTGAACTTTACACAGAAGCATACGCTAAAAATTATACATCAAATAAAGAATTAGCATTAAAACCTTATTATGACACTGCAGTTGTTGCTGCCGAATTTGGGTTGGGAGTAAATGCTGGTCACGATTTAAGTTTAGAAAATTTGAAATATTTTGCCGATAATATTCCAAATTTACTGGAAGTTTCCATTGGTCATGCTTTGATTTCTGAAGCCTTGTATATGGGATTGGAAAATACAGTTCAGTCATATTTGAAGAGACTGGCAAAATGGTAAATTTATAGACAACAGATAATAGATTTCAGATATTAGACTGAAAAATGTAACGATCAATCTTGTATTCTTTAATCTAAAATCTAACATCTGAAATCTCACTCTAATATTTAAAAAATGGAAATTTTAAATTCAAAAATATTTGGCGAAAACCTTTCTTCGACACCACTTTTGGTATTTCACGGTTTGTTTGGAATGCTTGATAACTGGGGAAGTTTTGGTAAAGATCTTGGTGAATTTTTACCGACTCACTTAATTGATCTTAGAAATCACGGAAGAAGTTTTCACTCCGAAGATATGTCTCATGACGATCTGGCTGATGACATTGCCAATTATATGGATCATTACGGGATTGAGAAAGCTCACATTTTAGGACATTCTTTAGGTGGAAAAGCTGTAATGCAGTTTGCTATCAAATATCCTGAAAAAGTGGATAAATTAATTGTTGTAGATATTACTCCGAAAGCTTATCCTCCACATCATCAAGGTATTATTAAAGCGTTGGAAAGTGTAGATTTTGATACGGTACATTCAAGAAATGAAGTGGAAGCTGTTCTTGCGCAGTATATTCCGGAAAAGTCTACCATTCAGTTTCTGACTAAAAATTTGTATTGGGACGACAATAAAAGATTAGGTTGGAGGTTTAATTTGAAAACTTTATCCGAAAAATATAACCAATTTGTTTCCAATGCTATAAAATTTGGAGTTTTTGAAGGCGAAACATTATTTATTGCCGGATCAAAATCTAATTATATTCTTCCACAAGACGAATTCGGAATTAAACAACAATTCCCAAAAGCTAAAATCGTAACCATAAAAAATGCGGGACATTGGGTACAGGCGGAAAATCCTGTAGATTTTGCAGATGTCGTAAAACAGTTTCTGAATCTGAATTAATTTGGTAATTAATAGAGTGTTTTTTTGGGTTTTTGAAAAAAAATAAATTTATTCTTCTCTGTGTGATTTTTTTTTAATACTTTAGTGATTCTAAATCATATAAGAATTAATATCATGGAAAAAAAATCTAAAAAACCTTTCTTCGCATCATTTCTGGAAAAGCAAATTGAAGATCCTGAAAAAATTAAAGGAGGTGCAGTAACTTCTGTGACGGTGGATAATGTAACATCTGTGATTAAAGACGATGTAACTTCTAAAATTTTGGATACCGTTACTAAGCCCGGAAGTGATAATGTAACGATGAAATATCCTTCAGACAGTGATGAAGGTGGAAGTGAAGTTTAAAAAATAACCAAATTCTAATAACTAAAATTACAATTATCATGAAAAACAACGATTCAAAAAAGAAGCCATTTTTCGCATCATTATTGGAAAAACAAATCCAGGATCCTGAAAAAATTCAGGGAGGAGGTGGAATCTCTTCTACAGTTAAAGATTTAGTTACTTCACAACTTAATGATACATTTACTTTAAAAACGTTAGATAATGCAACAACACCTGTTGCTGATACTCCGGTTACACTGAAGTATCCATCTGACAATGACGAAGGAGGATTTAATCCGGGACACCCAGGTTTAGATCCTAATATTGAACCTTAATAATCAACCAAGTTAAAAATTATTATGAAAAACAAAGATTCAAAAAAGAAGCCATTTTTCGCATCATTCTTAGAAAAACAACTACAGGATCCTGAAAAGGTGAAAGGAGGAGTTGATGTAACTCTTGCAACGCAGGATAGTATTACAAAACCACTTCTTGATACGGTAACAAAGCCGACATTAGATATGATGCACACTATGAAGTATCCGTCTGATGGAGACGATGATGCTCCGGTTGTATAAGAATAAATTGTTATTAGTAATAACATCACAACAGAAAGGAAACTTACACTCTAAGTTTCCTTTTTTAATAAAAATTAGTAAAAAATGATTCTCTGCATCACGCATTCTCAGGATTTTTATAATATTGATATTTTTTTTGAATATTTAAAAACGAAAAATATTCTGTATTTCAGATTGAATTCTGACCGGTTGAATCATCTTCAGAAAATCAGTATTAATGAAGATTTTTTTGAGTTGACAGATGAATTTGGAACTACAATCAATTCAAAAGATATAAAAGCGGTCTGGCACAGAAAAGCATGGGGAATTTCAGTTCCCGAAGATTTGGATGAAAACTATACAAAGATTTTTTTGAAGGAATATTCAAGCCTTAGATATAATCTTTTCACTGTTTTAAAAAATGTTCCTTGGATTAATCCCCTGGAAAATGAAAATCAAGTCGACGGAAATAAAATGTTTCAGTTGAAAATTGCAAAAAAGCATCATATAACAATTCCTAAAACTATTTTTTCCAATGATTCAGAGAAAATTACTCAATTTTTTCATGAACACTGCAACGGAAAAATGGTGGCAAAACTTCATGGTGTTATTGCAAAATCAATGGGAGGGGAAAATTTTCTTTCCACAAATATTATTGATGAAAATTCTTTGGAAAATATTGCTGATATTGAATATTGCCCGATGATTTTTCAGCCTTATATTGAAAAAGAATATGAATTGAGAATCGTTTATCTTGATGGTGAATTTTTTACCGGAAAAATTAACAACAGTGAAAATGCCGATTGGCGAATTGCTCAGAGGAATTATTTCTGGTCAGAATATAATTTACCTGAAAATATTAAGGTCAGTTTAACTTTTACAATGAAAGAAATGGGGCTTTATATCGGCGCTATCGATATGATAAAAAGTACAGACGGAAATTATTATTTTCTGGAAGTAAATCCACAGGGAGAATGGGGAATGCTGCAAAAAGAATTAAATTTCCCGATTGCAGAAAGAATTGCAGATAATCTTATAAAAAGAATGAAAACCAATGAATAAAATTTTAATAATTACACATACAGGAGATAATTTTTCAATCGAAAAAGTAACTGAATATATCGACAAAAATAATTGCGAAGTTATCCGTTTCGACGTAGATGATTACCCACTTAAAAATAAACTGACAACAAGTTTTCAGGATGGAAAATGGATGACAATTCTTGAAACTCCAGAAAAAAAACATCGCTTGGATGATATTGCTGCCGTTTGGTACAGAAGAGCTTACAATATCGGTAATGGTTTGAAAGAAGAAATGGATCCTAAGTTCTACGGAGCCGCAATGGGTGAAATCCGCAATACACTTTTTGGATTTTTAGAGTCTGTAGATGTATATTCTTTAGGGAAACCAGGTGTTTACAGAAGATTAGACAGTAAAGAGGAACAGCTGAAAATAGCAGATAAAATAGGACTGAAAATTCCTGAAACCTGTGTGACTAATAATCCTGAAGAAGCCAAAAAATTCATTATGAAACATCAAAATGTAATTGCGAAAATGCAAACAGGTTTTGCAATCTACGAAGATGGAGTAGAAAGTGTTGTTTTCACAAACGTTATTGATGAAGATAAATTGGAAGAATTAGACACACTTTTGTATTGTCCTATGCAGTTTCAAAAGAAAATCGAAAAGAAAAAAGAACTTCGTGTAACGATTGTTGGTCGTGACGTATATGCTTTTGAAATTGATTCTCAACAATCAGAAGCTGCAAAAATCGATTGGAGAAAAGACGGTGTAAATCTTATCGACAAATGGATTCCGACGGAGCTTCCGACAGATGTAGAAGCTAAATTATTAGAACTTTTAGATGTGTATCACGTAGATTATGGGGCAATCGACATTATCGTTTCTCCTGAAGATGAATATTATTTTATTGAAATCAATGCAGCAGGAGAGTTTTTCTGGTTAGATAATCTGACGGAAGAAAACCAAATTTCAAAAAGTATTGCAGATATTTTGTGCGACAAAGCGCCAAGAAGAAATAATATGGTTTTAGTTTAATATTTGAATTAAAACAAATTTATATCAATAGAAACGGGCTTTAGCCCGTTTTCTTTTTAATAGTCAATAAATAATTTAGCCAAAATTTAAAATAACTTTTTATGTAAAAACTTTTGCGACTTTTAAGGTTTTATCATTTTAAAAATTGAATTCTCCTTTAAAAATCGCAAATTTGCATAACGTAGAATATTATCATAATTTAGTCAGCAATCAAGTAAGTATAATTGATGGTTTTTGTAACGGGAGCAACCGGAATTTTGGGCAGAATAATCGTTTTGGAACTTCTGAAAAAGGGAAAAACGGTTCGTGCAGCAAAGAGACCGACAAGCAATTTAAACGAAGTAAGGCATTCCTATAAATTTTATACGGAGAATCCCGACGATTTTTTTAATAAAATTGAATGGGTTGATGTAGATTTTAATGATGTTAATGCTATTCAGAATATTTTAAAAGATGTTGAAGAAGTATATCATTGTGCTGCAAAAGTGAGTTTTCATCCTCACGATGAAAAGGAAATGTATCGCACAAATATAAAAGGAACAGAAAATCTCCTGTATGCCTGTGAAGGTTCTGAAGTTAAAAAATTTCTTCACGTAAGTTCGATTGCTGTACTTGATAATTTTAACGAAAAAGGAGAATTGGATGAAGAATCTGATTTTAATCCCAAACTGGAACATTCTGCCTATTCATTATCAAAACATCTTTCGGAAATGGAGGCGTGGAGAGCTTCTGCAGAAGGTTTAAATGTAATAATCGTGAATCCGGGAATGATTATCGGAAGCGGAAACTGGGGAAACAGCAGCGGAGATATTTTTCCTACTTTTGAAAAAAATGGGTTCACATTTTCGGGCGGAACAAGCTATGTCGATGTAAGAGATGTAGCGAAAATTTCTATCGAACTAATGGAGAAAAATATTTTCGGAGAACGTTTTATTATTGTTGCTGAAAATAAAGGGTATGCAGAATTAGGAAGGCAGATCAGATCAAAATTAGGATTAAAAGAAGCTAAAATCCTATCCAAATTTCAATTAAACTTAGGAAGATGGGCAAATATTTTGTTCGGATGGTTAATTCCCAAATTAAGAATGATTACAAAAACAAACATTGAGTCTATTTCTACGCTCAACGTTATTTCCAACCAGAAAATTAAAGACAAATTAGAGTATCAGTTTATTTCTGTTTCAGAAAGTATTGATTTTCATTTGAATAATTATATTAACGATAAAAAGTTGAAGAAATGAATCTTGCAGAGGCAATTATCAAAAAAAATGTAGAAAAACATGCTTTAAAATCTGCAATTGGATTTAAAAAGAAAGATGCAGGATGGAAAGAATTGAGCTGGCAAAAATTCAGTGAAATCATTTCCAAAACCGCAAATGCGCTGAAAGATGCGGGAATTCAGGAAAATGATAAAGTCGCTATTTATTCGGAAAACTCTTCCGAATGGATGATTTTTGATTTGGCAGCGCTTTCAATCGGTGCTATTACAGTTCCGATTTATTCGACTAATAATGCTGAACAGGCAGAGTATATCATCAAGGATTCCGGGGCAAAAATTATTTTGGTCGGAGATCAGGCTCAGTATGATGCTTCTTTGGAAATTTTAAAAAATGAAGAAAATAATCTTGAAACGATTATTATTTCTAAAAAAGCGGTTTGGATCAAAAAAGAATTCAGCAGTTTTTACTTAGAGGATTTCATTGCAAAATCATCTGCAGAAGTTGAGTTTTGCAAAAAAGAATTCGATGATGTTGCTACCTTAATTTATACTTCCGGAACGACAGGAACACCAAAAGGAGTGATGTTAACGCACGGAAACTTCATCAAAGCTTTCGATGCTCACTTTGAATTTTTTAAGTTTAAAAATTTTGAAGAAGAACTTTCACTGGCATTTTTACCTTTAACTCACATTTTTGAAAGAAGCTGGAGTTTGCTTTGTCTGTATGGTGGTGCAAGAGTGTATTTCCTTGAAGATCCTAAAAATATCGCTAAAACACTAGAAGAAGTAAAACCGACAATGATGTGTGCTGTTCCGAGATTTTTCCAGAAAGTGTACGCCGGAGTTTTGGAAAAAGCCAAAGAAGGTTCATCATTCAAGAAAAAAATCTTCGATTGGGCAATAGGAATTGGAAAACAGGTTTCAGAATTAAAAAGAAAAGAACAGTCAGTTCCTTTTGGATTGATGGTGAAACATTCGGTTGCCGATGCATTGGTTTTCAATAAAGTGAAAGCAAAAATGGGCGGAAGACTTTGGTTTATGCCTTGTGGTGGAGCTTCGGTATCGCCGGATGTTACGCAATTGTTTGAAGCAATGGGTCTTCATATCACGGTTGGTTACGGTCTGACGGAAACTACGGCAACTTTGACAGCCTTTCCTTTTAAGCATTTTCAACACGGAACCTGCGGACTTCCTTTACCAAACGTTGAAATCCGTATCGGTGAAAATGATGAAATTCTGGCAAAAGGAGACGGAATAATGAAAGGATATTACAACAGACCTGAAGAAACACAAAAAGTTTTCACGGAAGATGGCTGGTTTAAAACCGGTGATGCCGGAAAATTTGATGAAAAAGGAAATCTGATTATTACAGACCGAATCAAGGATTTAATGAAAACCTCTAACGGAAAATATATTGCTCCGCAACAGATTGAAAATATTTTAACAAATAATAATTTCATTAACCAGATTGTGTTAATTGCTGAAGGAAAACAGTTTGTTTCGGCGTTAATAGTTCCTAATTTTGAGTTTTTGGAAGAATTTATAAAGAAAAATAATATTCATTTTACCAACTGGGAAGAAATCGTTAAGAACGAAAAAATAAACGATTTTTATAAGGATAAAATTAAAGAATTACAAAGTCATTTATCGGATTTTGAAAAGGTGAAAAAATTCACTTTGATGTCTTCAGATTTTGATATTAATTCAGGAGAAATTACTCCGACACTGAAGGTGAAAAGAAATGTGGTTCTTAAGAAATATGCGGATCTTATTGAGAAGATGTATTAAAACTTTTAAGTTGAAAATTAAGGTTTATCATTTTTAAACTAAAACTATGGCAACAATACAGGAATTTTTAGGAAATAACGAATTTACAATAAGTAATCAAACGGTTTCAGAAAGCTGTCCGTCTAATATTGCGCTGATTAAATATTGGGGGAAATATGACAATCAGATTCCGGCAAATCCGAGTATCAGTTATACTTTAAACCATTGTAAAACTAATACTACAATGGAGTTTTTTGCTGATGAACCATTTTCTGTGCAGACATTTTTAGCAGGGCAGGAAGAAGTGAAATTCGCCGAAAAAATTGAAAAATATTTCAGAAATATCGAACAGTATCTTCCTTGGATTCTGAACGGAAAATATATTATCAGAACCGAAAATACATTTCCTCACAGTTCAGGAATTGCGAGTTCAGCTTCGGGTTTTGGCGCAATAGCAAAATGTCTTGTACATTTAGATGCAACTTTTTCCGGAGAAATTTCAGAAGAAGAATCATTAAGAAAAGCATCTTTCTTGGCAAGATTAGGAAGCGGAAGTGCTTGCCGAAGTTTATACAATGGCTTGGTGGTTTGGGGCGAATCTCAGGTGAGAGGAAGCTCAGATTTTTTTGCCGTACAATATCCAAATGATGAAATTCATGATATTTTCAAGGATTTTAACGACTGGGTTTTATTGATTCACGAAGGTCAAAAAAGTGTTTCTTCCACTGTTGGTCATGGTTTGATGAATACCAATCCTTATGCAGACAGAAGATTTCAGGAGGCGAGAGAAAATTTTGATCCGATGAAAGAAATTTTAGCCAATGGGGATTTACAGGGTTTTATTAAATTGGTGGAACACGAGGCATTAACGCTTCACGCCATGATGATGATCAGCGATCCTGCATTTATTTTAATGAAAACCGGAACATTGGAAGTTATCAATAAGGTTTGGGATTTTAGAAAAGAGACCAATCTGCCTTTATTCTTTACGTTGGATGCAGGGGCAAACGTTCATCTTTTATTTCCAAATGATGGTTCTGAAGAAAAAATTAAATCTTTTATTGAAACCGAATTATTACAGCATACTCAGAATAACGGGGTAGTGAAGGATGTGATGAGGTTTTAATTTGTGGATTTATTATCAATAGGAGCGGGTTTTAGCCCGCTTTTTTTTATAATAGAATTGAACCTTTAGTCAAAATTTATGAATGAGATCAAAATGCATTAATCCTCAGTAACCACAGTATCCCGATTTCCGTCCTCTTCTTTTCCTTCTTCAATCATTTCTTCGGCTTCAGCTTTTTCTTCTTGTGTCGCATGATCAATGCGTTCTTCCTGTTCTTCATTTTCATGATCGATAAAAAATTCACAATAAACAGGAAGGTGATCTGAACCAAAATTTTCAAGCGTCTTTAAATTCTGAATGAAAATATCTTCACTGTGAAACATCAAATCGATCGGGAATCTTAACAAACGGTATTTGGCATGAAAGGTTGAAACAAAAGAATGTCCAATCCTTGGATCAATTAAGTGACTTGTTTTTCTGAATAAAATAGAAGATTTTGACCACGCAACATTATTAAAATCGCCAACAACGATGATTGGTTTTTTAATTTCTAGGATGCGTTTTGCAGTACTCAATAAATCACCATCTCTCTCTTTGGATGTTTCTTCTTCCGTTGGACTTGGCGGTGGCGGATGAACACCAAAAAAGACAAATGAAAATCCGTCTTTTGTTTTTAAATGAGCTTCAATGCTCGGAATATCGTCAGCCACAAAATAATGTGTTTTAGATTCTTTTATTTCAATTTTGGAATAAAAATGCATTCCGTAGGTATTTTCCAGCGTCACTTTATGTTGATACGGATAATCTTTTTCCAAAGGTCGTATTGCTTTTTCCCAATCACCGTTGCTCTCCATGGTAAGGAATATTTCAGGTTGATATTTTTCAATTAACTTGATAAAACGATCATATTCTTTATTAAACTGATAGACATTGGCAGAAATAAAATGCAGTCTTTCCGAAGATTGGTATTGTTGTGTATATTTTTTAACACGGTAAAGCGGAGTATATTTTACCAGCGTAAAACCGTGATGTACAAACATTATTAGCAAAAGACTCTGATAATACCAGAAATTCTCTGAAGAATTAATAAAAAATCCAAAAATAAAAGTAAAAAAGATAAAATAAGTAAGTTGTATTTTACCAAATTCAGGAACACGAAAAACCCAATGAGAATGCTGAATTTTTGGAAGTATGGTTAAAATTAAAAATAATACAGTCAGAACCAGGTAAAATATCCACATATACGTTAAAAATAAACGGATAAATTTAATTCAATTTTATAACTTTTCAAACGAATTGATAGGTAAACTTTGTTAATTAATATTGAATTAAAAGTTTAATTTTCTTATTTTTATTTAATCACATGATAAAACGAATTTTATGAACAAAATATTCGCTGTTGCCTTATTGTTGGGAGGTTTTTGTTTCGGACAACAAACTCAAAATACGGAAGTGGAGAAGCCGATCCGTAATTTATTTATCGCCATGAAAAATGGTGATCCTGAATTATTGAAAACGGTTTTTTCAGATACGGCAATTCTCCAAACGATCACCAAGGATGGGGTGAAAAATGAAGATATTAAAGAATTTATTACTTCCATTTCAAAAATGTCAAAAGATGATCTGGACGAAAGAATTACTATTGATGCCATTCATATTGACAGAAGTTTAGCAAGTGTTTTTACGCCATATTCTTTTTATTTTAAAGGGAAATTTTCTCATTGTGGAGCGAACAGTTTTCAGTTGATAAAGCAAAACGGTGAATGGAAAATTCAATATTTAATTGATACAAGAAGAAAGGAAAACTGCAAAGAAATCAAATAATGAGAAATAAAAATTTAATTTTAAATTATGTTTTTTTGATGTGTTTGATCATTTTATTTTTGAATGATCACATTTTTAAATTCCAGTATACAAGCTGGTTTACAGGAAAATTATCTGATATTGTCGGAATTATTTTGTTTCCGATGCTTTTGACTTATTTATTTCCTAAACTGAAACATAATTCTGTTTTTATCGCCGGATTGTTTTTGATTTTCTGGAAATCATCTTTTTCTGAGAATTTTATTAAGCTATATAATATCGTTTCTCCAATCTCAATTCACAGAGTTGTAGATTACTCAGATTTACTGGTTTTATCTCTATTACCGATTCCTTATTTGTTGATTAAAAATATCAGGATTTTAGAACAGTTTAGTTTGAAAAAAATCAATGCTTTTGCGGTTTTATTACCCACAATATTGGTTTTAATGTCTACGTCACAAATGAGGACTTACACTTATTCTCCTGAAACCGGAGCATTGACTTTCAGAGATGTTCAATTTGAAATTAAAAAAACAAAAGAGGAGTTATTGAAAGAAATTCAGGATCAGAATCTTATCTTGGTGAAAGATACAGCATTCATTTTAGAATCAGCAAGGTATGAAGTTTCGAGAATGGGAAAACTTGACCAGACAGCTTTGGAAAAGGGAGGTGATATTTTTAAAATAGACAATGCGGATTTGAAAGATGTTTTATTAAAAGAAATTGAAAGAAGTTCGGATTATAAAATTCAGGAAATTAAAATAGGAGATAGAACGATCAAAAATCTTAGTTTTTCCATAAAACCTGCACTGATGAAAATGAGTCCTAAAAAGTTCAGTCAGATCGTTGTTCATAGCGCAGAAATTGATAAAAATCTTGACAATGATAAAGTAGGAGAAAGGCTTAAAGAAATCTATCAGAGCATTATTACCAGTAAATTTAAACATTTTTAAAAATGAAAATCCATCATATAGCAATCATTTGCTCAGATTACCAAGTTTCTAAAGAATTTTATACAGAAATGTTGGGACTAAATATTATCCGTGAGGTGTATCGTGAAGAAAGACAATCTTATAAACTTGATCTTGCCATCGGAGATCATTACGTCATCGAATTGTTTTCATTCCCCGATCCTCCGCCAAGACCTTCCAGACCCGAATCTTGCGGCTTAAGGCATTTGGCTTTTTCAGTGGAAAATATTAATGAAAAGCGTGAAGAATTAATTCAAAAAGGGTTAAACTGCGAAGAAATACGAATTGATGAATTCACAGGAAAAGAATTTTTCTTTACCCAAGATCCAGATCAGTTGCCGTTGGAATTTTATGAAATGTAAAAATAAATTAACTTTTAAAAATGAAAAAATATATAGCTTTTTTGATTTTAGCTTTGGCAAACTCGCAATTTCACGCTCAAACTGTCAATGAGCCTAAGGATCATCCCGCAAAATGGTCGCAGCCCTATGAACCTTTCAGGGTTGCCGGAAATTTGTATTATGTGGGAACATATGATCTGGCTTCCTATTTAATAGTGACAAACAAAGGGAATATTCTCATCAATACAGGATTGGCAGATTCGCTTCCGATAATCAAAAATAATATAAAGAAGCTTGGTTTTAATTACAAGGATACTAAAATATTATTGCTTACGCAGGCACATTATGATCATTTGGGAGCAATGGCAGCGATAAAAAAGGAGACCGGAGCAAAATTATATGTCGATCAGGCTGATGCGGATGTGCTAAAGAGCGGTGGGAAATCTGATTACGAAATGGGAAAATATGGTGTTACGTTTGCACCGATCAACCCAGATTATATTTTAAAAGATAAAGATTTAATCACTCTTGGGGATACCAAATTAACGATGCTTCATCATCCGGGACATACGAAAGGTTCTTGTAGTTATTTATTTGAAACCAAAGACCGCACGAGGAAATACAAGGTCTTAATTGCCAATATGCCCACCATTATTATTGATAAGAAATTTTCTGAAGTTACATCTTATCCTACGATTCAGAAAGATTATGAATATACTTTAAGAGAAATGAAAAAACTGAATTTTGATATTTGGGTGGCTTCCCATGCGAGTCAGTTTGATCTGCACAAAAAGCATCAGCCAAAAGATTCTTATAATCCTGAAGTTTTCAGAAATAAAAAAGAATATATAGACGAAATTGATTCTCTGGAAAAAGAATATCTTGATAAATTAAAAGAATAAAATTAGATCAATTAGTGAGCGTATCCGGTAAAGAAACTCACTGCCATAATTGCCAAAACAATTGAAGAAATGACTACATACACGTAGTCTTTTTCTTTCAAATACCCTATTAAAGCAAAAATAATTCTCATTAAAGGTGTAAAAATTAACAGCAGAATTCCCAGTTGGATGATTGCCATTCCTTCGCCTTTGCAAAGCGTATCCCAAAAATGTCCCCAAACTTTCTCGGAAGAAGTTCCCATGTCAAGAAGTTTGTATTTTTTAGGCATTTTAAAACCCTCCGTAAAAAGTTTGATAAAACCCACCAACGAAGTAATAACTGATAAGATAACGCCCAATCGAAGGAGATTTCCGACCGAACGGTTAAGGTCAACATCTGTAAAATCCTTTCTCATGAGAAGTTGCTTCTAATACCGTTATACATCATATAAATCGAAAGAATGGTAATAACAATGGCAAAAAATGTCTTTAATTTTTTGGTCTTCGAAACCATTAAAGTCTTAGATCCGATGAAACTTCCAACCACGACACCTACTAAAACCGGTGCAACAATTACGGGGATAATTTCTCCTCTTTGGAAATAAATAAGTGAACTTGCCACTGCGGTTACTCCAATCATGAAATTACTGGTCGTTGTAGAAACCTTGAAAGGCAGTCTCATCATATTATCCATCGCCAAAACCTTCAAAGCACCAGAACCGATTCCCAATAATCCCGACATGGCTCCTGCAAACATCATCATGAAAAATCCGGGAACTGTATTTCTTGCAGAATAGCTTTTTACAACGCCTTTATCTGGGAAAGTGCCGTGAAGTTTTAGCTTATCTTCAAGACTTCCTTTTATGATGGGTTCCTGATGATCAGGCTTTCCTTTTAAGTTTAAAATAACCGTTAAAAGAAGAATACTGGCAAAAATAATTCCGATGGTGTTAGGATTTAAAGCTCCTGAAACCAGAGCACCAACAATAGCTCCTGATGTTGTGGCAATTTCCAGAAACATACCGATCCTCATATTCGTGAAACCTTCTTTCACAAAAGCAACTGCCGCACCGGAAGAAGTTCCGATCACAGAGATCAATGATGCGCCGATGGCGTAATGCATGGGAACGCCGAAACCCAGCGTCAATAAAGGAATGATAATAACTCCTCCTCCTAAACCGGTCAGTGAACCCAAAAGTCCTGCCGAAATTGCTCCTAGGAAGAGAATAATGATTTCTGACATGCTACAAATATAAAACTATTGCGTTATTCTGCCAAACGTTTAAAAAAGATAAATTTGATGTATTTTTGCATAAACAAAATTTTAGATGAAATTATTTTATGTAATTCTGGGAGCAACACCACCCGGAAGAAATATTGAGCAGCATGATGTATTCTTTGGAATTGCAGAAACATTGAAAGATCTTGTAGAAGATATGAAAATGTTCTGGAAAGAAGCGCAGGGAAAAATTCATATCGATTGTTATCAGGAGGTGAAATTTGTAGACGGATATGAGGTGCAAATCGTAGAAAGAGGAGAAAATACTTCTGAAGAACAGCTTTATTTCATTAATCTCGGAGGCTACAAAAAGGGTTTTTTTGAAGAGTTTCATGAGCAGCATTTGGTTGTAGGAAATTCTATGGGCGATGCTGTAAAGAAAGCAAAATCTACAGAATTTTATAAAAAAATGGGTTTTAAAGGGGCAACCAGTCATATTGATGAAAAATTAGGAGTAGATATCGATGATATTTTTCCGGTAAAGGAAATTTTACCTTCGGAGATAAAGCGTAAATATTCGATTTCACTGGTAAAATCAGAGGCAGAAAATCAGGAAAACTTTGTAAGTCTCGGTTATTTAAAAATTGATAAGGTTCAATAAAAGTAAATCTAATAGAAAAAATAAAAGTAAAAATGAAAATAGGAATTTTAGGAGGAGGACAGCTCGGGAGAATGCTGATTCAGGAAGCATTGAAATATGATGATGAATTTTATACGTTAGATCCGGCTTCTGATGCGCCTTGCCACAATATTTCTTACTTTACACAGGGAAGTTTTAATGATTATGAAACGGTGTTGAATTTCGGTAAAGATAAGGATGTGGTTACGATTGAGATCGAGCATGTAAATGCAGATGCTTTGGCTGAATTGGAAAATCAGGGAATAAAAGTCGTTCCGAATTCTAAAATTATTAAAACTATTCAACAAAAAATACTTCAGAAAGAATTTTATAAAGCTCACGATATTCCAAGTCCGGAATTTGAAGTGATGGATGGAAGTTCTGATGAAATCAAGATGCCTTTTCCTTTCGTACAGAAGCTGAATACGGGGGGATACGACGGAAAAGGAGTTCAGGTGATTCGAACTGCTGAAGACATGAGAAATCTTTGGACGGAGGATTCTGTCATTGAAAAATTAGTTGATATTGATAAAGAGCTTTCTGTCATCGTGGCAAGAAATGAGAGTGGAGAAACGAAAATTTTTCCTGTCACTGAGATGGTTGCAGATCCGAAACTTAATTTGTTGGATTTTAATATCTGTCCGGTTTTTCTGGAAGAAAATATTGAAGAACAGGTTAACTCAATAACCGAAAAATTCTTAAATGCCATCAACTCACCGGGACTTTTTGCTATAGAATTATTTTTAGATAAAGAAGGAAAAGTTTGGGTAAATGAAACGGCTCCGAGATTGCACAATTCAGGGCATCAAAGTCAGGAAGGAAATGCTAATTCTCAGTTCGAACAAATGTATCGTGTGGTGAAAAATTTACCTTTGGCAGATACAGATGCTATTATCTACAGTGGAATGTTGAATTTGGTAGGAGCAGAAGGTTTCTCAGGAAAAGTAATTTACGAAGGAATGGAAGAAGTCTTAAGATTACCGGAAACCTACATTCACCTTTACGGAAAAACAGAAACCAAGCCGGGAAGAAAAATGGGACACATTAATGTTTTGGCAGATTCCAGAGAGGAACTCATGGAGAAGTTGGTGATGGTGAAAGGTATGGTGAGAGTGATTGCAGAGTAATTGAATTCTCTCACTAAAAAAGACTGCTTGAGAGAGTAGAGTATATGGTCGGAAGAAATACCGGCCATATTTTTTGTGTTTATGTTTTGAAGACTTTACTTAGCAGGATGTATAATTATATTTTGAAATTTTGTCATATAACATTTCTGTCGTATGCTGGATCTGGATCGTCGTTATTACTGCAAGAAAATAGAAATAATATGGAAACCTATTGTAAAATTTTTTTTCATTTTGCAAATGTAATAATAGTACAATCAATCATAATTAAAGAATTTTCTTCATATTTATGTAATGCTCCATTTTTGATTTCTGTCCTTAACTTTATAAATTCTTTTAATATCTAAATTTTCTCTACAATTGATATACAAAGTAGATACAAAAGAATATTTTTCATCATTTGGGATCTTTCGCTTTTCTAATTGTATCTTTTTTATAATTATAAATCATATAACCTCCCAGAGAAGGGGAGTATACAGAAAACTCATCTAATTTTGAAAAAGGTGCATACAACTTAAAGGTACAAATATCTGTTGCTGAAATGAAAGGATTTGTTTTCAGATGACTATGGGATGACATAGTTACTGTACTGCCATCCTGCATTGAAGTCATTGTCGGAATTAATCTTGAATGAAATTTTTTATTTGAAATAATATTTCCGTCCTTATCAGAAATAAAAAGAAAATCATTTCCAAAAGGGATAATATTAGCTTCAGACGATCCCACAATGATGTAATTTTTATAATTTTCATTATAAGGAATGGTAATCAGATTTAAACTAAAACCTTGAGGAACTCCAACTTCATATTTGGGATCAGATAATTGTGCGATTACCTTTTCACGTATATTTTTTAATGTAGTTTCAAAAGAGTTTAGGTTTCTTTGAAAAATATTTTCTTTTACAGGTTTTTTAGAATTATTTTTAAATGAATATTCTGCGATAACAAGATTTTGATCTCTATTTAAAATAACTGTTTTTATGGTGTCATTGTTTTTGTATGTTAAATAACCGCCTGAATTTTCACCAATTTTTTTATTTTCTTTTGCTAAATCTGTAGATAGCCATGATGAATTTTCGAGAGAAAAGAGAAGATTACCTTCTGTTTTAATAGAGTCTAATTTTTGTTGAATTTCAGTATCAGTATATTTTATATCTTGGCTAAAAATAATGATTGATGCAAAAATGCAGAATAATGAAATAATTTGTTTCATGGTTAAAATTAAGTTTTGAAATGCAAATATAAATTTAAAACTTAATCTTAAGAGTTGATGATGTAAATTTATATTTTATTATGTTATAAGAAACAAAGGCTATTTCACCCAATTCTCTGCTTTTTAAACATCTCTCTATTATAATTAATCACAAATACTCCAAATATAATCAACACTGCGGCAAAGATAAATTTGGTGGAAATCTGTTCACCTAAGATCAACCAACTCAAAAATATGGAAATAATGGTATTGATATATGCCAAAATTGAAACCTGAACCGGAGAAACTTTAGTAAGTGCATAATGAAAAGCAAAAAATGCAGCTACAGAACCAAAAACGGATAAATAAAGCATCGCAGAAATACTCTTCAAGCTCCAGTTTTCAAAATTATAATCTTCTGAAAATATGAAAGCAAAAATAATCTGAACAATTCCCGCAAAAGCAAATTGATAAAACAGATTCAGAGAAATATTCTGGCTTTGAATATTCAATTTTTTAGTGAAAATCGTTCCTGAAGCCCAGCCCAAAATGGCGATAAAAAGAAAGAAAATTCCCAAAGCATAATCCGGATTTTCCAGATCATTGATTCCGTCCCAGAAAATGAGAATGATTCCGCTAAAACACATGAGAACCCCGGCAAGTGCCCGAAAGCTGAACTTTTGCAGACCCAAAGCTAAACTTCCCAAAAAAACAACAATAGGTGAGCAGGCACTTATTAATGATGTTAAACTGCTGGTCACGTTTTCTTCTGCAACAGTGGTCATTCCGTTGGCGATAATTAACATTAATGTTGAGAAAATTAACTGATATTTCAGGTTTTTCCAGCCGATCCATCTGAATTGTTTTCGAGACAGTAAAATCAACAGCATAATAATAGCTGCTAAAAACTGACGAATTCCCGCTACAAACCATGGCGGAATAGTTTCGACGGCAACACGAATGGACAAAAATGTTGTTCCCCATACGATAGCAACAGTACATATGGCGAGTGTGAGTTTATAATTTTTCAAAGTTGTGGCGTGTAATTGGCAAAAATATTAATTTAAAATAAATTCAAAGGTATTGTTTAAAAACTTCCGACGGTACAGAACAACTTTTAAGCCTTTTTGCATGAACATTATTAATTCTTTATCTTTGAACATCTAATAAAAATTGAAGAATGGTAGGAATTATTATGGGAAGTCAAAGCGACTTACCGATCATGGAACAGGCAGCAAATTTTTTGAAATCGTTGGACATTCCGTATGAACTGACGGTGGTTTCTGCACACAGAACACCGGAAAGAATGTTTGATTATGCAAAAACAGCAAAAGAAAGAGGGCTAAAAGTAATTGTTGCCGGAGCAGGAGGAGCGGCGCATCTTCCGGGAATGGTAGCAAGCTGCACGACATTACCTGTGATCGGAGTTCCGATTTTGTCTAGTAATTCTATCGATGGTTGGGATTCTGTACTGTCAATTCTTCAGATGCCAGGTGGAATTCCAGTTGCTACAATGGCATTAAACGGTGCTTTGAATGCTGGAATTTTAGCTGCTAAAATTGTAGCAGTTTCAGATACTTTGGTTGCTGAAAATCTTCAGAAATATCAGGATGCCTTAAAGGATAAAGTATTAGGAACTGTGGATGATATTAAAGCGAATCATCCGAACCAATATGATAAATAAAAATAACTTGAATACTGAATTGATGATTTAGTATAGTATTTTAAAATTGACTATTCATCTTACAAAAACGCCTCACAAAAGTAAGGCGTTTTTATTTTTATTATTCCTGAAGCATATTGTCTCGAGTGTTTTTCTGAACAGCGATGGCTCCGAAAAGTGCCAATAAGAATGCAAAAGCATAAAATCCTTTTTCACTTGGCAGAATGGTCGCATTAAAAAGTCCTATAGCTAATAAAATAATAGAAGATAGGGTAGCAAACCAACAGATTCCATAGTAAATATCGGTTACTTTGATGTTTTCTAATCGGTCACGAACGGCTTTCTGTAAAGAAACTACAGCAAATAACCCATACAATAGGATGGTGAAATAATATCCTTTTTCATTAAGCAGCATTTCTGCTCTTACCAATCCGACAATATATCCAATCATTCCAGCCCCTAGTGCAATCCATGATGCCGCAACGAATGCGTTTGATACATTTTGTTTTTTCATTCAATTATGTTTTAATTATAATATTTCAAATATATTAATTTTTTATTAATCCAAATATAGGGGAAAATACGGTGAATTATTACAAACGAAGAAAGTAAGTGTAAAAACAAAAAACTCCCCAAAAATGGAGAGTTTATATTTATTATAAGATTGAAAATCTTAGTATCTGTAATATTCAGGTTTGAAAGGTCCTTTCACGTCAACACCGATGTATTCAGCTTGTTCAGTAGAAAGAACTTCCAGCTCAACGCTTAATTTTTTAAGGTGAAGAGCAGCAACTTTTTCATCCAAATGCTTTGGTAACATATATACTTCGTTTCCATAAGCTTCAGAATTGTTCCAAAGTTCGATTTGAGCCAAAGTCTGGTTAGAGAAAGAGTTGGACATTACGAAAGATGGGTGACCTGTAGCACAACCAAGGTTTACCAATCTACCTTCTGCAAGGATGATCACTTCTTTTCCTTCTTCCAAAGTATAGATATCAACCTGTGGTTTTACCTCAGATTTAGTGTGACCATAGTTTTCGTTCAACCAAGCCATATCGATTTCGTTATCGAAGTGACCGATGTTACAAACAATAGCTTTATCTTTTAATTTTAAGAAATGTTCTTTTCTTACAATGTTGAAGTTACCCGTAGTCGTGATTACGATATCTGCGTTATCAACAACAGTATCTAATCTTTTCACCTCAAAACCGTCCATTGCAGCTTGTAAAGCACAGATTGGATCAATTTCAGTAACTGTTACGATAGAACCAGCTCCTCTGAAAGAAGCAGCAGTACCTTTACCAACGTCTCCGTATCCGCAAACTACCACTCTTTTTCCAGCAAGCATTACATCTGTAGCTCTTCTTACAGCATCTACTGCAGATTCTTTACATCCGTATTTGTTGTCGAATTTAGATTTAGTAACTGAATCATTTACATTGATGGCAGGCATTACCAAAGTTCCGTTCTTCATTCTTTCGTACAATCTGTGAACACCAGTTGTTGTTTCTTCAGAAAGACCTTTGATATCTTTTGTGAATTCAGGATATTTATCAAAAACCATGTTTGTTAAATCTCCACCATCATCCAAGATCATATTCAATGGTTTTCTGTCTTCACCGAAGAATAAAGTCTGCTCGATACACCAGTCGAAATCTTCTTCATTAAGACCTTTCCAGGCATAAACAGGGATTCCTGCAGCAGCAATAGCAGCAGCAGCGTGATCTTGAGTAGAGAAAATGTTGCAAGAAGACCAAGTAACTTCAGCTCCAAGAGCAACCAAAGTCTCGATAAGAACAGCTGTTTGGATCGTCATGTGAAGACATCCTGCAATTCTTGCTCCTTTAAGCGGCTGAGACGGTCCGTATTCTTCACGGATAGACATCAAACCTGGCATTTCTGCTTCTGCAAGGGTAATTTCTTTTCTTCCCCATTCTGCTAGGGAAATGTCCTTAACTTTGTAAGGAACGTATTGTGTTGTAGTACTCATATGTATGAATAAGTTTAAATTCAAATTATAATAAGTTGCAAAATTACGATTTAAGTTTTACATAAAAAATTGAATACCCATGTTTTTGATTTTACAATCCTTTTTTGCCTTCTATCCAATAAGCCTGAGAGAAAATCTGATGGCTTGAAATATTTTTTTGTTTCAATGATTTTCGTACGGATTGCAATGTCTTACCATTTCCCAAGATATAAAATGCAGATTTTTCAAGATGAATTACTTTTTCCTTAGTAAGAAAATCAACGGACTCAATGATTTTTTCCGGTTTGTCTTTTACAGTATAATATCCATATAATTCCAGGTCTTTTAAGATTTGATGATTATCTAACTCAAAAATACTGTCGAATGAATATTTTCCGTAGCCTTCAACTTCATCTTTTATCGATAAAGCGGCTCCCAAAGCTGTTTCATCACCAATTACAATATGATGTTCCAGATCATTTTTGAATAGATCTTTCCCGCGAGGAATAATATATTTTACCCGATCTCCGACATTGAAATTTTTCACAAAATTACATCCGACAGCATTTCCGTGAACATGAAACAGAATTTCAAAGGTATTGTTTGCTTTATCGAAATTAAAAAGTGTGTATCTTCTGTAATCTGTGCTATTAACTCGAAATTCAATAGAATAGCCGGGATGGTATTCCAAACCGAGCAAATTAGAAGAAAATTTAATTCTTTTTATATTTTTTGAAATATTATGAATTTCTATAATCGTGGTCTCACGGATATATTTGGAAAATATATTTTCTACAGAATCATTTAACCATTTTGGCATACTTGGCATAAACAAATTTTTATACAAAGAAAATTGGAAATGCAAAAAGACGCGATGGCTGTTTTAAGGGATTCATTGGACTTTTTCAGGTGAATTTATTACTCTGAGAATTTGATTTTACTTTTTGCTTAAAATCCATGGCGGACTGTTTTACTATTTTTGAAAATATGCGGGAGAAATATGCATAATCATGATAACCAAGTTCACTGGCGATTTCTTTTACTGTAAAATCTGTATAATAAAGCAAACGTTTGGCTTCAATAATCATTTCCTGTTGAATCCAATATCCTGCGGGTTTTCCTGTAATATTCTTTACTACTTCTGATAAATAAGTCGGAGATATATTTAAAATCTCAGCATAAGAAGATGGACTTTTCATGGTTTTGAATTGCTTCTTTACAAGTGTTCGGAATTGTCTGGTAAGTTTAATAGCCCTGTTTTCTTTTATTTCTACATAATCTCTATTTTTAAAAACGGAGGCCAGCATTGCAGTATATGCATTCAATAATGATTGAACGATATTTAAGTCATTTACACTTTCTTTATGATAAGTAAATAAAAGTTGAGCACAAGTACCGATGTTTTTAGCAAAGTTTTCATCAATTTTAATAGGAGAAATCGGTACAAGAGATTCTTCAAAAACCGATCTGACTTCAGGTAATACCAATTCCGAATCAACGGCTAAAAACCATCCGTGAATATCAAAACTTTCTGAATAATGAACTTGCCCAGGCATTATACAAAATACTGTAGGACCTTCGGCTTTGAATTTTTCAAAATCTACCATTACTTCAGCTTTTCCACTTTCTAAAAAGAAAAAAAGATAATGATTGTCCCGATGAATACCTTTATCACTGGCATCTTTGCGTGCTGAATCAGATTTTTCACTAATACGCTCGATAAACAAACCATTTTTTGAACTGTCATTTAAACTATAAGTTGGAATATTTTTGCTCATTAATAAAGTAGATTATAAGAGTATCTTATGATTTTGGTAAAAATTATTTGGATATATGACAATATACATACTTTGACTTATTTTTCTTTATTCTAAATAAACTATTTTTGTAGAAATAAAATCTTTTATTATGAATCATACAAATACTCAGGAAGAAGCACAGAGACAAGCAAAACCACTTACACCAAAAGTAAAAGAATTAATTGAAAGAACAAAAAGTATTATTTTGGCAACGGTAGACGCAGAAGGCACGCCTAATTCTAGTTATGCGCCATTTGTACAGGTCGACAATACGTTTTATATTTTGGTGTCTTTCATGGCAAAACATACTAAAAATCTTGCTGACGGTAGAAAAACTTCTGTTATGTTCATCGAAGATGAGTCTGCGACAAAACAAATTTATGCTCGTGAAAGATTAACAATCGAGGCTTCAACTTCTCAGGTAGAAAGAGATTCTGAAACGTGGAATACTGTAGTATCATTATTAAAAGAAACTCACGGAAAAGTAGTAGACGTTATCGCTGAAATGAAAGATTTCATCTTGATCGGGCTTCACCCAACGAAAGGTTCTTACGTAAACGGATTTGGAAGTGCATATTTTGTAGACGAAAATCTTGAGATTATGGAGCACAGAAACGATATCAATCACCAAACGAAATAAGAAATACATATATTAATGTACATAGAAGCCTCACAGATTTTTAAAATCTGTGAGGCTTTTTCATGTGTTAAAAATAAGCTAATAATAAGTTTCTATTTAATTAATCTATCAGATATATTTTCGATCAAAACTCCTTCATGATCTATTTTAAAAATATTATTTTTGTACCATAAAAATTCAGAACATGTCAAAAGTAAAAATAGGTACCGTTCAGATGTCTTGTGTTGCAGACAAGCAGGAAAATTTGAACAAAGCCATCCAAAAAATAAAAGAAGCTGCTGCAAAAGGCGCACAAATTGTTTGTTTACAGGAACTATTCACGTCACTTTATTTTTGTGATGTAGAAGATTACGATAACTTTGATTTGGCGGAAGCAATTCCTGGCCCATCAACAGATGCACTTTCTCCTGTTGCCAAAGAATTGGGCGTAGTAATTATTGCTTCGCTTTTCGAAAAAAGAGCTCAGGGATTATATCACAATACTACCGCTGTGATTGATGCAGACGGAACTTATTTAGGGAAATATCGTAAAATGCACATTCCGGATGATCCTGCTTTTTATGAAAAGTTTTATTTCACACCAGGAGATTTAGGATATAAAATTTTCCCTACAAAATTTGGTAAAGTTGGAGTTCTGATTTGCTGGGATCAATGGTATCCGGAAGCTTCAAGAATCACAGCCTTAATGGGAGCTGATATTATGTTTTATCCTACCGCAATTGGTTGGGATACCACTCAGGATGAGGAAACAAACCAGGATCAATACAACGCATGGCAAACGATCCAACGTTCTCATTCTGTAGCAAATGGGCTTCCTGTAGTTTCTGTAAACAGAGTAGGATTTGAGCAAGATGGTGCCATGAAATTCTGGGGCGGAAGTTTTGTAACCAATGCTCAGGGGAAATTATTATATTTAGCATCTCATGATCAGGAAGAGGTTGCTGTAACAGAAGTGGATTTGTCACAAACAGATTACATGAGAAAGCACTGGCCTTTCCTTCGTGACAGAAGAATTGAAACTTATTCGCCGATTACGAAACGTTTTATTGATGAAGATTAAATCTGTTCTTAAAGTTTGAAATGGAAATAAGTATTTACAACAACCTATTCGTAGATATAAAACAAAGAATCTTAAGCGCTCAGCTTAAGGCTGCTTTGTCTGTAAATACAGAAATGATTCTCTTGTATTGGCAAATCGGCAATAGCATTGCAGAAAAACAAAATATGCAAGGTTGGTCTTCAGGAGTTATCCCACAATTGTCAAAAGATTTAAAATTTGAATTTCCAAATCTCAAAGGTTATTCTGAGCGGAATCTTGGACGAATGTTGGCTTTTTATCGTGAATATCCAGATGATTCAATTTTGCCACAAGCTGTGGCAAAATTACCTTGGGGGCATAATATTTTATTAATAGAGAAAGTAAAAGATCAAAATATCAGGTTTTGGTATGCCGAAAAATGTGTGGAGAATAATTGGAGCAGAGATATATTAGATCTTCAAATCAAATCAAATTTATTTGAAAGACATGGTAAGTCAATCAATAATTTTGAGAGTACATTGCCAAAACCGCTTTCAGATTTAGCAAATGAAACACTGAAAGATCCTTATATTTTCGATTTTCTTACCTTGGATAAAGGCTTTCGTGAAAGAGATGTTGAGAAACAACTGATACAGCATATTACCAAATTTTTACTGGAATTAGGTAAAGGTTTTGCGTACATTGGAAATCAATATCATTTGCAAATAGCCGATCAGGATTATTATATCGATTTACTGTTTTATCATATCAAACTCAAATGTTATATTGTAATTGAATTGAAAAACACACGATTCAAACCTGAATTTGCAGGAAAATTAAACTTCTATTTATCTGCGGTTGATAGTTTAATAAAAGAAGAAACTGAAAATCCCACCATTGGTATTTTACTTTGCAAAGACAAAAATAATATTGAAGCGGAATTTGCATTACGGGATATTAAAAAACCCATAGGCATCAGCGAAATACATCTTGTAGAAAGTTTACCGGAAAACCTGAAAAGCAGTTTGCCGACAATTGAAGAGATTGAGAATGAATTCAAAAACTTTAATAATTTTTCATAGAATCTCCCAACTTTTAATTTTTCAAAATGAACGACACAAAAAATATAGATTTAAAAAACTACCGTTTTCCCGCAGAATGGGAAGAACATGAAGCAACCTGGCTTTCCTGGCCGCATAAAGAAGAATCCTGGCCGGATAAACTGCAGGAAATATATCCTTATTATTCAGAATTTATAAAAATTCTTTCTCAGGATGAATTTGTGAGAATCAATGTAAAAGATGAAGAAATGAGAAAATTTGCAATGGATTGTATTATGCAGGCTGGCGCAAATTTAGAAAATGTAGAGTTTTATTTTAATGAAACTAATGATGCGTGGTGTAGAGATCACGGTCCGGCTTTCTTAGTGAATAAAAATGGAGAAGAACATCAGAAAATTATTTTAGATTGGGGATTTAATGCATGGGGCGGAAAATATCCTCCGTTTGAACTGGACGATGTTATTCCTACAAAAATTGGGAAAGAATTTGATATTCCAGTGATTTATCCCGGCATTATTATGGAAGGCGGATCTGTAGAGTTTAATGGAAAAGGAACGATTCTTACATCTAAATCTTGTTTGCTTAATAAAAACAGAAACCCGCATTTGTCACAAGAAGAGGTAGAGCAATATCTGAAAGATTTCTACTGTGTGGAACAGATTCTTTGGGTAGAAGATGGCATCATTGGCGACGATACCGACGGGCATGTAGACGATACCATTCGATTTGTGAATGAAAATACCGTTCTTACCGTGGTAGAAGATAATGTAGAAGATGAAAATTATGAAATTCTTCAAACCAATTTGAAACAGCTAAAAGAAATGCGTTTGTTGGATGGAAGTCCGTTAAATATCATAGAACTTCCTATGCCGGATCCTGTCATTTGGGAAGATCAGCGTTTGCCGGCTTCTTACGCTAATTTTTATATTGCTAATAAATCGGTCATCGTGCCAACTTACAGATGCGATAAAGATGAGGTTGCTCTGGAAATTATCCAGAAATGTTTCCCTGAAAGAAAAGTTGTAGGAATAGATTCTACAGATATTATTTGGGGATTGGGAAGCTTTCACTGCTTAAGCCAGCAGGAACCTTTGGTTTAAAATAATTTTCTTCAAAAAATAAATTCCATTATAATAAGAATGACTGTTTTTGTTATAATGGAATTTTTATTTGGTAGAATTTTAACCAATGTAATCAATTTTGTGGATTATTGCAGATACAGATATCTTTACCTTGTTCTAATTTTTATTATTTTTACGACATAAAATTATTCAATGCCTCTTTACCGTGATTTTTCCGATGATAACGCAACAATTCTCGTATGGAAGTACGATGAAACCGAAGATTTGGATATTCAGAAATTGTTGGAACCTGAAAATGCGGAGAAAGTAAAAGATTATCATCCAAAGAAATTATTGGAGGTTTTGATGGTTCGTAAGTTATTAAAAGGCTTAAAACCGGATTCGAAAATTTTATATAAAGAGAGAGAACCTTTTCTGTCGCCGAAAGATGCCGAAATATCCATCACCCATTCTTTTCCGTTTGCAGCTATTGCTATTTCTAAAAATAAAATCGGGATCGATCTTGAAAAATTTAATCCAAAAATTTTAAGGGTAATCGATAAATTCACGTATGAAAACGAGCGTGGTTTTATTCCTTTTGATAACGAAGTTACTTATTTTACAATCATCTGGAGCGTAAAAGAAAGTATGTACAAAATTCATCATTCCAAACACTGGTCGCTGAAAAAACATTACGAAGTAAAACCTTTTGAATTAAAACATATTCACGATATTAAATGCAGGGTTCACGACGAACAGATTTCCGATGAATTTAAAGCCAGAGTAGAGTTTTTCGACGAATATTGCTTTACGATTGTTGAGGAATAGGTTTACTTATTTCTGTGTCTGCAGACTCGCTTTTATACTTTTCAATTACTTTTCGCTGTTCTTTTGCCACGTCATAAATCAGTTCAAGAATATCATGTACATTTTTCAGCTCTGTTAAATGTGAGATTTTATCAGGATCTCTTCTGTCGAAAGATTCAGTTTCGGTAAGTTCTGTTTTTCGTTTTAAAATTAAATCTTCTAATGAAGAATCTTCCGGTTCGATACGGCTTTCCATTTTTAAAGCTTCACTGATTTTGTCGCCATTCAATAAATTGGAAATCTGCTGCATTTCAGATTCTATTTTTTTGCTCCAGCCTTCAGCATCAATTTCAGGAAATTTTTCATCATCTTTCACATATTGCGAAAGAGAAGCTGTGTAAGCAGTAATTAAATGTGAAGTTGCAACAAACTGATGTACCACTTCCAGTTTTTTCTGTTGATTTTTAGGTTCAGAGATCATTCTCTGAAAATTATCCGAAAGGTTTGCCAATGAGATGATAGCATTTTTTCGCTTCACTTTATAATCTTCAATATCAAAGTCTTCTCCGATGAATTTAGAAATCACACTTTGGAAATAAATTAAATTACATTCTGCAGATTTTTTCATTAATTCTAAATTCTGAGTATGCTCCCAAACCGGCAATACGATGTAAGCGACAATCGAAGTAATAATTCCGGCAATAATGGTATCCACAATTCTGTCTCTGAAAATAATGTCTACATTTCCCGGACTCAAAAAATTAAAACTAAGGAAAACGTAGATCGTCATAAACAAAACTGCCCAGAAATACCGTCCTTTCAAAAAGCTGAAACACATAATCATGCTTAGCAAAAGAATACTGAATAAAAGCTGGTTGATATGAATAAAATGCAGTATTCCATACGCAATAACGGCTCCGGCAATCGTTCCGTAGAGACGCAGCAGGTTTCTTTTTTTGGTGATAGAGTAGGCTGGTTTTAAGATGGCAACTATTGTAATTAAAATCCAATACGTATGACCAATTCCCAATAATTGAAATAACGAAAATGAATACCCCAATAATAAAGCAATTGTAATTCTCAACGCATGACGAAAATGTGAAGAGGAAAGTGAAATATTGTTTTTTAAAACTTTAATATTAAGCTTTTCTTCATTGGGCATGAATTTTTTTAAATCTAAACCTGTAGAAAGACTTTTTGCGAGTTTTATATTTTGCGAAAAAACTTTATAGATTTCGTTGATTTCTTTTGTAATCTCGTTGATGCGCATCAGGATCTGACGAAGAACCATAAAGTCTTCAAGACTGTCCGGAGTCAGTTCTTTATTTCTCAGTTCAAAATAATGATGATTAAGATTTTTTAGCTCAGCATCCAAATTAAACATTGGTTTTGCTCTTGTTCCGATTTGAAGCGAGATTCCGATGTTGGTAATTTCTTCTGCCAGTAAATTCAGATAATCATGGATGTTGACCAAGATCATGCTGTCATCGAAACTTTTCTGAAGTTTTTCGTAATCGCTTTCTGAAGTCATCAGTTTCTCATGAAGATCCATTGAATTCAGTAACATCAACATCAACAAACGGCTTGTTGTCGTCGATTCATTTACGATAACCCTTGTTTTGAAAACAGTTTCTCTGGTTTCTTCCTGAAGATTTTTTATTTCAATCTGTTTGGCAATAACTTGTGTGGTCAGTTTATCGAAATCAGGATTTTTCTGATAGTAATTGGCTTTGATTTTTAAAAATTCGGCTAACTGAAGATAATTTTCTCCAATCATTTGGCTTGCCAATTTATAAGGCTGAATAGTCGTTACAATTAAAAATATCAATAAAAACCAAGTACAACCTGAAGCAAAGATCAATAAGCTTTTAAAAATGTTGGCTCCCGTTAAATGTCCGTCGATAAAGATGGCAAGAACTACTAATGATAAAGAACCAACGGCAGCTAATCTTTGTCCGTAAACTCCGATCAACGAAAAAAACATTCCGAAGACAATAATTTCTGCGAGAACCAAAATTTTAATATGCATTACCAAACTTGCAATAAGGGCGACAAAAACAAAGCAAATAATGGCAAATGTTAATGCATTTCTTCTACGGATAAATGGTCCTGGCTGATCGGTGAGGGCAACAAAGCTGGTTCCGAGAGGAAAAAGGAAATATTCTTTTAAGATCCCGAAATGGGCGAGAACAAGGCATGGCAGAACGGTTGCCAATGTAATCCTGATGGCAGAGTATACATATTGGCTGGTGACAAATTTTTTGAGTTCCGCAGAATAGTTCATACTACAAAAATAAGAGTTAAATATGAATTGTGAGTTTTGCTATGCAGATGAATTGTGAATTTTTCTGAAATATTTTTTTTAGGTTGATTTTCTAATGGATAACGGAACGATAAAGGGGTTATGGTTCTTCGAAATATTGATAGGAAAGACAAAATTCCTAGCCCAGATTGAAGCATTTGTTTGAGCTCATTTTTAGTTTCAGGCT
>Ga0308171_1001029_pt1 | contig 43638 bp, 38 predicted proteins | sample PhyGR1_FD_202135 | JGI IMG/M metagenome (GOLD analysis project Ga0308171, IMG submission 202135) | Phyllosphere microbial communities from UC Gill Tract Community Farm, Albany, California, United States - DLSLSG.R1 | ecosystem: Host-associated > Plants > Phyllosphere > Unclassified | place: USA... | reverse complement strand
TCTGCGGCTAGGCAAGGATCAGCTTCAACACGTCGATCGCATTAGGAACGTCGCGCGGCTGGTTGAGCGGGTCCATGTGGCTGAACAGGGAAGGACGTATCAGCTCGAGCAGTCATTAAAGAAGGGGTTAGGTTTCGGACATTAAGCAATAGGAGACAGTTCGAGGAGCGCGACACCATCCTTAGCCAATTAACACCTGTTCGACGTTGAAGATTTGGCGCTGTTTGCCAACCGAAACGTTAACGTTCAGGTGTCAATGCGATACATTTGTAGGCTTCGATCATCGATCTCGACACGTCGCCGGTAAAGCAGATCGGAAAATACCCGACCGCTTTGGAGTAGGCGCTCCTGCTGCTGCATTTGCGGCCAGACCTGTCGGGGCTGTTAGGCCCTGGAGAAATGCTCGGAACCTCATGATCTACTTCCGAAGCACGATACATTTAAAAGAACTTACTGAAATAATTAAAACCATCTTCAATTATAAAATAGAGTTGATTGGTCGTTTACAGGCTCTTACAAGGGTCCTAAGAGATGTATTTACGCTAGGAAGCTTGATTATGTCGCTTGTTGAACCCATCGTTGTTATGTGTGGAAATCAAATCAGATATGATTTTAATCGTTATTATTTGCTCCTACCGCGTGCTGTACTGGAAGCACTCGGCCGCCTCGCTCCCAATCCATGAGATCTAGGTCCCTCATCGCCGTCTTGTGCGTTGTTGCTTTTGCTGGCTTGACCTTGCATTTATTTTCTTCCGAGACAAACGATCTGCGCAAAAACGTCCCGACAGGCATAGATATCGACAGAACTGAGCATGTCACGGCCTATACTAGCGGATTTGGAGGCCCCGGTGATTTCTACGTAAAGTTTGCCGTATATACTTTGTCAAAATCGACCGCTGACGAGATCAGAGAAAAAGGCCTACGTTTCTTCAAAAGCTTGAAGTGTTGCTCGGGACAAACAACGGAAAAGGTTGATGTCAGGTACCCATTGTGGAAACAGACCCCCGGGTCGTTAGAAACATGGTATGATCAAAAACAATTTAAACGTGTGATCAATTATCTTTCACATCGGAAAATGGAAGTCGAACTTCCTGGAGCTCAGCTCGAGAACGCACAAATGTCTCTTTCTACGCCTGGAAGCTTCCTCGGCACCCAGTCTCACGGATATCTTCTTATAGATCCCAATACTCGCAAAATATACTACTTTTACGCCAACTAGAGGTTGATATGACAGTTCATTCGGTCTCTTCCGCTTCTCGCAGGTATGCCTGTCGAAGTGTTCGTTCACACCGGCGAGAGGACAGCGCTATCCTATCCGCTGAAACCTCGCAGATTAGATCAGCTGAGCTATGCGAAAGGAATGAGTTCGGAAATGAACAAGCTGAACAGTGACTTGAAGAGCTGGTCTCGGCTAGCGAAAGGGGCCACGTTTTCAACTGATGCGCCAAGAGCGACTAGAAGTTAGAAGAACACTGTATGGAAGAGACTAGCGCAGGCCCCACCAAAGCGCAGGGATGTTATAGGCTAGCCGTCCTTTTCGCATGCGTCGGCTTTTTTGCGTTTTTCTTGTGGAACACATACAGTACAAGCCCGGCTCTTTTCCGAATAGTAACCACAGCGCGGACATTCCAATTCCCCGATAGATGTGATGCCTCGGGAAACCTCGTCTCGATTGGAGAACCTAATTGCGTAGACCTTCAACGCTACGTCTTCGTAAATGGCCCGGTGATGAAGGCGTATCGTAGAGCGTGTCAAGGAAGGGATGGGGGTCCTGCGGTCATAATCTTGGGGGCCGGCAAATCTCCTCGCGGCGAAATACATCGGGTAGATAAGGCGTTTAGTTTTCGAGTTCGAAACGGCCAGAATGTGCCTTGTATTTCTCCTGATCCTATCCAGAAAAGTGATATCGTTGGATAAATTGAAAGCGTCAGAGTCTGTCGGCGCACTCTTTCATTTTCTTCCTATCGCTTTGTGTACATGCTCTTGAAGGTATTCGAACCGTCGGCGCCCTACAAAGGCGGCGCTTGTCGTGCTGCTTCAAGCACTTAGTTTAACGTCGTATTTCCCTACATGCCGGAGTCGTGGTAGACGAGCCGAAGGGGTTGCGGAGGAATGGAATGAAGCGTGTCGAGTTTCTGAACTGGCTGAAGGTTCGAGGAAATGCAGAAAGGGCGCGCATTACACGGGCCAGCGCCGTTGCTCGTATCGAGAAAGTTATGGGTGAGCTTGGCAGTCCACATCAGGACCTTGATGTGGCGTATGACTATGACGAGCTGAAGCAGCTTAGGGATGCGCTGACAGAGCTGCGCACTGATGCTAGCAGAGGGGGACAGAGGTTCCGGATTTTACTGCCCGATGCAACCAAGCCACAATCAAGAATCACCAATTTTCGCTCATGGCTAGGCCAGTACCGGCAGTTTCGAAGCGGCGAACTCAGCTTCCCTGCCCGTATGGGTTGGAAGGCGTTAGAAGAGATGCGGGATGCTTTCTTGCTGCGCGTGCCGGATTTTCGAGACTTTGAAGAAGAAGTCGGCTTGTATTTTGAGGTCGAGCGCACCTACAAAAATGACCTGTTAGCAGACTTTTGCCGCATAGTCGGAGAAGGTGGCAGTGATGTCCAGGTAGGCAGGAGTATCTATGAGGCGTTGACGCCAAATCAGAGGCCGCTGCTCCGTTGGCAGACTGCAGATGCCGTAGAGAAACAAAATCCGGAGCTGTCTGACGACTTCTACGGCATCATCGGCAAACTGGCGCGTTCAAAATCCGATCTGCGTGAGACTATTCAAAAGGCGCTCGGTGATCTTGAGGGGCTCAGAGTTGCGGGGGCTAGTTCGCTAACTGCAGGCGAGATCTTGTCGATCACGCTGACGGTCGCCGGGTTTGCGGATCCACATTTCTGTGCCCCGTTCAAGATGACGAAAACTCAAGGGCTATGTCGCCGCCTCATTGGCGGTCCAAACTTTAAGTCGAGCAATCCTATAGATCCCCAGCAGGTTACACAGTGGCTCAACCTGCTTGAGCGCATCTACAAAGTCTTTCGAGACGAGTGGTTTTGGAAGCCGCGCGATCTATTCGACGTTCAAGGCTTCGCGTGGGTCGTATTGGACGAAAAGTGGGTCGATGAGGAAGAGCTAGACGACCAGGAGCCAGAGGGAAACCGAGTGACAGATCAGAACCAACTAGCACATGCGGTCAATCGCATCCTCTATGGCCCTCCAGGTACCGGCAAGACTTTCGCCACAGCTAAGGAAGCTGTTTTCCTGTGTGATGGCTCCGCTCCGCAAGAGCGGCATGCGGTAATGCAGCGGTACAGGGCTCTAATGGAAAGCGGCCAGATTCGCTTTGTGACTTTCCATCAGTCCTATTCTTACGAAGATTTCGTCGAGGGTCTGCGCCCCGTGACTGGCAAGGGCGCAGATGGTTTGGCTACCTCCACCGGCTTCTCGCTGATGCCTCACCCAGGCATCTTCCGGGAGATATGCGCTGTTGCCGAGCAGGCGCGCACGCGGCTTCCGACCTCCTCCTCTTTCGAGGTCAAGGACCGAAGAATTTTCAAAATGTCTCTGGGAGCTCGGGCTGAGGACTATATTTACGACGCAGCGATTAAAGGGAATTACGTCGTCCTCGGTTGGGGGGGCGAAACCGATTGGTCAGATCCCAAATATGATGAAGCCGACGCCATCCGTGCAGCATGGCAGAAAGTTGAAGATGATCCGGACAAAAACGAAGGGGGATTAAGGCCCTTTACAACTTTCCGTACCGGGATGTCGATCGGCGACATCGTCGTAATCTCCGATGGAAATGGATCTTTCCGGGCAGTAGGTGAAATTACTGGAGGGTACAGGTATGAACCCACTGGTGAGAGAACCTACAATCATTTGCGAGCTGTTCGGTGGCTGCTTATTCTGGATGAGTCTCTTCCAGTAGAGAGTATCAGCAACAGGCAGTTCTCCCAGGGATCGTGTTACGAGCTTCACGATCACGCGGTGAAAAGGGAAGCTCTCGTGCGCCTGCTGTCACCAAACGCGCGCGTGGCCGAAAGCGGAAAAGCTGATCAGTTCGTTTTGATCATTGACGAGATCAATCGTGCGAATATGTCGAAGGTATTCGGGGAGCTGATCACCCTGATCGAGCCGGAAAAGCGATTGGGAGCGGGCGACGATGCGTTGACCTCACGGCTGCCCTACTCCGGTGCAGAATTTGGCGTTCCCAATAACCTTCACATAATCGCCACTATGAATACGGCCGACCGTTCAATCGCGCTCCTGGATACCGCGTTGCGCAGGCGCTTCGAATTCAAGGAGCTGATGCCTGATCCTCGACTTCTAGAAGATGCGAGTGACAGAACGGGCATCGATCTCGTTACGTTCCTGTCCGTAATCAACCAACGCATCGAGTACCTTTTCGACCGGGAGCACCAAATCGGCCATGCATATCTCATAAACTGTGAGACCAAAGAGCAAGTACATGCCGTAATGCGTCACAAGGTCATTCCTCTTCTTGCCGAGTACTTCTACGACGATTGGTCGAAGGTTGCTGCAGTTCTGGGAGAGACGAACCAGAAACCCCGGTTTCTCCAAAGGTCGGAATTGAAGGCTCCCGCAGATTTGGCGTACGACGGCGCGGCACCCCGCACAATATGGACTGTAAGAGCTTCGTTCGAGGAGGCTGCCTATGAAGGCTTTGCATGATACGCAGGACTATCTCTGAGTGGGGCCGGCTCGCCTACGGCGACGGGCCGAACGAGATACCACAGCAGGCCGCTCAACGTTTAGCCGCCGCCGCCCGAATGTCGTCCCTAGGTGGCAGCGACGGCAGCCGAATAGTCACGCTTGGGCTCCGCGAGATGAAGGTTGGCGGTATTGTAGGTGTACTAGCGGCTGAAGGATGTGTTCTTGAGATTCTGCCAAAGATTGACGGCTTGGCTGACACCTCCGTGCGCCAGCAGCTTGTCCACATGCTGAACATCGCTTCTGATCTCCCAGTAGGAATCAACCAGACGGCGAAGTTTGAAACGCAAAGTGAGAGCCTTCTAGAGATCCTGATCCGAATTTTCGCAAAACGTGTTCTGGATGCCGTGCGCCGAGGAATGCCTCGCACCTACCTGGACGAGGAGAACGACCTGCCGGCACTGCGTGGAAAGCTTGATGTGAAGCGGCAATTCACAGTGCTCGCGGCCACACCACAGCGCCTCGCTTGTAGATACAGCTCCCTCTCCCCGGACATTGCCCTCAATCAGATCGTGAAGGCCGCAGTTACTCACCTAGCCCCAATGGCCGAAACTCAAACCACGAAACAACTCCTCGCAGAGCTCACCTTCGTCTACGCAGAAATAACTCCTGTTCGACCAAAACTGCTGCGATGGGATCTAGTCCGCCTCGACCGTACCAACGACGTGTGGCGAGGTATCTTGTCACTCGCCCAACTGCTTCTCGATGGGCTCTTTCAGATGACCACCGCAGGCAGGCAAACAGGCTTCGGGCTGCTGTTCGAGATGAACCTCCTCTTTGAAGCTTACGTGGCCAACACCTTAAAGCGATCTGCCGCTCAACAAGGCCACAAGATAAGGGTCCAGGGCGGCCGGATCCACTGCTTGCGAGATCTTGCAAGCGACAAACCACGGTTTCAGACGAAGCCCGATGTCATTATTTGTCGGGAGGGCAGAAACGAGCTTATCGTTGACACAAAGTGGAAAAAGCTGACAGCGCCAGAGGACGCAAACAATCTCGCTGTCTCGCAGGCGGACATTTATCAAATGATGGCCTACGCGCACCTTTATAAGGCGAGCCGTGTTCTCCTTCTGTATCCTCACCATGAAGGCCTTGGGGGTGACGAACGAGCCTTTAGCCATCACAGAATAAACGGGGGCGATGCCACAGTCACGATTGCCTCAATCGATATATCCCGGCGGCCCAGTTTCGCGGACCGGCTCCAGGATATACTCTTTCGACAGACACACACAGAGGGCGCAGTAGCCACTCACTCAGCGTGTGTTTCGCCTTAGTCGGCCCTCACCTTTCGACAGCACAAAGGCGCAACCTAAAGCCATGAAATTCAAGAAATCGGGAAGGTGAGCTTTGATCTGGTTGAGCACAGCGGCAGCCCTTACCGCAATTGCCAAAGCGGGCCTAACCGACCTCACCCTTGGGATGATATTGACGTGCAGAGTTCCGTGAGTGGATCCTACGGCGGCCAAGGGACGTAGAGGTTGAGGCACGCACAGCGCCGAGCCCGGTCGCCACCTAGGATCCGCAAAGCAGGTTTTTCTTTCCCCTAGCCCGGCTCTTTGTTCCTGACGAATTCCTCTGTCCATAGCTGGACGTCCGGGGTGGGTTCGAACCACGCTTCAGGGCCGTTACGCCTCCAGTAGCGCCCATTTCCGCTGTCCGAATAGACCAAGTCAGTGACGACATCGAGCAGCCAAACATTTCCTCTCACAGATGTCATGACGAATTGAAGTGCCATATCGTTTTGTTTATACGCCACGGGGCCCTCGAAATCGGCATGATCTTTGCCGATATGGACGAAGGTATTGCTGAGCATGCCCCAGTACTGCCCAAGCGGCGGTAGGGCCTCTTTTGACCAAGTGACGCATTTGGTGGATGAAAGGGTACCCGCGTGAAACTCAGCAAGTGCACCTTTCTTTATTGCCAGAACCACGACCGTTGCCAGCGTCTCGATCATCACGCGCGCCAGTGGACCATATTGTCTGGGATATCCGTGTCGCGCGACCTCGATGCTGGCGACCAGTGCATTCGAAGCGCTGAACAGCAGACGGGCCGCCGTGGCCTCGAAATCATCATCATCCATGCGTGGAAGATGACGCACCAAAGCACCTTGCACGCGGCCGCACACCTTGCTGCATTCAGCCATCTGCCGCTTAGTAAGCCGATCAAACGACTTCGCAACAAGTGGTCCGTCTCGCTGAATCTGCTTAGTCAGCATATCATTCGTCGTGAACGTAATTCTTCGTTTTTCCTCGTTGATCGTGATGCTAGCAACATTATCCTTTCTGGGGATGCCCCTACGATCCCTATCCTTCCGGCCGTAGGATTTTTTTGTCATGACCACTCCTTGCCAATCAGGTCGTACTGAAATCATTATAGGGTGAGCCGCAGACGCTGACTTAAACCTCAAACAAACACTAACGGGTTGGGTCTGGTTCGTTTACGAAACGGAATTCCATCGTCCTGACGTGAGCAAGGGATGCTCGAAATACCACAGGTGAGTTTAAGTCAAGCGGTAGCCCAGCAACGTTCCACGAAAGTGAACCTGACCCCGATCAGGTGTAATGCTCGTTGAAGATCTTAACGAATGGCTTTCTCGTACCCTCATCGATATCAGTAAAAAAATCCAATCTGATATGCTGCGTTTCATTTTCAAACTCATCAAAGTAATAACGTGGGTACCAGTCGTCATCGATGAAGTAACGCGGAAATGCTTCGATATGCGCAATCTGATATGGGTAAATCTCACGCCAGTATCGCTTTTGTGGGCCTCGCACGATAAGGTCACATTGCTCGATTGCTTCTAGATAATCTCTGAGAAACACCTCTAAGAAATCGCGGGCGCCCTGCCCGGTGAACTTAAAGTGCTTGCTGATATGGCCCGCCTTCATTGCGCGATCATAGAGAACGGGCAAGCTGGGGTAGCGCTTGCCGTCTTTCAAGAAATATCTTTGAATGAGTTCATTGTACGTGAAATGTGAAATGAGAAGTTGTTGGACTGCCGATGGAATAGGTTCGGTCGCTGGAAATCTCTTGCAGCCGAGCACGAGCGGCCCGAGAGAAGTAAAGAACATTATTGCTGAGATAATTGCCCGCTCTACACGGTCCCAGACCCGCTCGGTTTGCTGGGCGAGGTCTAGAGTTTTGATGCCAACCGTTGTTAGCTTAAAATCTGCAACAAGTTTGACGTGATTCAATTTCTCATGTTCGCGCAGGTTTCGATGATGATCTCTAAGGCTTCGCCAGTAGACTTGCTGAGCTTCCGACGAAGCAACAAACAGAAACGCTGGCGCTGGCTGCTGAAGAAGATAGTTTGTCGTTGTCTCTTTTATGGATTTGAATATGCTTTTACCGCGCAAGGGATCATGTTGCACCCCTTTTAGCTGGCCGACAATGACGTCACCTGTCATAATTCCGCCTCTAACGATTTCCACAGATAAGTCTACTCCATAGTCCCGCTCCCCTAACTCCCGAATTACCCAATCATCGGGGATCAGCGATTTGAACAACTTAAGACTGACGGTCTCGGAAACATGTTGTTTAGACCTTTTGGGAAATCCGATTTTCATGATGTTCCATGGTAATGAAGAGAAAGCTGTTCCACTCAAAGTGGCATTACACTTACGGAACTATGATATTAGTCTTCTGACTAATCAAAACCATGGCTGTCCACTCGAAAAAGTAAACTTTATCGGTCATGCCGACACCAACCATGTGACATCCACCTTTAAAGCAGCTTTCCCGATCAAAAGTCTGCGCGAAGTGCGTTTCAATGGTTTGAGGCAAATCAAACGACTTCCTAACCGCAGGCGCTAGCACTGCTATAACTTTAGCGGCAGGATCGGTCTATGCTTTCTGCCCGGCTTAGCGAGAAGCTGGATAATTCGGGAGTTCAGACGATTGATCTCTCTGTTAATGGCTTCATCCAGTTCACGCGGATAAACATTAGTAATGAACCGATCAGATTTACGATCGAGCAGACCCTCGCTCGCCATCTCCAACAAACAGTAATGCGCGCTGGCTTTTGCAAGGATGGGAATGAGCTGAAGATCCACTAAGCCGGATTTTTCGCGGATCAGACTTCTAAGCGCGACAGCATTAGAGACCATCTTGCCGATAATGGCCTTGTCGCTACCGTCTAGACCCGCTCGCCAAGAAGGATCTGTGAGCGCGACAAGCGTGCGAAATTTTTCATCCTTCTTCTTCTGTCGGTTCCTGAATTCCAGCGAAAGCAATTCGTTCTCTCTTGAGATCTGGTTGAACGGTCCGTAAAATTCGTTCAATCTCGTTTGGAGCTCTTTAATTTCGACTTCGTTTGATTTTTGCCTAAGCGTGGACGCTGTATTGCGGAGAGCGAACCATACACCAAAAATGGCGGCAAATGCACTTGCCAGTCCACTTCCGACTGGCCCTGTCAGAATTTCCCGCCAAAGCGGTCTTCCGGGCTGATCTAATCGAATTGCGGGAATGTCAGAGACTGTGACGGCAAACCTCTGCGGAATAGCCGTCATTGGCGGCTGTCCAGCTTGCCAAGCAATTTCAGAAGCAGTGGCATCTGCCGCCAGGAATACAAATACACTAAATATGATCGCTTTCACGATGCGAATGCGCGTATCCATTTTTCACCATTTTTTGAAAACTCTTGGTCAAACTCAAGTCGTACGTCCCGAAAACCGGCAGATCTAAGCATGACTTCCCACTCATCGGGCATCACGTAAGTGAAAAATCGTTGGTCAGACGTCCGGCTCTCTCCCTCACCCATCTTTAAGGAGGTGAAAAGTGTGCCTCGCGGGCGTATAATTCGGCGAGCCTCAAGTAGGCCATCGGTCATTTCGCCTCTGCGCAGATGCAAGAAGGACGCAGATGCCCAGATGCCATCAAATGAACCCGTAGAAAATGGCAGCTGGGCGATGTCGGCCACGACAACAGGGCGATGAGCGAACGCCGCGGCATGTCGAGCCAACCCGAGCGATATATCCAATCCGAGTGCATCACAGCCGCGTTCAGCAAGATACTTCAAATCCCGTCCGCTTCCACAACCCAAGTCCAGAACTCGCGCATTCGATGACAACTGATTGAGGAATTGATCTATCTGCTGGGTCATCGAAAGGCCGGCGGTAAAACCAGCATATCGAGCCGCGTTCTCGTCATAGAAATGGACTGTTTGAGGATCGCTCACAAGTATGTCTGCCTGTTATGACGGAAGGCTATTTTTTCAGATGTCAAAATTGCAGGTCTTTTAGTCTGTTGACGAAGTCTTCCCACGGCGGTGTCTCTGTTGCATGCGACCAGGAAATCCGGACCGTCCCGCTCATAATGTCGGACGACACACCCATGGCTTTGAGGACGTGGCTAGGCTCATAACTTGCTGAGGTACAAGCCGAGCCATTGGAAATTGCCACGATATCTTTTGTAGCAACCATCACAGCTTCTGAGTCGATCCCGTCAATCGAGATGCTCAGGATATGGGGAAGAATTCCCCTTGTGTCATCACCATGAACATACGGCTTTAAACTTCCGAATGCCCGCAGTGCCTCCACTCTCAACTCTGCGCAGCGCTTGTAACGCCCATCGGCCTCACGATGAGCAAGCGTTGCGGCTAAGCCAAACCCTACGATCAGCGGGACCGGAAGTGTTCCTGGTCGGAGGCTTTTCTCCTGTCCGCCGCCAAACATCAGCGGCTTCAGTGGTGCTCTCCGATTATCTCGACGTTTCATGATGAGCGCGCCAATTCCTTTAGGCGCGTAAACCTTATGACCGGATATGCTGATCAAGTCGATCCGAGGATGCGCCAGGCTAGAATTCAACCGACCAAAAGTCTGTGCGGCATCGACATGAAAGAACACGTTTTGGCCACTTAGTCCGTCGGCAATCGCGTCAATCGGCTGGACAGCTCCCGTCTCGTTGTTCGCATGCATCACAGACACAAGCAGAGTGTCTGGACGAACAGCATCTAAGACGTCTTGAGCATTAATGTATCCTTGGGCATCAGGCTTGATCAGGGTCACTTCGAAGCCAAGTGACCGAAGGTGATCGAGAGGCTCCAACACAGCTTTATGCTCAATTTCCGTCGAAACGATGTGGCGCTTTCCAAGTTTTTCTCCTTCTGAAGCAAGCCCAAGAATCGCGAGATTGTCGGCTTCCGTCGCACCACTCGTGAATATGACATCGGATGCGTCGACCTTAATCGTCGCAGCAATTTGGGCTCTCGCGGTATTGACCGCTGACTGAGCATCCGCACCGAAAACATGCGTTCTGCTGCCAGCGTTTCCGAACTCGCGCACCATAAATTCCATAACACGCTCGGCGACGCGAGGATCCGTAGGTGTTGTGGCAGCCATGTCCAAATATGTACGCATGTTTGTGTCTGTTTGTTTTGTTTGGTTGACTTGTTCACGAACAGGTTTATACGATCTCAACAATATTGGAAGCGTTTTTCGAGGTCGCTATGAAGGCTGTTCTGGAGTTTCCCACCGTGCGGGGGATACAGGCGGGGCGGGAGTACTACATCTCCATGTGCCCTCTTGGTTTGGTGCCGAAAATCTTCCTTTTCAACGAGGGCTTAACGCCGGAACAGCGGTCGCAGCGCCAGCTCAATCGCGGACGCGTGCCTGAAATAGCCCGCTATCTCGTTGACAACAAAGACGATTACGTCTTCTCAGCTATCACCGCCTCGATCGACGGGGACGCCGAGTTCTTGCCAAACGCAGGGGACGACCTCACCGGGACATTACGTGTTCAGATGAAGACCTCAAAAATTATCATCAACGATGGGCAACATCGACGCGCTGCGATTGAGGCCGCCTTAGAAAGGGCTCCTGAGCTCGCTGACGAGACGATCGCAGTTGTCCTCTTTTTTGATCGTGGACTGGAACGTTGCCAGCAGATGTTTGCTGACCTGAACCGATACGCAGTTCGACCATCACGCTCTCTCAGTGTTCTTTTCGATCACCGAGACGAACTGGCAGTCGCATCTCGGCTCTTGCTGAGCCGCCTCCCCTCCATTGCAGAATTGGTAGAATTCGAGAAGACGAGCCTGTCTCAGCGGTCGAAAGCGCTTTTTACATTGAGCGCATTTTATACTGCCACAGAAGCTCTATTAGCTGATTTTGAGCCGGGCAGTGCTGAACAAAGAGAAGATGCGGCCGTTGAGTTCTGGAGCGCCATCGCCAAACAGATGCCGCACTGGGACGATGTCCGATGTGGAGCGATGACATCCGGCGCGCTACGCGACACTTACATAAATTCCCACAGCGTCGCCCTGCATGCGCTCGGACGCGTCGGCAATGCGTTGTTGAAGCTTCGAAGCAAAAAGAAATTTGACGACCCTCTGCCGCGGCTTGCGTCAATCGATTGGCGGCGGACGGCTGACACGTGGGTTGGGCGCGCAGTCGTCGCAGGACGCATGTCTAAAACCCATTTGAGTGTCACGCTGACATCGAATGTCATCAAAACCCATCTGGGACTTCCGTTATCCGCTGATGAGCAATCCATCGAAGACGCATTTAGGAGACAACCTCATGCAGCTTGACCTAGGCAGCAAGAGCACATCCAAAACCTCTGCATTCAGCGCGCTTGGCATGAAAGCTACGATCAATGCGCTCTTGGATGAGATTTCCGCTCTATATCAGGCCGACAGCACGCCGTGGGTCGTCGGATACAGCGGCGGAAAAGATTCGACAGCGACACTTCAGTTGGTCTGGATGGCCTTGTCGCGCCTGGATCCTACGGTCCGACTAAAGCCTGTCTACGTCATCAGCACTGATACGATGGTCGAAAACCCGATTGTCGCAGCATGGGTCGCGCGGTCGCTCGATAAAATGGGAGAGGCTGCGGCCAATAGCGGGCTTCCTTTGACGAGCAACCGCTTAACGCCCGACGCCTCGGAATCGTTTTGGACGACCTTGATCGGGCGCGGTTACCCAGCGCCACGGCCCAAGTTTCGGTGGTGTACAGACCGCCTGAAAATCAACCCCTCAAACCGCTTCATTTCCAGCGTCGTCAAAGCGAGCGGCGAGGCTATTGTCGTGCTGGGCACAAGAAAAGCGGAAAGCCAAGCTCGTGCCAAAGCTATGGAGCGCTTTGAGAGCAAACGCGTCCGCGAAAAGCTGAGCCCAAACGGAAAGCTTCCCAATTCTTACGTTTATTCTCCAATCGAGGATTGGACGAACGACGACGTGTGGATGTTCTTGATGCAGGTCCGAAACCCCTGGGGCTTCGACAACAAGGACCTTCTGACGATGTATCAGGGCGCATCGGCTGACGGCGAATGCCCACTGGTCATCGATGCATCGACACCCAGCTGCGGTGATAGCCGTTTTGGCTGCTGGGTCTGCACCATGGTAGAGCGCGACAAGTCCATGACTGCCATGATTCAGAACGACGTCGAAAAAGAGTGGATGCTCCCGTTACTTGAGCTGCGCAACGAGCTGGACGTGCGTAACGCTGAAACCGGAAAGCGCGATGACCGCCATTTGCGTGATTTCCGCAGAATGTCGGGTGCGTTACAAGTGCACAATGATCGTCTAGTTCACGGACCTTACTTGCAATATTCGCGTGAGCGTTGGTTGCGCAAGGTTCTCGAAGCGCAGCGGCACATTCAAAAAAACGGTCCGGCCGGTGTATCTGATATTCAGTTGATATCGCTGGACGAGTTACGAGAAATTCGTCGGCTCTGGGTCATTGAAAAGCATGAGATCGAAGACAGCTTGCCGCGTATATATGAAGAAGTACTTGGCAAGCCCTTTCCAGATGGCCGCATGGATGACAGCCTTTCCTTTGGTCATGCGGAAATAGAAATCCTGCGTCAAATCTGCGGCGAAGACGAGTTGCATTTCCAGCTAACCCGCGAGTTGCTCGATATTGAGCGGCAGCATCGAACGATGGCTCGGCGCTCAGGCCTTTTCAAGGCCTTGGAGCAATCGTTGCGCCGTGGTTCATACGACAGCGCTGAGGAAGCCGAGCAAACTGCCCTGCGGCGACGTGACATCATGGATGACCTCTACGACGGAGAGGAGATCGTCGAGGATAAGGATCAGGAATTGCCTTTATTGCCTGGCCTCTCATCCTCTGACGACGAAATGAAATCGATATGATTCTTGACGAAATTATTCTGCATGACTTCGGCACCTATGGCGGGCGTCAGAACATCACGTTGACGCCTGTCTCACCGGATCGCCCAATAATCCTTTTCGGCGGCCTTAATGGAGGCGGGAAAACGACGCTGTTGGATGCACTCCAGCTTTGTTTTTACGGGAATGTTGCACAGTGCGCTGGACGCGGAGACCTGCCATACGATGAGTATTTGCGGCGGTCTGTGCACCGCGGGGCAATTTCACGAGAAGCGTCGATAGAGGTGAGCTTTCGACACACGGTTGACGGCGCTGAACAGAATTGGCGGCTGTCCCGGTCGTGGACAGCCAATGACGCGGTCAAAGAACGGTTTCAGGTGTTTCGCGACGATGTCTTCGATAAGGCGGCTAGCGATCACTGGAGTACACAGGTTGAGGAGTTCATCCCGGCCAGGATTGCTCCGCTTTTCCTGTTCGACGGTGAAAAGGTCGAGAAATATGCCGACCTTGAAGAAGCGCCAGCATTGATACGGACCGCAATTCAGAATCTTCTTGGGCTCGACATCGTCGAACGTCTCGGAGGTGATCTTATCTCCATCGAAAGGAAAAGGAAGAGCGAGCTTGCGGCGCCGGCCGAGGCAGACGAGTTGAGTTCTCTTCGTGACGACATCCAGGTGTTGGCAACCAACAGAGCACGGCTTCTGCGGGAGCGCGCTTCTGGCGCCAACGAACTCGACCAAGCCAAGCGAAGAGCCCTTGAGTTAGATCAGCGGTATGAGCGCGAGGGTGGAGCGCTCTTCGAAGACCGGGCACGGCTCGAGGCTGAGCTCGCAGTGACGAACCGAGGCAAAGACGCTGTAGAGCGCTCACTTCGCGAAGCTGCTAGCGGCGCACTACCTCTAGCCCTCATCGCTGACCTGATTTCTGACGTTACCGACCAAGCGAAGCTTGAAGCAGATCGCGCACGCAATGCTCAAACAGCAGACATTTTGGACGCCGAATACAAAGAAATTCTGGGTCTTGACCGAGTCGCAGGACTTTCAGCAGAGGCTCGGGAAGAGATCAGCAACCATCTGCAACTCAGGCTCGACAGCTACCGCAAGAAATCGGATGGTCCGCGGTACCTCAATCTCGATGATACCACGAGTGCGATGGCGGAAACGATAGCAACCACAGGGCTGATGGATGTTCAGGCCCAAGCGAAAGAGCTGCTTTCCCAGCAGAAGCAGTTGGCAACCAGCTCTGAGCAACTAAAGGGCACACTCGCCGCAGTCCCAAGTCAAACGTCAGTTGCCGAACTCATATCGAAGCGGGAAGCGGCAAATGACGTCGTTCGGCTCGCGGAGTTCGAGCAGAAGAAGCGCGATGAAGAGATTGCGAGACTCGAAAGAGAGCTGGAAGCAAAACGTTCAAAAGAAGCGCGGCTGCTTGAGAACGTAGCTCGCCACAAATTTGAACAGGAAGATGTGGCGCGTTTGCTGGATCATTCGTCACGAGTTCGCTCAACACTAGACCAATTCCGTGCGGCTGTCATTGCGCGGCACGTCTCCCGCATCGAACAGTACGTGTTCGAAAGCTTCCAACAACTCGCTCGCAAGGCCACGCTTCTCTCGGGATTATCCATTGATCCAACAACGTTCCATCTCTCGCTACGCGGCGGTGACGGTCACGTCCTGACCGCAGAGCGATTGTCAGCCGGCGAGCGTCAACTCCTTGCTATCGCAATTCTCTGGGGACTTGCACGTGCTTCCGGGCGCCCACTGCCCATGGTGATCGATACCCCTCTTGGTCGGCTTGACTCCGAACATCGATCCCGCCTTGTGAGCAGCTATTTCCCCTATGCAAGCCACCAGGTCATGCTTTTGTCCACTGACAGAGAGCTAAATGGGACCGACTATCAAGCTCTGCTGCCATACGTCGGCCGGCGCTACCATCTCCGTTTCAGTGAAGCCGAAAGCCGAACGATAGTGGAGACAGGATACTTCAATGAGGAGGCCGCCTGATGACGATCGATCACATCAGGATTTCAAAGCAAGCGCGTGAGCAATTGATCCGGCTTAAACGCCATACGGGCATAGAACATTGGAATGTGTTGTGTAGGTGGGCTTTCTGTCGTTCACTAAGCGAAGTGTCGGCTCCCCCGCCAGCAAAAATCCCGGCAGACAGCAACGTTGAAATGTCGTGGCGAGTCTTCGGTGGGCGGCATGCAGATTTGTACCTCGCGCTATTAAAGCAGCGATGTGTCCGCGACGGGCTGACTGCTGACGAGGAGACCATCGCCCAACAGTTCAGGCTTCATTTACACCGGGGCATTGCCTACCTTGCCAATGATAAAGCAATTCGTGACATATCCTCGCTGGTTGCGTTGGCCTTTTGAGCGATTTGCTGCGAACCGGCTGAAGCATTGAATTTCGTCCGGACAAAGCCTTCACAAAGCCTAACCGGCATCTCGCCGGTTAGGCTTTAAGTTGTTGGCTATGTCAAAATGCGACCGGTTGCGCTGGCGAGCACAGCAAAGTGGGAAATCGGCTTTTCAGTTCTGAAAGCAACGTCCCTCTCCACAAAAAGGCCTAGTGACCCGGTGATTTCCAGTATTTCCGACAGTCGCACATATCCAAGTTCTGGATAGCCTTGGCCAAGGTCGCACAAGCCGAACGCGAGATCGGGATCTTGAGGATCAGGCTCAGTAAGCAGCCATGTGGCTCGCCCGTCGGGCGTGAAAAGTTTCACTATCGGTGGGTAGTCGCCATCACCGTGTCGCGACGAAGCTCGACCATTCTCTTGCAGCCGCTCAATTAAGTCGGCGGGAATCAAAACTGCTCGTGTCATTTTTCATCTCCTGTTTCCCTCCCGATCGAGGGCAGGAGACCCCAGGCGGATACGCAAAGACGCGTTGTCAAACTCCGACACGGTCGATGGTGCGGGCTGGAGTTTGACAATGCGTCGCGATCCGCCATCTCCCTGACCCTTGATCGGGAGGGAAACAGAAGATGCCCACCAGCAGGTTGATTAGCCGGCTGCTGTAGCGCTTGGTCCGTAGGGCCCGCCAACCGTGCTTGACCACCCCAAAGGACACTTAGCCCATAGGAAATTTAATCTTTCCATAATTCCGGATTGACAAATTCTCGTTCCGTTTTTATGAAATACGGACCATCTGAGTGAGGATCAAGCCTTGGCGCGACTAAATGTGCACAGTGAGAAAGTTCGCAATCTTGTTGAGACCAAGATTGCTCCCTTGTTTCTGGTGAGCGGCAGCATCGCGGGACTGACTAAACGCCTCAACGAAACCTTGGCTGCCACCGGTTCAGAGGACATGCTCCATCCCAATCGGCTCCACACTCTCCTTTCCGACGATCTTTCGCGGGGTGTTAATGAAGCAAGCTTGGCGTTGATTGACGTCGCAGCCACCAAGTCGCTGACTGAAGAGACCGAGACGCAGACGCTTGCAGCAAAAAGACTGGTTGAGCTGCGTGCCAAGGCCATGAAATTGCGACAGTTCGGGGGAGCGACGCATTCTGAAATCGGGCGGCAGCTGTCGCTGCCGCCCGCGATCGTCAAGCTGGTCTTGCCAGAGGCTACCGAGACTTCCGAGGTCACTTCGGGCGTCGACCACTTACCGCCGGCTACCGGTCAGAACCGGACGAAACCCGATTGGTCCTACCAAGATGCTGCGGTTTCCCGGTGCCTGGCTGCTTTTGATCGGAGCCCTACTGCATGCCTCGGCCTAGTTTTGCCAACCGGCGGGGGCAAGACGCGGACTGCCTTGAGAACAGTACTGGAGTTTCTTGCACGCAAGCCTTTGGAAAAGGGCCTGGTCTATTGGGTCACCCATCGCAAGAATCTGCGCTCGCAGGCCCATCGCGAACTCCAGAAGCTGAAGGGGACTCCGCAAGTTCTTCCGGAAAATGCCAGCGCTCTTGCGAACCGTATCAAGTTCATCATGTTGAGCGAACTTCCAAATTTGCTGAGCCCAGATGCGAACAGACCAGCCTTGATCGTCATTGACGAGGCGCACCACGCTGCGGCGAGCTCGTACCAACTGGCACTCAATCCGCCGTGGCCCATACCTGTTTTGGCGTTGACTGCAACACCAAACCGTGGCGACCGGCTGCCTATAGGCGTCGATCAAATCGCGTTCAACATCACGTACCGCGAGCTTGCAGATCGAGGCGCAATCCTGTCGCCTACATTCCTGGACTTTCCGGTTGAGAATTTCGACTGGTCCGAGGCGGTAGTTGGTGATTTGGCAGATTACATCATCGACCGGACGGAAGCAGAATTCACCAAGGTCCTCGTCCTCGCGCCGCGCGTTGAAAGAGTTGAGGAATTTTATGCTGCGCTCACCGCGCGCTTGGCAGTGGAACCGGGCCACCCGCTCGATGAAGAAGATATCGGCTATGTGCACGGCGCGGGAAACTCGCTTGGCATCGATAACGAAGATTTTCTTGCGCGCTTCGGCGCGAAACCAAGAGCCGTTCTGGTTTCGGCGCAACTCCTGCTCGAGGGGTTTGACGACCCCTCCATCAACACGGTGGTACTTACCTATCCTTCCTCAAGCGTGATCAGACTGATGCAAGCGGCTGGGCGCTGCGTCCGATATGCACCCGACAAGCAAGCGGCTTACGTGGTTCAGGCGCGCAACGACGACATCGCCTATCATTTCGACCAGCGGTGGCTCTACCAAGAGATCGATGATGTCCTGCGGCCGGAACTTCTCGATATCGACTATACCGATCCTGCCGATCTGCGCACGAAGATTGCATCGACTTTGTCGGCGCACAAGCTCGATGCCGCGTCAGCGGACCGGATAAAGGCGCATGCGGAAGCATTGCTGCCTGGCGATACGTGCCGCCTCTTCCTCTATGGGCTGCCGTACTTTGGGTCCGAGGAGAGCTTCAGCGAGAATGCACGGTGGGGTGGCATCCTTGAGACCCCCGAAAGTTCGTCAACCATTCGAAGTATTTTCAATGCGTTCTGCGCCATTGGGGCTGATCTCTCCGATCCCACCGACTTTCTGGCGCGCGAATGTCCCGCACATGGCTTTGTCCAAGATTTCACCCCGGGCAGCCTCTGGATGCAATTTTCCGGGTTACTAACAGCTGCGTTTTTCGCCAAACGAGAAGTATACGGCCCCGTACCGGTCCAGGCGTCAAAGACCCGCCCCTATCGCCGCGCCGGCCCGACGACGTGGCTGAAATACGTTACTTTCCACTATCGGCCAATCGTGCCGCCTGCACTGGCTGCTTTTCTCGAGGATTGCCATAATCGCACGGAAGTGGAGGCGGCCTACCTGCTCGCGCCGGAAGTCCATGCGGCGATAAAAGTACCACTGCCTTTAGGCGGCGCGGAGGCCTATCTCGTTGACGGATCAGCATTCGCCGAACTTGAACGCGAGATTCAGCAGATTCGAGACAAATTGGCCACCGCAAAACCGTGTGACCAGTTTGGCGTGCTTGCGTCCCACCTCGCCGGCGTCGGCAGCGTCAAAGCACCTCTGAGATTGATGCTGCGAATTGAACATCTACTGAGTGAGGAGACGCGCGCCATGCGAACCCTCGTGCTCACCCCTTTCACCCAGGTCATCTAGGAGCTGAATGATGGCAAAAACACCTCTCACCGAGTTTGTCGACTTCAAAGAAGTGCCCTTCGACAAATTGTACCTCGATCCGAACAATCCGCGTATCGCTCCCGAAGACCCGCCGGGATACAATTCCCCTGAAGCAATCTTCGATAGCGAACTACAGGCGAACCTGGAAAACCGCATCCGCGATGTCTATCCGGTTGCGGACCTTGAATCGTCTATCCTTGCCCAAGGCTGGGTTCCGTACGATCCGATCATCGTATGGGAGCATCCGCAGCAGCCCGAGCACTACATCGTGGTAGAAGGAAATACGCGCACAACCGCTCTGCGAATGTTGAGGGGAGAGCGCCTCGATCGCGAGCGCAAGAAGCTTCAAAAGCTCCAAGCTTCACCCGGAAGGTTCGAAGAAGAGCGAAAGGTCCAGGAGGATCTGGTTGCCCATCTCGAGCATGTCACAACGCAGACCGATAAAATTCGTGTCTACCCTATGAAAGCGGCAACCGTGGAAGAATTGTTGCGGAAGCTGCCGCAAATGATGGGCGTCCGACATATTACTCACGCTCAGCAGTGGAGCCCCTACGCTACCAATTTGTACATCCTGTCCCTCTACGAACAGCTTTTTCGCGAAAGACATGGGCCAAAACCCAAGCTCCGGATCGAAGAAGACCTTGTTGAAGACGTTGGTCAGCGTGTTTCATATGGCGCAGCGAAGAAGACCAAGACACGGAAGGCGATCCAGGCGGCGTCGGCATTTACCCACTTCAAACGGGACTTCGAGGATCGTCTTCCTGATGGCGAAGAGTTCGCTGATCGCCACCATTACTTCTTCGAACAAATTCTGCAGAGCAAATTCACTCAAGAGCAATTCGAGTTCACCAAAGACGCGCTGCGCCTTCCGCCCGAATCGGAAGAAGCACTGTTCAAATGGGCGTTCGCTTTGCCTGGCACCGGCAGCGATGAAGCAAATCCCAATGTGTTCTATAAAGCCGAGAACATCGGCTTGTGGAGCAAGATGAAATCCTACGACGCCAAGAAGGGAACGAACTTTGCCGGAAACTTTGACGTGGAGGATCCTGACAAAGCTCCATCAATGCGAAGCGTCGAGGCAGATTACCTCCAGCATCAGACACGCAGCACGCCTATTGATGCGGTGTCATCTCTTTTGAAGGCGCTGCGTGAGATCAAGGTCGATGCCCTCGTCTCCCAGCAAGAACATCTCGGTCCGATGCTCGATGAGGTTGGCAAGCTGGTTGATCAGTATAAGAAAATGATGACAGCCGCTCAGGTCTCCTGATCGTTATTCGATCCTGCCCCACGCCAATGATGGCCCGCCAGATCGACGACCGAAAAGTCGGAGCTGGCGGTCGACTTAACAGTTGGCCCTTATGGACAGCACATTGGAGCGGGTTCTGCATACCGCAACAACTTCGCGGAACTCGTCGTCGACAATTGCGGGTCAATAACCGATCCGTCAAAAAATCAACCGTCTATGGCCACACCACGTGTACTATTGGTCACCCATGTTTCTCGAGGTCGGCTAAACAATTCCCCACGCCCGAAACCTCCCCCTCCCCGTCATCTCGCGCAAACCCAACTCCTCAACGATCCGCGGCGCCGCCCGGGGCGTGACGCCCAGTTCCTTGGCGACCATCCCGGCCGAAACAAGCGGTTTTGCCATCACCAGCTCGATCATCTCCGGAAGTTTTGAAGACGTTCGTCTTCCCGACAATTTCCGTTCCATCATCTGCCGAGCGAGCGCCAGCCGGTCGTGCTCCTTCAGCCCGAGTTCTGCTGCCGTCACCGAACCATGAGCAATCGCCAGCAGTCGCGTCTCCCGGTCGGGATGCCGACGCCGATCGACGGGGATGGTCTTCAGGCCGAGATTGATGGCGGCCAGATGCGCACCTGACGTGATGCCGGCCCGGCGCAGGATCGACGCGGCCAGCAGCCGTCCAAGCCAGGGTGCGTGCTGAAGGACCGAAAGTTCGTTCCAGGCGTCGAGGGCGACAACGGCCTGCAGCACCGGCGGCAAATTTTCGGCCTGCCGCACGACACCACACCATTCCTCCAGCCGCTCATCTTCATCCCAGTCGAGATCATAGATCATCGGATTTTTTTCGGCCGGACGGCTAGCCGTCGCCCGGTTGCCGACGGCGCGTGCAGGTCGCGTGGCATCCTCGATCGCGGCCTTGGAGCGGGCGAGCAAAGCGTCGATGGCAGCGAATTCGTCGTCAAGCGTGCTCGCGCCCTCATCCTCGTTGCCCTCCCCTGCTCCGTTCGCAATGTCGGGCGGCGTGTCTTCGTCAGTCATGACGGATGTATCATCACCCAAAGATGCTACAGGCAACGCCTGCCCGGGCCATGCCCGGGCCTGTCGGAGGCTTTTGAGGCCTTCGGTTGACAGCGCCCAGCCAGGCGGCTGCGAGATCAGTTTCCGGCGGGTTCGCAACACGTCGCGGGCGATAGTCAGCTCGTGGGTCGGTGTGCGAATATCTTTGGTGGCATCGTGGAGGACGAGGTCTTCGAGATGGACGAGCTCGCCGTCGAGCCACAGGGACGCACAGGCGTCGGTAAAATGGGAGCGTTCGACGAAGCCTTCTCCTACCGGAGAACGAACAATGCGCTCGTCAAGACGGGATAGCGCTGAAGCCGCGTCCGAACTCGGTCGCAGTAACGTCGAAATGGGCAATTGCGCAAGATCGTAAACCATTGAAATCATAGTAAATTATTCGTTAAACGGACGCCAGCGGATATTTAATGTCCGTCACATGGTACGGTTTTAGGTTAGTGGACTAACCATCGATAAGTACCTCTTATCGATTTTGACAAGTGGATCGGCCGATCGCAGACCGCATCGTCCGACCCCTACTCTGTCGTTTGATCCGCCTTTCCTTTGAGCCGTTAAGTCGCAAAAGCGGACGCTCCCGACTATGCTTTAGTCGAGCTAAATTGTTGGAGTCTCTAATGCGGACCCTACTATCGCTTAGACACCAGCGACAACGGCTTCTCGGCAACATTAAGGATGCACAACACGTCGCTTTTGCGTCTTTGATTTGAATCATTTCTAAGCAAGTTCGAACCGAATTTGCTGCGCACCTTCCCAAAGAGTCTTGTTACCAAGCACGGCCAAATTATCGATATTAGACGTGACGGTGATGAAATGGTTGCCAGCAAGCTGTCCCATCTTGGAAGAGAAATCGACACCGCCATACGCGAGCAAAATTTCGGTCTCGCTGATGCCGCCCGGATAAAGGATGATATGGCCGGGAGCGGGATGGCTCGTGTGGTTCTCGTAACCCACGCCGAAATTATAGTCCCCAAGTGGTATCCAGACGCCCTCCCCCGACCAGCGAACATGCACAATCTGGCCTTCAAAAGGCAAACGTTCAATGAACGCCTTGCAGGTCTGTGGGGCTTTCTCTGTTTCCAGCACGGCATCGAAAACGAACGGGCCAGCGGTGATTTTCACTTTCATAGATTTAGGTCTCCGAATTGCTTAGATAGATTTAGTGCTTTTGGTGCGGGCTGAGCGGTAGGTGCCATCGCCCTTTTTCCCGACGAGCGAACCGTCACGAACCATTACCCGACCGCCGAGGATGACGGTCGTCGGCCAGCCCGTAATCTCAAGACCTTCATAGGGCGAATAATCGGCACCATCGTGCAGATCGGCATGGCGTATCGTGCGTTTGATGGTCGGGTCCCAAATGGCGATGTCGGCATCCGCACCGATCGAGATCGTGCCTTTTTCCGGATAGAGCCCGTAGGTTTTGGCATGATTGGTCGCCGAAAGCGCCACGAAGCGCGGCAGATCGATGCGCCCCTTCACGACCCCTTCCGAAAAAAGGATTGGAAGACGCGTTTCGACGCCGGGAATTCCGTTTGGAATGTGACGAAAGCTTTCGAGTCCCTTTGGACTACGCTTGCCTCGCTCGTCATCGTAGCGGAACGGGCAGTGATCCGATGAGAAGAGATCGAAAATGCCGGTTTCAATACCTCTCCAGCATTCTTCCTGAGCAACCTTATCGCGGGGTGGAGGCGAGCAAACAAATTTCGCACCCTCCCAATCCATGCCGTCTAGATCATCGGCGGTCAGCATCAAATATTGAGGGCATGTTTCGCCAACCACCTTGATGCCACGAGATCGGGCTCGCGCGATTTCCTCCATCGCTTCGCCGTTGGAGACGTGGACAATGACGACGGGAACATCAACGATTTCGGCAAGTGTTAGCGCCCGGTGTGTCGCCTCGCGTTCAACCGCCACCGGCCGTGTAGAGGCATGGGCTTGCGGAGCAACGTCACCCTCGGCCTCGTGTCTTGCGATCAGAAAGCGGATAGCGTCTTCATTTTCGCAATGGACCATGACAGTCGCGCCTGTCGAACGTGCAACGTCCAGCGTCTTCAGGATTTCTGCATCGTTGAGCCGAAGCCCCTCGTAAGTCATGAAGACTTTGAAGGAAGAATATCCGTCAGCGGCCAAAGCCGGAAGCTCTTGCCCAAGCAGACTATCCGTCGGGTCGGAAACGATGAGGTGAAAGCTCACATCGGTATAGCAGTTGCCTTCAGCAAGCTCGTGATATGCCTTCAGAGCCTCTCGCATCGGCCGGTCTTTCTCCTGCAGACAGAAAGGCATGATTGTGGTGTTCCCGCCGAAAAGGGCAGAGCGGGTACCGCTCTCGAAGTCGTCGGCCATGACGATGCCATCTCCCGAGGGCTGGGAGATATGGACATGGCTATCAATGCCACCCGGCAGAACGTATTTGCCGCTGGCGTCGATTGTCTGGGCACCGCCGTCAAGCTTCTCGCCGATCTGTACGATTTTGCCGTCGAGAATGGCTATGTCGGCTTTGAAGATGTCGGAGGCGGTCGCTATGGTGCCACCCTTAACGACTAAGTCGAATTCTTTCATTTTAAGCTCTCAATGATGGAGGATCTTGCTGAGAAAGGCCTCTGTGCGCGGATTGTGACGATTGCTAAAGAAATCTTCCGTAGCGCGGTCCTCGACAATTTCGCCCTGATCGATAAAGATCATCCGTGTCGCAACTTTGCGGGCGAAACCCATCTCATGGGTAACAACCATCATCGTCATGCCTTCTTTGGCAAGGTCCGTCATTACATCCAACACTTCGGAAATCATTTCGGGATCGAGGGCTGACGTCGGCTCGTCGAACAGCATGGCTTTCGGGTTCATGGCAAGTGCCCGGGCTATCGCCACGCGCTGCTGCTGTCCGCCGGACAATTGTCCTGGATACTTGTGGGCGTGCCCCGTCATACCCACGCGATCCAGAAGATCTATCGATCGCCTTTTGGCAATGCTTTCGCTGCGATGAAGCACGATGCGCTGCGCAAGCATGATGTTGGCTTCGATTGTCAGGTGGGCAAAGAGTTCAAAGTTTTGAAACACCATACCGACGCGAGAACGCAGATCAGGAAGATCAGTGGCGGGATCGTTGACTTCTATGCCATCCACACGGATCGACCCTTCCTGAATGGGCTCCAGCGCATTGACACATTTGATCAGGGTCGATTTGCCAGATCCGGACGGCCCACAGACCACGACGACTTCGCCCTTGGAAACACTCGTTGAGCAATTCTTGAGCACGGCAAAATTGCCATAGTATTTCGTGACGCCGGTGATTTCGATCATGATCGAACTCCCTGAAAACGGTTGAGAGAAAAGGCCGACAAATCGCGCCCGGGGTCTCGGCCAAGGACGAGACTGGCCGTGAGTTGGCCGATGAGAGGCCCAAGCGTAAAGCCATTGGATGTGACTGCATTGAAGAAACCGGGCACATCTGGATGCTCTCCAAGGATTGGCGCGCCGTCGATGTTGATGTTCATGGCAGCCCAACTGCGGATGACGTGCAGTTTTCTGAGACCAGGGACAACGTGCTGCGCCACCCAAAGATTGCCCTCCAGGCTGGAAAACATCGGGCGAGGATGGCTGTGGACCGGATCAAGACCAGCCGTCCAACCACCGCCGATCAGAAAACTCCCATTAGCAGCCTGCTTGAGCGTCAAATGACGATCGGCATGGGCAACCAGATGCGAGATCGCTGGCGCAGCGGCCTCGGTCACGACCATCTGCAGCGGCGCCCCGAACACGGGAATGTTTAGCCCCAGCATCGCGCCGACACGCGAAGCAAAAGCACCGGCAGCATTCACGATGCGGCCTGCCCGTAGCGGTCCCCGCGACGTTTCGATAATAAATGCTGACCCTTCGCGGCGGATCGACAGCACTTCGGTACGGTCCGATACGCGAGCACCAGCGGCCAAAGCGCCATCATGCACGTGCCGCGTCGCGACAAGCGGGTTGATCTTCCCTTCCGTCGGACAATAGGCGGCTCCAATCATCAATGGCGAAAGCGCAGGCTCAAGCTTTCGCAAGTCTTCGGCGCCAATCACATGACATTCGATGCCATTTTCGCGCTCAACTCGAGTCTTCTCCTCAAGGAAGCGCATGTGTGCTTCGGTCTCGGCAACCATCAGGCCGCCCGTGATCTTCATCTCAAAATCGCGACCGAGCTTTTTTTCCAGCATCTGCCATAGCGAAATGGAGTCTCGCTGCAACGGAAGCGTTTTTGCGGCTGGCCCTCCACCTGCTTCTGCGCGGGCTCCGTGATCGAATGACAACAATTGCGCATGTAGGCTGCCAGCATTCCCGCCCGATGCCAGCCCGCCAGGAAAGCCACGTTCCAACACCACGACATCTTCGCCAGCTTCTGCCAGAAACAAGGCGCTCGAAAGTCCGGCAATCCCCGCGCCGATGACAACGGTGGACGCTTCTCTCATCGGTAGCGGTTCGGAATGGTGCAATGGCGGACGTGCGGGCAACAGTGCTCGTCTATGCCCTCCCCACTCCGGCTTCTCAATCGCAAGTGCCGCAAGCGGCACCGGACGTAGTGGCATCTGCGGTGCAAGCAGGCCGTCGGTCTCGCTCATTGGTCGGCCGGTCAATTCTGTGAGCGTCCGGCCACAGTAGCGGCTTTGGCAGCGTCCCATCCCGGCACGGGTCAGGCGCTTCATTGTTGCGATGTCCAGCGGACCCTCAACAGCAAGACGCTTCAGAGTACCGATTGCAACACTTTCGCACCGGCAGGCGAGCGCGGTGTCTGCGAGTTGCAACGGTGTTGGCGCTGGCGCAAACAATCGCCAAAGCGCTGCTTGAAACGCTTTGGCGCGCGCAAGTTTTTTCTTTGCTGTGGTGTCTGGCTGGAGCTTCAGGCCAAGCTTGGCGGCAATTGCCAGACCTGCAAGCCTACCTTCAGCCATTGCCAGGTGGGCACCACCAAAACGCACAGCTTCTCCGACGATATGGATGTGAGGCAGCGAACTTTCGCCATCCTCGGCACAATCTGCCGTGAGGGTGCCGTCCCCGGTTACGCGATGAGCACAACCGAGCAACCGGGACAACTCGTTGGACGAGGTAAAATGTCCGCCTAACAACACGGTATCGACTTCGAAAGTTAAGTCGGCCCCAAGACTGGAAACCGTCGCCGCCTCTACCCTGCCATCACCTTTGATGTCCGATATTTGCGCGTTCCAGGCGAGCTTGACACCTGCTCGCTCCAATCTTGCGATCTCTTTCATGCCTTTGAGGGCAAGTGCCGCGTCATGGCGAAAAACATTAAATGCTTCGACTGGTCTGCTCCATGGTGCGCCTGCCTGCTCCACCAAACAGACGACGTCACCGCCCGCTTTGACAATCTCGCTTGCGACCTGAAAATTGAGAGGACCGTTCCCGGCAATCAGAATGCGCCGGCCAGGAAGCGTGCCATAGCTGCGAAGCAGGGTTTGTGCAGCCCCTGCCGTCATGACGCCTGGCAGCGTCCAACCCTTGATGGCCGGCGGCCGCTCAAAAGCCCCGGTGCCGATGACAAGCATGGTAGATCGGCAATAGAAAACACCATCATGGCCCAGGCAGGAAATTACTGCTCGTCCATCTTCTCCGTGAGCCGCGCCCCAGACCGTCACGCCTGACAGAATGGTCACGCCAAGCGAACGTACTCTTTCGATCAACGCAGCCCCATCTGCGGCCTGCCGGTCAGCCTTGAGCGCCAGGCGTGCTGCATCCGTGTTAGGCTGCTTGAAGAATTGGCCGCCCGATGTGTGCCGCTCGTCCACCACAGTTACAGAGGCCCCGGCTTCTGCCGCTGCCACCGCGGCAGCGAGACCACCCGGCCCCGCTCCAATGACCAGCAAGTCCATTTCGAACTCAGCAAGTTCTGTTGGGACAGACCTCAGGTCGGCGAGGTCAGTAGAAGTGATATCGGGACGCGCCTGCTGACGAGCGACGCGCATGCCGTCTCGGACAGGCGTCATACAGGCGCGCTGGCTGGTGCGGCTATCGACAGTTACAAGGCAATCGTGACACACACCCATGCCACAAAAAAGACCACGCTTCTTCCCGGCTGCATCAGTGGAGAAGTCGGCTCGATCCAGCGCGGTCAGCGCGGCGGCAACCGAAAGGCCCGGATCGACACGATGCGCAACGCCATCGAAATAGACGGTCACGCCTGCATCCTGGATGATCGAACCGGGCATCTGTTTTCTCCGGCTCAGTTCTGCGAAAAGCTTAAGCCGAAACGCTCGACCAAAGTCTTCATCGCGGCATCCTGATCTGATGGCAACGGCAGACGCGGTGGGAGCGGCGATCCTGCGGCAAATCCCATGTGATTCAGCAGGGCCTTGGAACCAGCGACATAGGCCTGCCCGCCGACCGCCTGGATGATGGGAAGCCACTCCAGATAAAGCGCACGCGCTTCATCGTACTTCTTCTCATCGGCTGCTAGTGTGAAGATACGTGACATTGCTGCTGGCGCCACATTGGATGCAACGGCTACCCAGCCCTGCGCACCCATGACGAAAGATTCAAAGCCGAGAATACCGCCGAAAGGAGTCATCTTGTCACCAGCCAGGCGAACGATATCGCGGATACGCGTGACTTCAAGGGTCGATTCCTTGACATAGTCGCAGCCTTCAATCTCGGCGATGCGAGCGAGAAGTTCGGGCTTCATGTCCACATTCGACGTTGCAGGGTTGTTGTAGACCATGATCGGAATGGAAATCGAGCGGGCGATGGTTTGGTAATGTGTTACCAGTTCGTCGTCGGTCGGCGTCGAGTAGAATGGCGGGATTATCATCACGCCATCCGCGCCCAGTGCCTCGGCCTTGCAGCTCAAGCGAACCGCTTCACGGGTATCTTCAGCACCTGTTCCGATCAGAACTGGTACGCGCCCGGCGGCGCTCTGGATGACCGTGCGGGCGACGTCGTCCCAATCCTGATCGGATAGTGAAAGGAACTCTCCTGTCGAACCAAGAGGAATGAGTCCATGCACGCCCTCCCGGATCTGCCAATCCGTAAAAGCAGCGAGTGCTGGCAAATTGACTTTCCCATCTGCGTCGATGGGAGTGATCATCACGGTAAAGACACCACGAAACGGCTTTGGCATGCAGTAAGTCCTTTATTGAATATCAGCGCTTTTCGCTGAGCTGTAGCGGAGCTGTGGACTGGCCGAAGCGCCTTTCGATATGCCGCTGCACAAAGTCCCAGAGGGTCGTGAGAAGAAGATAATAGATGGCAGCCACGGCGAAGAGTTCGAGCACCATGAACTTTTCCTGGATCAGCACCTGGGTGCGCCGTAGCAGTTCCTCCATTGAAATGACGGAGGTGACGGATGTTGTTTTCAGCAGACCATTGACCGAGTTACCAAGGGGCGGGATGATGACCTTGAACGCCTGCGGCATGACGATGTGGCGCATTATCTGACGCTCAGTCATGCCTAAAGCTCTCGCCGCACGCGCTTGTCCTGCAGGAACTGCCTCGATGCCGGACCGGATAATCTCCGCCAGATATGCTGCCTCGTTCAAAGCCAGCCCGATCAACGCAGCTTGTACAACGGAGAACTTGATCCCGAGCTGCGGTAATGCGGTATAGAGCACGATCAATTGCACGAGCAGCGGCGTGCCACGGAACAGCCAGATATAGAACCACCCGATGCACCTCATAAGCCTTAGCTTGGATCTGCGCATGAGGGCCACGACAAAGCCGAGTAGTAGGCCGAACACAAGTGAGACGCAGGTCAGCCAGATCGTGGTGACAACACCTTCGAGGATGAAGGGATTGACGAGATAGTCGAAGAAGCCAGACCAGTTCCAGTACGACATGGAGGGACCTTTAATGCTAAGGAGATGCCGGACGAGCCGGCATCCATCAGAATGATGAACCGCTCAGATCAGCGGCCTGGACCCTTGACTGAGTAGTCGCCTGCGATCATCGGCAGGCCGTAGCTGTCGAAGAGTTTTCCCAACGAACCATCTGTCTTCATGTCTTTGAGGACGCCGGATACCGCGTCTGCAAGTTTCGCATTCTTGAACGCAACGGCAACCGGTGCTGGATAAAGACCGCTGACGGCACGACGGAAATCGCCACGGCTATCATATTCCTTTGCGACACCATCGATTGAGACAACGCCCTCGACTTGACCGGCGCGCAGCGCCTGGAAGGCCAGCGCGAAATTATCGAAGGTCTGAATGACGAGCCCTGTCTTGCCGGCGGCTCTGAGTTCAGCATCAAGAGCACGGGTCTTCGTTTCTTCGAAGCCGCCGAGCTCGACGCCGACACGCAGACCATCAAGCCCATCCTTGTCCTTCACCGTCGTATTGCTCGTCGCCACCGAAACGCTGATGGCCTGATCCTCGTAGGGGATCATTTGCATGATGGCCGCGCGCTCTTTCGTGAAGAATATTCCAGTGTTGATCATATCCCATCGGCCAGCCTGAAGACCGGGGATCATCGCCGAGAATTCGATACGGACATATTCAGGCGTAAGGCAAAGCCGCTTGGCAATTTCCTTGCCAAGTTCGACCCGCATGCCTTTGAGCTCCCCGGTAGAATCGACGAACTGCATCGGCGGTAATGTTGGATTAACCGACATTGTCAGCGTCCCAGGCTTGACTAATTCGGAATCGGGAACCTTAGGCGTGCAGCTTTGCGCAAACGCCGAGGCTGCCGTGGAGAGTAGTAAAAGGGAGGCAATGGAGATGGTGCGGAATGACATGATAACCCTCTGGTTTTTCGATCTTCTTGTGGACCTGAACAACGATGCTTGTTGATTTCGCATTCATTTGGTATACCACTTTCATACACAATCATTTGCCGTATGCAACATCTTTCCGCCAAGGCAGTCAAAAATTGAAATATCTGAGGTTTGGGATAGGCTGGCTCGGCTCAGTATGTCGAAAGGACGTTCTGGCGCACCCGTTCAAGATGCAACGTCATAGCCATGCGGGCGGCATCGGCATCGCGGTCCATCAGTGCTTTTACGATGCCCTGATGGTCAGCAAGACCTGGCTTGCGCTGGGCGAGTTTACGCTGGCGCTCAAAGATCGTGGTGTAGCGCCGCATTTGCAAGATCGTGTCAGCCATGAAGGGATTTCCACTGGCATCAGCAATGCCCTGGTGCAGAGCATCATCGAACTTCCATACAAACTCGGGATCAGGATCTGGATCCAGCTCTATCTCTTGAAGCATCGCGGCGAGATCTGCGACTGTGTCAGCCGCTATTCCCTTACACGCTTGCGCCGCCGCACTTGGCTCGATGAGCATTCGCATCGCTACGCTGTTAAGGTAGTCGGACAAAGTGACAATGCGCACTGTGAGAACTCCCTTGGCGTTGCGCGCAAGAAGCCCCTGCCCTTCAAGGCGTCCCAATGCATCACGCATTGGCGAACGAGAGACGCCCAGTCGCGCCGCAAGCCTGCGCTCCTGCACCACAGCACCACCCGCCATTTGCGCCGTGAGGATTTCTCCGAGCAGTGCGGAATAGGTTTCATCCGCGAGGCTTCGTTCCGTCGTGACCTGACCGTCCATCCCATTGACTCCCCGGGAGTTGACAATATCGAGCGGTATGGACCATGGCTGAAAACAAGAAAAGCCTTTGGGGCAACATCAACTGGGAATAGACCAATAGCTGCCTGGAGGCTGATGCGCTTTGACACAGACAGACACTGATCCCGGCATAGGAAAACGGTCCAGAGATGCAGGCCATAAGCTTGCCTCCCTCGCATATAACGCTGTTTCTGACATGATCCGCCACCGTCGTCTTGGAGGCGGCCACGTTATCATCGAAGCGCAGCTTGCCGAAATGCTTGGTGTCTCGCGCACGCCCCTGCGTGAAGCCTTGCAGCGGCTGGAAGGTGAAGGCTTGGTTCACAAAGGCGACGGCCGCAACTACGTGGTGCGACACGTCGATATCGGGGAATACATCCAGAGCCTGAAGCTACGTCTGTTGATCGAACCACAAGCGGCTGTACAGGCCATGCCCAGCATTCCCGGTCGCAAACTCATCGAGGTGCGGCGCGAAATCGACGAACTTATGGGCGCAACCGCGTACCATACGGATGCACACTGGTTTTCAGACGATCACTTGCATAACCTTATCATCGACCATTGTGGCAATGAAGTTATGGCAGGTGTTTTACGCAATCTGCGAGCCGCCACGCGCCTCTTTGAAATCGGCCAGTTGAAAGACCGCCTGACACCAGATTCTACGGAACATCTTGCCATCATTGACGCCTTGCAACGCAATGATTCCAGCGCGGCATTTGAAGCAACGAAAGCACATATTGAGAGCCTTATTGAGTTTGCGCGAATGCACCTCATCATCAATGAGTGAACTGTCGCTGTGAAGCAAGCTCCGTGCGGCGCCCTGACTTCTATCTGAACGGAGCCGCGACATATTGCAATATGGACCGTTGCGAGGTCTGACTGACCATCTACTCTCGCCAGGCAGGCCCGTGCGCCCCCACGGGAGGTCTGTGCGGGAGCCCATCACTGAGGTCACGAAATTGGAAAGCTGGGCCAGGATGTGCGTCTTAAGGCCCCTGAGCACGTCAAGCCTTCGTGAAGCGTCAGAAAAATGATGCCGTCGATGCTGAAGCGATCGCCAAGACTGCTTCTCGACCCGCCATGGAATTTTTTGCCGTCCCACTACATCTTCCTTGTGGCTGATAATCCACTGATATCATCCGCAAGACGCACTTCAGGATTGGACCGAGCTTACACCCGCTCCAGCGCGACCGCGATGCCCTGCCCCACGCCGATACACATAGTGGAAAGCGAGTAACGCGCGCCGGACAAGGAAAGCTCGAGCGCTGCCGTGCCGGTGATGCGGGCGCCGGACATGCCGAGTGGATGGCCGAGCGCGATGGCTCCACCATTGATGTTAACGCGCGGGTCGTCATCGGCAATGCCGAGATCCCGCAGCGACGCTAGGCCTTGGGAGGCGAACGCTTCGTTGAGTTCGATGACGTCGATCTGCTCCTGAGCGAGGCCGAGGCGGGCAAGCAGCTTCTTGGTCGCCGGTGCGGGACCGAAGCCCATGACGCGCGGGGGAACCCCTGCCGTCGCGGCACCCAGAACGCGGGCAATGGGGGTCAGGCCGTGCTTTCTGGCAGCAGCTTCGGAAGCGATGATGAGCGCTGCCGCGCCGTCATTGACGCCGGAGGCATTGCCAGCGGTCACCGTGCCGCCTTCAATCTTGTTGACCGGCTTTAACTTGGCGAGTGCTTCCATCGATGTCGCACGCGGATGCTCGTCGCGATCGACGATCAGCGGATCACCCTTTTTCTGCGGCACGCTCACCGGCGTGATTTCTTTAGCAAGGCGGCCATTGGCCTGTGCTTCAGCGGCCTTCGCCTGGCTTCCCACGGCAAAGGCGTCCTGATCCTCGCGGGCGATATTGAAGTCAATCGAGACATTATCGCCAGTTTCAGGCATCGAGTCGACCCCATATTGCTTCTTCATCATAGGGTTGACGAAACGCCAGCCGATGGTGGTGTCATAGATTTCGGCATTGCGTGAGAAGGCAGTCCCTGCCTTTGGCAGAACAAAGGGTGCGCGGCTCATCGATTCCACGCCGCCCGCGATCATCAATTCCGCTTCGCCCGACTTGATCGCCCGAGCGGCGGTAATGACGGCATCCATGCCGGAACCGCACAGGCGGTTGATCGTGGTACCCGTAACCGAAACCGGCAAACCTGCCAGCAGCAACGACATGCGCGCCACGTTGCGATTATCCTCCCCCGCTTGGTTGGCGCAGCCATAGACGACATCATCGACGGCGTCGAAATCGACGGTCGGATAACGTGCCATCAGCGCCTTGAGCGGCACTGCGCCGAGATCGTCAGCACGAATAGATGACAAGGATCCGCCGAAACGGCCGATGGGCGTGCGAATATAAGCGCAGATAAAGGCTTCGGTCATTGATTTACTCCTTACAGCGCCGGAACCACGAGGTCGTCGACATGGCCATCGATATGGAGCTTCGCGCCCGTCATGGCTTGAAGCTCATCCATAGTCATGGCTGCAAGCTTCTCTCGTACGACGAATTTGCCATTCACAATGTCGATCACCGCATGGCTGGTATAGACGCGCGTGATGCAGACAACGCCAGTAAGGGGAAAGGTGCAACGCTCGACCAGTTTCGGCTTGCCGTCCTTGGTGACATGCTCGGTGATGACCACCACCTGTTTTGCGCCATGGACAAGATCCATCGCGCCACCCACGGCAGGCACGCCCTTGGAGCCGACACGCCAATTGGCAAGATCACCATTTTCAGCGACCTGATAGGCCCCAAGGATCGCCACATCCAGATGGCCGCCGCGCACCATGGCGAAGCTGTCGGCGTGGTGGAAGAAGGCCGCACCGGGCTTCAGCGTGATGGCCTTTTTCCCGGCATTGATGAGATCCCAATCCTCTTCACCAGGGGGCGGCGCTTCACCGAAATTCAGGACGCCGTTCTCCGTATGGAAGATCGCCTCGCGGCCCTTGGGCTGGAACTTTGCGACCATTTCCGGGAAGCCGATGCCGAGGTTTACATAGGCGCCGTCGGCAATATCCTGAGCGGCCCGCCAGGCAATCTGGGCGTTGGAAAGCTTGATGTCGTCGCGAGTATCAATCATGGGTGCGTCACTCATGCGTATGCCACTCCTGCTCGGATCAGCGCTTCTTCCTGTTGCGGATCAGCCACTTCCACGACCCCATCGACAAAAATGCCTGGCGTGATCACCTGCTCCGGATCGATCTCTCCTGGCGTCACGATTTTCGACACCTGCGCGACGGTCCTTTTGGCCGCCATGGACATCAGCGGATTGAAATTGCGCCCGGCCAGACGGTAGGTGAGATTGCCGTGGGTGTCACCGAGATGCCCCTTGACCAACGCTATATCGGCCTTCAACCAGCGCTCCTGCACATATTTGCGACCGTCGAATTCGGCGATCACCTTGCCGTCAGCGAGTTCGGTACCGAAACCGGTCGGCGTGTAGAAGGCGGGAATGCCGGCACCGCCGGCGCGAATGCGCTCGGCAAGCGTACCCTGCGGCACCAGTTCCAACTCGATTTCGCCTGCGAGGTAGCGATCTGTGAAGGCCCGCGGATCGGATGAACGCGGAAAGGAGCAGATCATCTTCTTGACCATGCCAGCATTGATCATCGCCGCGATGCCGATACGACCATTGCCGGCATTGTTGTTGATAACCGTGAGCCCTGAGGGCTTACCCGTCTCCTTGAAGCGGTCGATAAGCGCGTGAATGAGTTCGATGGGCGCGCCTGAGCCGCCAAAACCGCCGATCATTATCGTTGCGCCGTCTTCGATATCAGCCACAGCATCCGCCAGGCTGTCTATCCTCTTGTCCATACCGTTTTCCTCCAGCGACCTGTCGTGTGGCCGTTTAAGGTTCACGTAAATCCCAACTCGGCTCGACATCAAGCCCATTTGTGCGATATAGTATATTTGTTCGATTATCGCACACTATTGAGAGAGGCGACATATGGCTGTGAGTGGACGCGACATGATGGGTGGCCTCGCCAAAGGGCTGAGCATTATCGAAGCCTTCAGCGCCGAACGGCCGAAACTGTCGATTTCCGAGGCTGCAGAGATTGCCCAATTGGATCGTGCGACCGCAAGACGCTGTCTTTTGACGCTGGCCGAGCTCGGCTACGCCGCCTATGATGGAAAATTCTTCACCGTCACACCAAAGGTACTTCGACTTGGAACGGGCTGTCTTGCTTCAATGCCACTGCCGCGTATTGTGCAGCCCTTTCTCGATCAACTGTCGGAAGACATCGGACAAAGCACATCCGTTTCAATCCTCGATGATACCGAAATCGTTTATGTCGCACGTGCCGCCCAGCGTCGCGTCATGTCGATTGCCCTGATGCCAGGGTCGCGGCTGCCCGCCTATTGCACCTCCATGGGGCGGGTCCTTCTGGCTTCCCTGTCCCTAGAAGACCGCCGCGCCTTTCTGGAGCGCTCCGACATCGTTGCACGCACGACGATGACGCTTACCGATATCGATGCTCTCATGGCTGAAATCGAAGAGACCGCCGCCCGTGGTCATGCGATGATCGATCAGGAAGTCGAGATCGGGCTGCGCTCGCTGGCCGTGCCGCTGAAGAGCGCCCGGGGCAAGACGATTGCCGCCCTCAATGTCGGTGTCGCCGCCTCCGCAGCTTCCATGCAGGATTTGGTCGAGCGCTATCTGCCTGCGCTGGGTGCAGTACAGGCGGAGTTGAAAGGGCTTCTCGTCTAAGCGTCAGTCATCCCAGAGGCAAGCCGACGTAGTTTTCGGCAAAACTCGCCTGCGCCCGCAGTGAGCCTCGCAGATAGCTGAGTTCAGCCACCTGCATCCGCCGCTCAAAAGCTCCCGTTTCCGGGAAGCGATGCGTAAGGGTGGTGAACCACCAGGAAAAGCGCTCAGCCTTCCAGACGCGCCCCAGCGCTCGCGCCGAATAGGTGTCGATCCCCGCGCCCGAGCGCTCACTGTAGAATTCCGCCAGCGCTTGACCCAACATGGTCACGTCAGACACTGCGAGATTGAGGCCCTTCGCTCCAGTCGGCGGCACGATATGGGCAGCATCTCCGGCAAGGAACAGTCGGCCATAGCGCATCGGCTCGGCAACAAAGCTGCGCAGCGGCGCAATGCTTTTTTCGAAGGAAGGCCCGCGCTGGAGCCGTGCGCCGAGATTGGGTCCAAGCCGCACGGCCAGTTCATCCCAGATACGTTCGTCCGGCCAGTCTTCCAGCCGCTCGCCCATGTCGCACTGGATATAATAGCGGCTGCGCGTCATGGAACGCATCGAGGCAAGCGCGAAGCCGCGCTCGTGACTGGCATAGACGAGTTCCTCGCTGACAGGCGGACGCTCGGTGAGAATGCCGAGCCAGCCGAACGAATAGACACGCTCGAAGATGCGCAAAACATGGCTGGGGATCGCCTGGCGGCTGATGCCATGGAACCCGTCGCAGCCGACCACGAAATCGCAGTCGACCCGGACCTCCCCGGACAGCGTACGCAAGGTAACGAAGGGTTTTTCGGTCTCTATATCGTGGAGACCGACGTCGCTCGCTTCGAAGAGGATCGTCAGACCCCGCGCCTCGGCGGCTTCGAAAAGGTCGCGCGTCACCTCCTGCTGGCCATAGACTGTAACGCAAGCACCACCAGAAGCCTGTTCGAGATCGATGCGAAAATCATCGCCATCGGCCGACAGATGCGTGCCGGAATGGCGCAGCCCTTCCTTGCGCAAGCGCCGGTCTAGCCCAAGGCGGGACAGGCAGTCCACCGTCCCCTGTTCCAGCACCCCTGCCCGTACCCGACCCTCCACATAGGCGCGTGTCTGCCGCTCGATCACCACCGTCTCGATGCCGGAGGCACGGAGGAGATGAGCAAGGATAAGTCCGGCGGGACCGGCTCCGACGATAGCGACTTGCGTGCGCATGATTGTCTCCTAACTGGCTCTGCGTCGTCTGGCGGCGCTGCTGGATGCTGGGTACGGAACGGTCAGGCGGAAAGACTCTCCCGGAGCTTGTTCTTGCGGATTTTGCCAGTACTGGTACGGGGCAGTTCCGTGACGATCCGGAAATGCTCCGGCACCTTGAAGCGGGCAAGCCGCGCCTCGCAATGGGCACGAAGTTCGCCCTCCGCGTCTTCGCTTCCTGGTGACAGGATAACGAAGGCATGCCCCGCCTCGCCCCAGCGCGGGTCCGGCACACCAATAACCGCCACCTGGAGGACCGCTGGATGTTCGGCGAGGACGCTTTCGATCTCTACCGGATAGACGTTCTCACCGCCCGAAATGAACATGTCCTTTCGGCGATCGACAACGGTTACGAACCCATCGGTATCGCGAAGTCCAATGTCGCCGGTGCGCAGCCAGCCATCCGGCGTGAAGGCGGCATCGCGCTCTTCCGGTCGGTTCCAGTAACCGGGCGTGACATGCGGCCCTTTGACGATGATCTCGCCAGCGGTCCCGTCCTGCACCTCCCGGCCCTCGGCATCGACGATGCGAATGGCCGTGGCCGGTCCCGCTTGGCCGACCGCGCCGGCATGATTGGAAATCAGCGCTGGATCAAGCGGCATGCCAAGGATCGTTCCAGCCTCGGTCATTCCGTAGCCATCCACCATGGCAACGCCACGCTCCAGCCACCAACGGATATTGGCAGGCGGGTTCGGAGCGCCGCCGGTGAAAAGCGCAGCGAGCGACCAGTTCTCCGGCTGGAAACCATCGGCGTCCTTCAACGCCGTCGCCATCTGCGGGACGCAGAAGTAATGGGTGATGCCGAGCGCACGGTCCGCAAGCCGGGAATTGGTAACGACCGGATCGAAGCCGGATGAGACCAGCACCGTACCGCCCTGAACCAATGGCGGCCAGACTGAGGTTACCAGGCCGATAACATGGAAGAACGGCGATTCCGCGAGAAAGACAGACTGAGATGTCACCTGCCCCAGCACGCCGAAATTGACGCCGGTGAAGAACAGTGTCTGGGGAGTTAGAATGACGCCCTTCGGCACGCCGGACGTTCCGGAGGTGTAGAGAAGGACGCAAGGCCGGTTGGCATCATGCGGAGAGCCTCGTTCGCCTGCCGCCGCACTTTCGCAACGCGCAGTAAACGCTGCGATATCAAGCAGTCTTGCGCCGTCCGGCACCGCGAAACCTGCCGACGATCCGTCGACGAGGATCAGTGCGGGGGTACAGTCGATGAGAATAGCATCGATCTCGGCAGCCGCGAGCCGCCAGTTCAGTGGCGTGAAGATAAGGCCGGACCGCAGACAGGCCTGCTGCGCAATCACAAGATCGGCGGAGTTGCGTGCAATCGACGCGAGCCTGTCACCCGGCCCAAGGCCGAGCGTGTCGATTGCCGCTCTTGCCTGCTCGATCGCCCGGTCGAGGCCCCGATAGGTCCAGCGCCTCCCGGACGCCAGATCGACAAGGGCGAGTTTTTCCGGGCGCGCCTGCGCATGCAGGCCCACCGGATCGGGGGCTAGCCAGTTATGCATGATGTTGGTCCTCCTCCCAGTAAAACCTCTATCAGCTGTGGATTTTACTCTTGTCGTAAGAGCCGAGACCCGGTTTGTAGGTCTTCTCGTCGATAAACTGGCGAATGCCCTCCTTGCGACCTTCACTGTCGTAGGAATTGGCGGCTTCCTGAGCGCGCACAAGATAATCCTCAGCCTCGTCATAGGTCATGACGCCGACGCGGCGCACCGCATCCTTGGTCGCCTTAAGGGCTACGGGGTTCTTGGCCAGCAGAACCTTGGCAACCTCGGTCACCCGGCCCTTTAGCGAGGCAAGCGGCAGGCTTTCGTTGACGAGGCCCCAGGCAGCGGCCTTTTGACCGTCGATCGGCTCACCAAGCATGGCGTGATACATGGCCTGACGGAAGGGCATCAGCTCTACTGCTACCTTCGTTGCGCCACCGCCTGGCAGAATACCCCAGTTGATCTCGGAGAGACCAAACTTAGCCTCATCCGCTGCAAAGGCCAGATCGCAGGCGAAGAGCGGACCGTAACCGCCACCGAAGCACCATCCATTGACCATCGCAATGGTCGGCTTCTGGTACCAGCGCAGACGACGCCACCAGCCATAGCTCTCGCGCTGGCTCTTGCGCACGCCAGCCAGACCCTTGGCCTCGGTTTCACGAAAATATTCCTTGAGATCCATGCCAGCCGTCCAGGCCGTGCCTTCGCCGCTGAGGACAAGAACGCCAACATCCTCTCGGAACTCCAGCTCGTCCAGCACGTCCATCATCCGGCGGTTCAGCTCGGGGCTCATCGCATTGCGCTTTTCCGGACGGTTGAAACGGACCCAGGCGATGCCTTCGGCAATATCGACGGCGACGACGTCCGCCTTGCTGCTATTCTCGGTCATGAAATTGGTTTCCTTTTAAATGATTTGAAGGCGAGCACAGGCTCGACGTAAGATCAGATCGGGAAGCGTCCGGCTTCGGTCTCGACCGTGATCCAGCGAAGCTCGGTGAATTCCGCAATACCGGCCTTACCGCCAAAGCGCCCGTAGCCCGAAGCCCCGACGCCGCCGAAAGGCATCTGCGCTTCGTCATGCACCGTGGGGCCGTTTACATGGCAAATCCCGGAGCGAATCTGTCGGGCGACCTTCAGGCCGCGGGCCGCATCTCCTGTGAAGACGGCAGCCGAAAGACCGTATTCGCTGTCATTGGCAATGCGGATGGCGTCGGCCTCGTCCTTCGCCCGGATCACCGCGACGACAGGCCCGAAGCTCTCCTCGGAATAGAGGCGCATTCCAGCGCTGACATCCGCGACGACATGGGCAGGAACGAGCACACCGTTCGGCTCGCCCGCCGCAATCACCTTTGCACCCTTGGCGACGGCGTCGTCGATCAGGCCCTTAAGCTTATCGGCGGTTTTGATATCCACAACAGCGCCAAGCGGTGCCGCACCCTGGCGCGGATCTCCAGCGGTGAGCATCCGCACTTTGGCGGCAAATTTTTCAAGGAAGGCATCCGCCACAGCATCGACGACGATAATCCGTTCCGTCGACATGCAGATCTGGCCCTGGTTGAAAAAAGCGCCAAAGGCAGCTGCCTTCACTGTCTCGTCGAGATCCGCATCGTCCAATACTACAAGCGGCGCTTTGCCGCCAAGTTCCAGAACACAGGGCTTGAGGTTTTGTGCCGCACGCATCGCGACAATTCGCCCGACGGCCGTAGAGCCGGTAAAATTGACACGTCGGATAGCCGGATGATCGATCAAGGCACCGACGACGTCTGCCGCATCCTGCGGCGCATTGGTGACAAGCTGGACGAGACCCTCGGGCAATCCGGCCTCCGCCAGGGCCTCGACGATAAGGCCATGGGTTTTAGGGCACAGTTCACTTGCTTTGAACACCACTGCATTGCCGCAAGCCAGAGGAGTGGCCAACGCCCGCACACCTAGGATGACCGGCGCATTCCAGGGCGCGATGCCAAGCACGACGCCCGCTGGTTCGCGAATGGCCATGGCAAGACAGCCCGGCTTGTCGGAAGGGATAACTTCGCCAGCAACTTGAGTGGTGAGCGACGCGGCCTCGCGCAGCATCGATGCAGCAAGCATGACGTTGAAGCGCGCCCAGGCTTCGGTCGCACCGATCTCGGCCATCATCGCCGTCACAAAGGCGTCGCCCTTTGAACTGACGGCATCAGCCGCTTTCAGAAGCGCGGCGCGGCGCGCATTCGGCCCTTGTGCGGCCCAGGTCGGCATGGCGCGGGCGGCCGCATCGACTGCGGCTATCGCCTCATCAGGCGTTTGCGCCGGCGCTTCGCTCGCCACCTCGCCGCTAATCGGATTCACGCGTCGAAACAGGTTCGATGTCGATGTCATGGTTTCTCCTCCCTAGAGCGTCCGAGGCTCCCGACCTCAAACATTGCTATGTGAAATAGCGATTGACTGCTATATCACATAGCGATACAAAACTGACAAGGGTCAATTTTACTATTTTTGAAAAGGGCGACGCGTGAAGGCGAGAATGCGGGACATTGAAGGGTTAAGAGCGCCTGTCATGGACGATCTCCTCGGTTACCATCTGCGTCGGGCCTCGATCCTCGATCTGGCGGGTTTTGCCGAGGCGCTGGGCGACGAGATCAAACCAATACCTTTCACGGTTCTGTGCCTGATCGATGAGACGCCAGGTATCACCGCAGCTGAGATCGGCCGGCAGGCGCGGCTGCAGCGGGCCAATCTCGCACCAATCCTCGCGCACTTCGACACTCAGGGATGGATTGAACGTCTCGCCGATGATGAGGACCAGCGCATTCAGCATCTGCACTTGAGTGAGACGGGTGCTGAGGCCGTGGCCGAATGGCGCGCGCGTGTCATGGCGCAGGAGGAACGTACATTTAGTGCGCTGACGCCAAGGGAACGCGAGGTGCTGCGCCAATTGTTGTCGCGCATCTGGAAGGGCGCGTGACACCAGCCATACGCGCTTATGGCACGGTCGCAATTTCATCTATCGCCTGCGGGCGGCGGCTTTGCAAAGAGGGAGCCTGACTCGCAGAGGCGGGCTTGGGAGGACTGCGGGATACATCGCTGAGGCAGCGTGAGACGCAGGCCAAATGAAAGCATGATTGCCGCTGAGGCGGCCTTTGGGAGGAGAATATCATGACTGAAGCCACGCAAAGACATGCGGGGACGGGAACGCGTGCGCTCGTGCTAGTGTTTCTCGCCGCAATAATCGAAGGTTTCGACCTTCAGGCGGCGGGTGTAGCCGTGCCGAAACTTGTTTCAGCCTTCGGGTTATCCCCGTCGCAGTTGGGGGTTTTTCTCTCATCCGCGACCTTTGGACTGGTGATTGGAGCGCTTTGCGGTGGCGTGATCGCCGACCGTTTCGGACGACGCAACGGCCTTGCCCTATCGTTGGTCGTGTTCGGCCTGTTTTCGATCGGCACAGCTTTTTCCGACACGTTCGAACATCTCGTGGCGATGCGCTTCCTGACCGGCGTCGGACTTGGCGGGGCGCTGCCTAACCTTATTGCCATTGCCGCTGAATCCGTCTCGCCCGAGCGGCGCGGAAGGGCAGTTGCGATCATGTATGCTGGCGTGCCGCTCGGTGGCGCTCTCGCCAGCCTCATCGCCCTGCTGGGCCTGCATGACGACTGGGGCTCGATATTCCTGGTGGGCGGCATCTTGCCATTACTGCTGGTCATGCCGCTCCAACTCATGATGGGACCTTTTCGCGTTACACGCGATGCCAAGGCACAGGTGCGTCGCCGCGATGTGCTGATGGCGCCAGGCGCATTGCCACAGACGCTTATGCTCTGGGCCGCCTTCTTCTTCGGCCTCATTGTCGTCTATCTGCTCCTCAACTGGCTGCCGCAGATACTCGTTTCGTTGGGATTTGCTCGTGAAACCGCGTCGACGGTGCAGATCGTTTTCAATATCGGTGGCGCGGCCGGTGCGATCCTTGGCGGACGGTTGCTGGACGGCAACAGACCTGCCTATTCCGCAGCACTGTGCTTTATCGGTCTAATGCTGGCGATCACGTCCCTTGCCATGTTGCCCGCGGGCAATGTCGCGGCAGCGCTAGCGGCAGGCACCTTTGTCGGCGCGACAGTCATCGGCGTGCAGGCGCTGCTCTATGGTATTGCCCCACAATGCTATCCAACCGAAGTGCGCGGCACAGGCGTCGGCCTCGCCGTTTCGGTCGGTCGGCTTGGCTCAATCGTCGGACCTCTCGTCGCTGGCTGGCTCCTGGCAAGCGGCATGGGACCGCAGCAACTTCTATACACGCTGCTGCCCATCGCGGCGATCTGCGGCACTACTACCGTGATCCTCATCCTGCACCGTAACGGGAAAACACGACAGGCAGTGTCGAGAAGCCTGGGCTAGGCTTGAACGGATCGCCGACCTTGCCGCGTAGAGGTTGGCGTGCTTAGGCAAACAGAAAAGTCTTGCCTTGATGAGGAGCGTGGTCTTGCGAGAGATTTGCTCCTCATTGGATTTGCCGCGCAGCACCCTCGATAGCACTGCCACGTCCAAGCACTGTTCCATGCCGCGATACCGTTCTCTGCCACCTCCGGTGCCATACACCACCTTGTAGACCACCGCTGACAAACTGGTGCCTGTGTGTTTCCGACACAGAACGACTATAACTTCGGCAGGCCCTCCGGTCGCAACAGCCGACGCTGGGCGGCAATCCGGAAAGGCGCGTTCATGGCACCATATCCGTTATAGGCGCCGCGTCGCTCGATGATTTCGAAGAAGAATCCTTCACCGAAAGTGCGGCTATAAATTTGGAAGTACTCGCCGTGTTCGTCGCGGTCGTAGAGGATACTGGCCGCACGCAGTGCATCGGAGAAATCCGGTTCAAGACCGAAGCGTGCCTCGAGGTCATCGTAATAGTTTCGCGAGATCGGCAGCGCCTGAAAGCCGGTGGCCTTTAGTGCTTCGGCGGTCGCAAAGATGTCGTCGCTCG